>ERZ1699259.333-NODE-333-length-22357-cov-4.003014_pt1 | contig 22357 bp, 28 predicted proteins | sample MGYA00581525_ERZ1699259 | MGnify/ENA primary metagenome ERZ1699259 (study PRJEB42319, sample SAMD00040332) | human oral metagenome | material: saliva | host: Homo sapiens | study: EMG produced TPA metagenomics assembly of PRJDB4115 data set (Metgenomic analysis of... | reverse complement strand
TAGCATTGAGTTCACGGGAGATGCTCGTAGGGTGATGGATAATATTATTCTTCACATTCCTCATGCCTCGCTGCATCTACCGACCGATTTTTGGCGTGATATTACGATAGATAAAGAGATTGTCGAGAGAGAATTGCGTTTCATTGCTGATTATAAAGTTGATGAGCTCGTTAAAAATATAGATAGCCATAAAATTATAGCTAAATATTCGCGGCTATATTGTGACGTCGAGAGGTTTCGTGATGACGAAGCTGAGTCGATGGCTAAGCTGGGTATGGGAGCGATTTATACACATTTATCTGACGGTACACAATATCGCAAAATAGGATCATCCCGTCGCGAAGAGATTTTGGGCAAATCATACGACTTACATCACAAACAACTAAACACATTGAGTAGGGAAATTGTTGATCGATATGGATCGTGTGTGATCATTGATATTCATAGTTATAGTGACGAATTGGTAGGAAGATTGTTTGGCTGGACGGAAAATTTACCGGATATTTGCCTCGGCTATGATGAAAAATGGTTCAGTAAAGACAATGCATCAAAATTAAAGACATATATTGAAAAAATGGGATATAGTTGTGAGTTAAATTATCCGTATTCTGGGGCGCTGGTTCCGATGGAATTTTATCACGATGAAAATCCAAAGATGCAGTCGGTGATGTTGGAAATCAATAGGCGCATCTATTTGAATGGTGATGCGGTAAGCGAAAAGGCTGTGTGTAATATAGATAAAATAATAAATTTTATCGCAGAAAATCTAGATCCTAATCCCCAGCCACGCCGCCAAAATGTCGCCCGCGAAGTAGGCTAGTCCTGCTGCAATCGCCCCAAGAAGTAATGTGATTCCTGCCGATTGCCAAGGTGATTGTTTGCTGACTTTACCTTTGATGAAGCCGATTGCTAAGAACGTTGCCGCAGTTAGCGCCGAGCTAATATAGAATAATACCGCGTTTGGCGCTTTTAAGTTTGCAATTACGTCAATCAAATATGGCAATACTGGCACGCTACCGACCACCACGAAAGCTAAGAATGTTACTGCGCCTATGGTCTTTGGAGATGAGCGTTTTTGGCTGTCGCGAACGGACTCTTCGTGCTCTGCACTGGCTGCCAAATATGCGCTAGAGCCCATTGAGAATCCGTCGGCTATTAAATTAGCAATTCCTAATATAAGAATTACTGAACTGGATATTCCAGCACCGGCTGAAGCCGCCACGACTGCAAATGTTGTTACTGTGCCGTCAACCGCGCCATAAACAAATTCCGGTATGTATCGTTTGAAAAAATCTCGCATAACCATACCAGTTTATCATATTACGCAGACAAGGGTTAGCAATGATGGTAAGAGGCTGTAGGTCGCGCTCTTTTAAAATCGTTGTATATTTTTATAAAAAACTGTTGACATGGCGTATATGCTTATGTTAATTTAAAAGCAATCATTACTATGTAGTGAAAATAAACAATAGATAAATTGGGTGAGGGACCAATGTCATGTAATATGCCAGAATAGGTATAAACTATTCGTATATAACAAAAACAAATTGGGAGGAAAAAAATGTTATATAAAAACAAAATAAAAGTACAAAACATATTAAAGAGCGCAGTAGCTTTAATGCTTATGCTCACGCTGTCTTTATCCACGGCTCTGTCACCACTGGCTAAAGCAGAAGAAGCAAAGTACGCATGGAAGACTGTAACGCCACCGTTAAATTTTGGTTATACTGATCTTAGAGGTTCATATGTCAGTCCAGACGGCTCAAAGCTTTTTATCTTAGTGGCAGATAATGCTAATAACGAAAACTTATGGATGTCCGAAGACGATGGGGTTACTTGGAGAAAAATATTTTCGAAGCAGACAACAATAAAATACGCATCGTTTAGTACGGACGGGTCTAAGATAGTATTGACACCTAGAGACGGACAGCATCATTTATATATATCGATAGATAACGGTCAGAATTGGACAGAAAAGGCGATGTGGGCGACACCTGCAAGTAATTCGTCTGTACAGATCAGTCCAGACGGTTCCTTTTTAGCGGGATGTTCTCCAGATACTACTATTACTCATAACTATGCCTATACAACCTACATTTCTACTGACTACGGTCATACCTGGACTCGGAAAGGCACTAATAATATTGGGTGTCCTCAGCACGTGTTTAATAACGGAACAATAATAACTACAGCCGGTGACGACAAAATAGCGAAATCAACTGATTATGGTCAGACCTGGACGGAAATTTCCGGTTTTCCAAACGCATCATTCGGTAATAATGGAAATACCATATTTGATGAAGATAGGATTTCGTTGGATGGTGGTAATCACTGGACTCCTTTAAGCGCTCCAATCCCGGCTAACGGTGGAGCTTATGGGGCGGCGGTTAGTGATGACGGCAAAAAACTGTTTATTGATGCCCGAAGATATGTCGGCAGCGATTTAGTGATGACGCTTATTACGTCAGTAGACGGGGGTAGAACTTGGCATGCAGAGGATATTCCTGAGTCTTATCCAGCTATGTCGAATGACGGATTTAAGTTTTTTAGGATACAACCCAGCGGAAACACCATCACCTGCTTCGTGGGAACTCTGTCGACTTTTCAGCCTGTGACTCCTGGCTCAGGTGCAGGTGGAACCGCTACTCCTTCAGCATCTACTTCTGCTACTCCTGGGCAAAAGCCAGGAAAAGCGTCAGGACGTTTGGCTGAAACAGGAACTTCAACTTGGATGGTTGGTGGGTTAGCTGTTGTGGCTGTCGCAGCTGGTGCGTTGGTGCTGAGAAAACGGCTGTAAAAAATTAGGTCATAGACGGAGCGAGCTTTTGAGATTCAATCTCATCATAAGGCTCGCTCTTCTCATTAACGATTAGCGGACACCTCTATTGACAATTTAATAAGCTTATGCTATAGTGAAATAGTTAGATTATCTAATACAAACAATTTAACAAGCATGCTAAAATAAACATAACAAATATAAACTTTTGCAGAAAGGTAAAGCGTGGAAGATATCCAAACAGCCATCGTTTTATTATCAATCATCGTAGGATTGTTGTCGGTTATTATCGTAACGCTACTGGCAGTGGTTATCGCCTTGTTGGTAAGACTCAATACGGTCATGAAAAGCGTTAGTAAAATTACAACTAACGTAGCTAGTGCGACTGAGTGGTTGTCGCCAACAAAAGTTTTTAGTGAAATATCAGGTTTATTTCGTAAAAAATAATTAAAAAAGGAGTAAATATATGAAAAAAGTTTTAGCAATTATCGGAGCGGTAGCAGCAGGTTTTACAGCTGGAATTTTAACTGCACCAAAGAGCGGCAAGGAAACAAGGAAAGACTTGAAGGATAAAGCTGTAAAAATGAAAGCCGACACTGAAAAGGTGGCTTGCAAAGCGACTGCTGCAGCAAAAGACAGTTTAAGCTCGTTAAAAGCTGGTTCTCAGAAAGTTGGAGATGCTGTAGCAGAAACCGCAAAAGACGTTAAGGGTAACGTCGAAAAACGTTTCAAGTAATATTTGACTCTATTCAAGAAGACGTGAGATAATATAAGTGATGAAAAAAGTTACTTTCTATCTCGCGTCTTTTTTGATTGCTTCTAGTTTGTTGGTGACGCCACGGGCAGTTGAGGCTCAGTCTGTCGATGCTACGGCTGATTCTGAGATTATAAAAACGCTTGATCGAAACTGTAGTTCCGTAAGAGTTGCTATTAAAAATATCCATACCAATGACGCTCTAACTAGAGTTAACGTTGGACAAAGATATAATTCTATTTCTACCAAACTTATGGCCAGACTAAACGGTCGATTGGCAATTAATAAGCTGGATAGCTCAAAGTTGGTGAATATTACTAATGAATTCGAGTCGACGAGGCTTAAGTTCAATAGCAATTACAACGATTACGACACTGCGATGACTGATCTTCAGCGCGCAAATTGCTCTAATAATGTGGCGGACTATTATCAAAAATTGACCGTCGCTCGCGAGGCTCGTAATAAACTTTCTGAGGACGTGAAGGTCTTGAATGAATTGTTAGTGAGATATAAAGAAGAAGTGCAAGTTATTAAAAATTCGCTGTCTGGAGGTTCTAATGAATAGGGCTAAGGAATTATTTCGTAGTTATAAATTCGCTACATTTATTGGGCTGACTATTGCGGTTTCAGTTGTGTTGGTATCGATCGCGATGTTTATGTATTACAAGACTGACGCCTACAGATTGGATTTGAGTCGCCCAGAATACGCTTCTCGCCGCAAGCAAATTAGCAAGGACGCGAATGAAAAAAGTCACGAATTTGACGCGCAAGGCACAGTAAATAAGGATACATTGAAGGAATTTTTGGGAATTTATGATAAAGAAGTAGAGAATGTTAATAAAATCAAAGCGTTTTCTAATGATGTGTTGAGCGATAAAGAATTAGGTTTGTCTAATAATTAATCTTTATCTTCTGGTTATTGAGGTTGGGGTCGGCAGAGTCGCCAGAAGAACTCCTTCGCGATCAAAGTTTTGTAGTAATCGATGTCGCATTTCAGAGGTAACAGACCACTGATCGGATGGCTGAGTTTTTCCGGCAATGATCAATTCTGTTCCTCGTCCAGTAATATCGCCGACTGAAACAAACTTAGGTGGATCGATAATTTTCTTTTGCCAAGCCTTTTCTTTAGCCAATTCTTGACCAGTAGCGTTAATGATGTCTGTAACTGCAGAAATGTCAGAACTTGGGTCGATATAAATGCTGAAGCGCGACATACTATAGCCCATAGTTTTATTGATAACGTGCTGAATTGTGCCGTTTGGAACATAATGAACATTGCCCTCAGAATCTCGTATAACAGTAGTGCGAGTGCCGACTCTCTCGACGGTTCCAGCGGCTCCCATTACGTCAACAACATCGCCAACACGATATTGATTTTCGGCGATGATGAAAATACCAGACAAGAAGTCCTTAACGAGCGATTGAGCGCCAAATCCTAATGCCACACCGATTATGCCAGCACTAGCGAATAGCGGCGATAAATCAAATAGAAATAGTTTATTGGCGACAATTGCGGCTACATAGAAAATTATTATGATTTGCCAGAAACTTCGGGTTAATTGGATGAGAGTTTTTTCGCGCTTTTCTATGTCTTTACGGTGCCAGGAACGATGTTTAGCGGTGGAGCGTATAGAATAATGGATAGTCCAAGATAATAAATATTTCCCCAGAAAATAAACAAAAACAGAGCCGATAACAATGCTGACTGTGTCGATAATGCGCTCACTAATTAGCCAGCCAAGGTTGTTGCCGTGCAGCCATTGACCTAACGTAGAAGAATCTAAGAACTGTTTTATAAGCTTATCCATTATTGATTTAGTATAATAGAAAATATGAGTTTTGTCGATCCGAATCAATTTATTATCACCAGAAAACGTAAGAAGTATAAATTCGCTTTATTCCACAATTCACCTCTATGTTTTGAATTTGACGAGTGGGCAAAGCGGGAAGTCGATTGTTTGGAAATCGGTGCTGGAACTGGACTATTCAGCGTGGAGCTTGCATTGCGCCATCCCGAAAAGACGTTTTTAGCAATTGACGTGAAAGGCGATCGGTTACAGAAGGGCGCGAAAATTGCTGAAGAAAATGGGCTGGATAATGTGTTTTTTGTTCGAGCGCGGGCTGACCAAATAGACCAATTAGTGGAGCAGAATTCTTTGGAACAAATTTGGGTAACATTTCCTGATCCGTTCCCGAGGAAGCATAGTGCTGGGCGCCGCTTGACTCATCCTAATTTTTTGAAGAAGTATTCTTCATTGCTAAAATCGGACGGATCTCTATTAATTAAACACGACGACCACAATTTTTTCTGCTGGAGCTTGGAGCAGTTAGTGGCAGAAAAGTGGCAAATTAAAGAGTTGAGTTTTGATCTTCATGAATCCGCGCTAAATGACGAATATAAAATAATGACGACTTACGAGCAAAGGTGGATTGGCGAAGGAAAAACTATTAATTTCGTAAGAACTACCCGCTAATAAATGAAAGGAATATTATGCAATTTAACGACTACTCAACTAAAGCAATTTCTACTTTAACAGATAAAGATTCTCATAAATATGGTGATGTTGACGCGAGATTGATGGCACAGATATTGGGATTAAGTGGCGAATCTGGCGAAGTTATGGAGAAGTTTAAGAAAATTTTACGTGATAAAAATGGCGAGATCTCGGAGAATGACCGCGACGCAATAATAAAAGAGCTTGGTGACGTGCTTTGGTATGTCAATTCTGTAGCGCATTTGCTTGGTTGTAGTTTAGAGGAAGTGGCTCGCAGAAATAATGATAAACTGATTAGCCGCCAGAGTCGGGGGAAGATTCACGGCAGCGGCGATGACCGCTAATTTTTAGCTAATTGCTCGCGAATCCATCCGTCGATTGTGCCAGCGCCCATGCACAGGACGAGCTTTCCAGAGCTTCTTGCTGCGGTTATTTCTTGCCATAAATTATCGTCTAATTCGGCAAAATGAACTTTTTCTTTGTCGATATTTTTAGCAAGTTGTTGCGGTGTTAAGGTTGATAAATCTGGATTTTCCCTAGTTAAATAAGTTGGCAGCCAGTAAATTTCATTGGCATCACGGAAAATATCATCAGTGTATTGATCAATTATTTCGTGCTGGCGAACATTTTGGTGTGGCTGATAAACCAGAACTACATCGTCTGACAGCTCTTTAGCCATCTGTAGTGTCGCTTGAATTTCAACCGGGTGATGTCCATAGTCGGAGTATAGATTTTCGGCGAGCTTTTCAAAACGTCGTCCTGATCCGGGGAAGGAGTTTATTGCTTGATATATTTCTGACTCCTCCGCGTCCACTCCGATATGCCTCAAAGCTTCGATCACCAAAGTAGCGTTCTTTCGGTTGTGCTCGCCGGGCAGAGTGATATTTTTATTGGAATCGTGCAAAATTGTTAGATTTTTCTCATCAAATATGGCGGAATTTTCTTGCCACGCGATAACTTTTTTAGATTTTTTACCGAATTCACGGAAAGCGTCTAAGTAGGAATCTTTTGTTGGATATGTGTCTGGATGGTCGTAATCAACAGATGTGATAAGGCTAATTTCTGGAGAAAAATGCAAAAAGTTGCGGTCAAATTCGTCACATTCGTATACGAAAAATTGGCTATTTTTATCAAATGTTCCGCTTGGTCCAAAGCTTAAAGTCGAACCCACGGAATAACTGACAGGAATTTGCAATCGCTCCATTGTCCAGACTAACAAGCTTGTTGTTGTGGTTTTTCCGTGGGTGCCAGCGACCGCGATAAGTTTCAGGTTTTTATCGGCGATTATTTGCGCCAGCAATTCGTCGCGCTTGCTGGTTTTTATGCCTAATTTTCGCGCCAAGACTAGTTCTGGGTGACTTTCCGGTAAAGCAGCGGTGTAAATAAACCAATCAAATGGTGATTTATCGTGCTCTGATTGCAAAAACGCGCCAGATTGGTCAAAAGAAATAGGAATTCCGGCTGACTCTAATTCGTTTGTGATTAGACTTGGTGATCTGTCGGAGCCGCAAACGTCATATCCAGCCTCTAAAGCAATTCTACTCAGCGGTCCGATACCAACGCCGCCAATTCCTGAAAAATAAATTCGCATACAAATATTATACCACCGCAGCGGTAACAATATTCACGTCATTGGGATAATTTGCTATACTAAAATCATAGAGAAGGTGGTGGGATGGCTATAGACAAGAAGAAAACCAAGTTCAGAATTAAGCGACTCAGTCAGATTAAGACTTGGCAGTTGGTTATTTTATTGATTATGTCTGGTTTTATTTCGGCAACTTTTTTGAGGCTGAATACTGTTGGTATGGTCGAACGACGAGAATCTGTGGAGCATGCGGATAAGGCTGGAGATATAGTCAATCTTCAGCAGCGACTATACGATTTGCAGCGTTATGTATCTACACATATGAACGCAGATCCAGGGAAGATTGCGCTGGATCATACGTATAAACAAATGTATGACCGGAAGCTGAAAGAGTTCGAGGAGGAGATAAAAAATCAGTCTAATAATGATACTGTATCGAAAGTTAGGGCTGTTTGTGATACTAGGGCACAGCAGGGCGGTTACGGCCGATTTACGACACAGGCGGATCCGAGGTATATCAATTGTATTAACGAGGAGTGGGCGAAATATCCTGCCGCGAAAGCCACTAACTTGCAGTTTGAAGCGCCTTCAACCGAGCCGTATTATCATACTTTCGTCTCGCCGATATGGTCAGCTGATTACGCGGGGTGGTCTTTGCTGGTGACGATATTTATTGCCATGATTATCGTAATGAGGTTGGTTGTTATGGGGATGTTAAAGTTGATGCTTAGGCGACGAAATAAGCTTTTTTAGCTTGACAGGGGTGATATAGAGATAGTAATCTATATAGGAATATCATTAATAGGAGGTATATAACCAAATGGCTTATAAACATACCAACTCAAAGGGCATCACATATTACTTGCATAAGACTGACGTAACTTTGCGCGGCGGCAAGACTCAAACTATTTACTTCTTCGCTAAGGTTGAGAAGAATGAAAAAGGTACACCATGTGATCTACCAGAAGATCGTATTGTGAAAGAAAACCCACGCAACGGCTTTTTGACAATTTCTAAGAAAAAATAGTCCTTTGCTTGCACCATAAGCGTGTTTGGTGATATAGTATAACCAAACAAACAGGTGCCACAACTCCTCTGTAAAAAGCAGGGGAGTTTTTTGTGGGGTTGATTATTTGTGGATATTGTGGTATAACAGTTACTATATGAAATCGAAGACGGTTGAAGTGTTGGAGCTTGCTAGACCAAGCAGAGCGGGCGTTATTGATGTTGTTGATTCGGACGGTAATGTTGTGCCGTTGGACTATTTAGGCGAAGATTTTGTTCCTGATGCGAATAGTTATAGTGATGAAGATTTTACGAAGAGAAATAGAATTATAGTTGAGATGTGTGATCTTTTCGGCAGGATTCGTCGTCGTGCTGGCTTTGCCGAACGTCATAGAGGTCGTGGCGACTATGATCGAGCTCGTCGCATAGAAAGAAACAGGGGTAGTGATATTTCTGAAGTTGGCAGACTTGCTATAAGTGCTTGTGAAGCATGTCCACTTAAGCTTGATTGTGAACTGTATGGTAAATTAGGAGGGGCTGTTCTAAGTGATGTTTTGGATTATAAAAAAGTTCGCACAGCCACATCTCTGACTAAAGCAGGCAAGAAACGTTCAGGTTGGAATAAGGGCTGTATAGATAATAATGCGTAAAGAAAAAGTCCCCTTCTGAATGAAGAGGGATTTTTCTTGGTGGCCCAAGTGCATCTACATTGGAATCATATCTGTAGCGGGATTCTGAGCTGGAGACGCTTAATAGAGGCGACCACCCCTTCAATAAAGATACCCAACCACCATTAAAGTATATCGTAACAGAATGTGTTAATATCAATAAATTATCCTCTTGACCACTTTTACGTTATCCAGCCTGATAAATTCATAAATCAGCACTAAATGTCATGGTTGGGTTAGACTAAGATTGCCACAAAGGGCTAATTGAGATCGCTTATTTAGGAGATTGACGATATAATCAAAATAATGAAGAAAAACTCTCAAGCACAGCTCCAGGGTATGTTACTCGGCTTAGCCATAGGCGACGCCCTCGGTGCTCCTGTTGAACACGGCTACACAAGTGATGAGATTGTCGCTCGTAAAGAAGAATTGCGTCATATGCACGATGAAGCACACTTTCCTCGTGGTGTCTGGACAGACGATACTTCTATGGCATTATGTTTAGCAGATAGCTTGCTAGAGTGTGGCGGCTATGATTCGTGGAACGTTATGGATAAGTATTGCAAATGGCAATCAGAGGGCTACCGCTCGTATTTTGACTATGGCGAGGGCATTGGTATGCAAACGCTTATCATGCTGGATATGTACGCTAGCGGTCACGCTATTTTTCACAAAACGATGAATCGGAGCGATGGTGTTGGCAACGGTGTCGTGATGCGTCTTGCACCAGTCGTGATAGCTGCCTATGGTAAGCGGGATATCCGTGACGTGATACGGCTTGCTCAAGTTTCCGCTAGAGAAACACATTACTCCTATGAGGCCGAAGCTGCTGCTGAAGTGTTTGCTGCTATACTACATAACGCTATCCATCTAAAAGACAAAGCAGAGATTATAGACGTTAGTAAACATAGTACCGGTACACACTACGACCAGCTGCTGAACAAGCTAAAAGGGAGAGTTGAGACGGATAAGCTCAAGAATAAGCCCGGGTATGTCGTATACACCCTCCAGATAGCTTTATGGGGCTTTATGAACTATGACACATTTGAGGATGGAATGTTGGCAGTTATGTGTCTGGGCGGCGACGTCGATACGACCATGGCAGTGTATGGGCAATTAGCTGGTGCATACTATGGGCTTAATGCAATACCGAACGAATGGCGATGTGATGTTTATCAAGGGAATGATATTATTGAACTAGCAGATAAACTAACCGCAATGGACGATTGCCCTGTCCTGTATACACGGTTTGAGGAAGATGTAACTTAATACAAATTAGGAAGAGAATGACTATATGAACAAAACAACATTAGAAACCGCTCAGCAGCTAATAGCCACAAAAGAGTTTAGCTACAAGGATATTAACCCAAGTGAGAAAGGAATATTCCTAGCGGCGCTTATTGAGAACGGTAAATCCGCCAAAGAAGGAGCTAATCACCACTCAAATATCCCCAAAGGAATGCTGATTAGTGAGTGGTACTTACGACATAAGTTAGGGCTGAGTGGAGCAATAAAGCACGACCTATACACCTCGCTTGAACTGTGGGAGCTAGATGATAAGCGATACCAAATTATCTATTATAAACCCTTCGGTTTGGGAAATTATGCTGAAACAAAATCAGAATTCTATGACGATAAAGACTCTGCTCAGGTTCGTTTTGACGAAGAATCTCGTAAGCTTGAGATAGAAGTATCTCTCCTTAAGAGATAGAGTTTAGCGTAGGTCGCCTACTGCATACTAATCATATATGACATCAGCTACTTTTTGTGCTTGGATTGTTGTATGATAAAACAGATCTAATAAATGCGTATGATGACGATAAGGCGATAATTACCGATGAGCTGCGGCAACTAGAGCGTCAGCAGGCAATACGAGAGACTGATATTGATGTTGCTCTTGAGATTATGCGAGATGTAGATAGACAATGGGTACTGGCTTCGCCGGGCGCTAGGACAAGGCTCCAAAGCATATTATTAGGGGTTGATATATGACTATAAAAACCATAGGTTTGGAATCATTGAAATCAGTGCATCTTACAGAATACTACCAACAAAAAAGGCTCTCCAGAGCCTGAAAAACCTTTCTTGGTGGCGGGGGTAGGATTTGAACCTACGACCTTTTGGTTATGAGCCAAACGAGCTACCAGGCTGCTCTACCCCGCGATACATAGTTATGATATCAGCTTAGCGCAATAATTGCAATACTTTAGTGTTTATGACTGTTGCCGCCAAATAGAAAGTTCATCCATTGCTGGAAGTTACTATCCGTTCGCTTTGCGCTCGACGCAAGTTTTTGGGTAGGCGTGGCGCTTTCAAATGACTGGGTGATGAGCTGTTTTTCGCCAGGTAGACCTTTTCCCGTGCGCTGTCTAATAGTCAATTCTTGATACTCTTCGCTTTGATAATATTTTGATTCGTATTCCAGCAAGGCGACTTGTAATTTTTCTATTTCCACTTGCTGGCGTTTGTTGTCGATAGACCGTTGCAGCTCGTAGTTTTTTTGCATTGACTCAATGGAGCCCCAAGCCCAACTCATAGCAATTAAAATCGCAGCAGCAATAACGACATTATTTAGGGTCAAATAGTCGTGCTGTATCCTGTAAATTAATCGTTTGAGTTTTAAATTGTTCATTTTGCAAATTTAAAATCTACCACATAATATTGTAGCAGGAATGGTAAAAATATTCATCTTATGCTTATCAAGTTCAAATTCAGAATGTGGTGGGGGCGGCTGGGATCGAACCAGCGACCAATCGGTTATGAGCCGACTGCTCTAACCCCTGAGCTACGCCCCCGTGAGACTTATTATAGCGCATCAGAGGTAATTATAGAAGTTTTCCAGCGGCAATTCGCACGGCTTCTGACCAAGAAGTAAAACAATGCGGCGTGGACGCTAGTTCTTCGCTGGTAATTTTATGCCGAACGGCCAGGGCTAGCTCGGCTGCCATATCGCTAGCGTGTGGTCCGACGATCGTTCCGCCGACGACAACTCGCTTCTTATCAACGATCAATTTCATAAAACCTATTCGCTGGTCGGTAATATTGCTGCGTACGGTAGTCGTGAGCGGAACAATTGCTATTTTTGCGCTTATTCCTTTCGCCTTACAATCGTATTCATTCATTCCAATTTGAGCTATTTCTGGCTGAGTAAATGCAACTTGTAGGCGTGGGGAATCGTTGAATTTAATCTTATTATTATGTAGCAAATTATGAGCCGCAATACGACTCTGCGCTAAAGCTGTGTGGGTTTGAATATTGGCGTCAGTTACATTTCCTGCGGCAAAAATATGTCGAGCGGAAGTTTGCAGGTAAGAATTAACCAAAATGCCATTTTCGGTATATTTTACGCCAGCGTTTTCTAAGCCTAAATCTGTTGCAGGCAATTGTTGGTCGGCAATCAGAATCTCATCAACGCGTACAGATTTCTCTATTCGCCCTTGCAGAAAGGTGACACGCTTTTGTATAGACGATTTTTGTATAGCGATAATCTTAGTGCGAGCTAAGATTGAAATATTGCGATTTTTTGCGTCATTCGTAACCAAAGCACTGACTTCTGGGTCAAATGTTGATAATATTCTGGGCGATTTCTCTGCTATGTAAACTTTTGTTCCCAGGGTGGAGAAGATATGTGCCAATTCTAGTGCCGTAGCTCCCGCACCAACAATGAACATGGTTTTTGGTGGGCGCTTTAAGCTAAAAATAGTTTTTGGAGTGTGGTAAGAAACGGCGCTTAACCCAGGTATTTCTGGAATTTGCCAATCAGATCCAGTTGCAATGAGAAATTTACGAGCAGACAAGTGTCTTCGATTGATAGCTATTTCATTCGGACTCAAGAAATGTGCATTGCCAGCAAAAACACTAATGCCTTGTTTTTCGTAATAATAGCGATTGCCGCCAGCTCCAGTTCTCTTTACAACTTTGTCTTTCCAGGATAGCAGAGAAGGGTAATTATACCCAACCGAGTTAGTGCGCAACCCAAACTTAGCGGCGTCTTTGGCTGTTTGATAAACGTTAAGAGCGTGAGTTAAGAATCCAGTTGGTACATCTCCCCAGTTTGGTGATTCCCCGCCGAATGTTGATTTTTCTACAACAGCAACTTTTTTTCCGGCACTTGCTAATATGCTGGCTGCGGGCGAACCGCCGGCGCCACTACCAATTACGATATAGTCATAGTCAAAAGTTGGTTTTTGCGACATCAAATCTCCTAAATTATGGTTTTATAATTTTTATATAAATAGGCTGCGTCAGGATGTAGAGTTTTCATAATGCGTTGTGCTTGGCGGCGGATATCGGCAGAGGTTATTTCTGGGTGAGTTTCGCACCAATTCATAACGCCCAGAGTGACGGTTTTTGCAATGTCTTGAGCTTGACCTTCTGGCGTACGAACGCTCAGGCAGGTGGCAATTATGGAATTGTGGAGCTTATCTGGTCTAAACTCCTCTGGTGGTCGTTTTCCTTGTTTGATGACGTCAATTTGACTTGGCTTTACCATAGATTGCCTCCATAGCTAATGACGCCAATAACGCGGTCGACAAATAGAAATGCCGCCAAAATTAGTAAGCTACCGCCGCTGGCGAATTGCAAAAATCTCTTATGATCTTCTCTCCAACGTTGTAAATTAGAGATGCTGCGTCCGCTGCCGATCAAGACGATAACGACAAACAACGGCAGTGTGGACACGATGACGTAGATCGCTATGCTGATGATTTGCAAGAAGGGGTTTGGTAGGGTGATAATAGCCAGACTGGCGGCGATAATTGGCGCGATAATAAATATGATTTCTGCAATAACGCTAATTATTCCCAGGGCAAAGCTTTCTATGGAATTTTTGGTTTTTTTGGTGCGCTTGTTTAAATATTCCGCAAAATTGCACGGAAGCCATAATGAAGTTCCTGGTTGTCGTCGGAAGTAGAACGCCCAAATTGCGATTCCTAAGCCAAACATCATCCCTGAAGAGACTGCGGCAACTAGTTGCTCTGCGCTGGTGACGTGGTGGATGAATAGTGATAAGAAATAGGAAATTGAGCTGATAAATAACAAGGTGATCATTGCGACTCCAAGTACAAAACTGTTGCTCATACGAAAAATTTTTCTCTGGGCGGTTTTTTTGCCAATTGAATGTCCGCTAAGTAACGTTAAAACACTGACGCTAAGCTGAAAACTAGCGTGAATAATCGCTGCAAAAATTATGGTGGCCAGTGATGAGATTGTTACAGGGGTCATTTTTGTGTATAAATCCTTCTCTACCAGTGTACCACAAGCGGAATGAAAAGGTAAATAATGACCGAAAAAGGTATTGCTTTTTTGTCAAATTTATGATAGTATAAAGACAGTTAAATAATTAACACAAAAAAGGAAAAAATATGGAAATCAACACCAGTGAATTAGCTGAATTTTTAGAAGTAACCCGAAAAAAGGATTTAGCAACGTGGGAGCGTCAGCGTAATTCATGGGAATTGGATAGTTTTGTGTCACGACGATTGGCGGCTTTGGACGGCGTTCAATCTGAAGAGCTTGAGCTAATTTAATTCAGTATCTATAAAAAATTCCCCGTCGTATTGACGAGGAAAGATAATTTCTGGTAGCACCGGGTGGACCCGAACCACCGACCTCAGGCTTATGAGTCCTGCGCTCTAACCAGCTGAGCTACGGTGCCACACTGCATTGATTGTAACAGATAGTATAAAATTTGCCAAATACGTTTTAGGTAAATTGTGAGATAATGGATATGTGAGATATATTATCGCAGTCAGTGGTGGGATTGATTCGGTAGTTTTGCTGGATTTGATGTCGCGAACGGAAAAAGATTTGGTGGTCGCTCATTTTGACCACGGAATTCGTGAGGATTCGGCGAGTGATGCTAGATTTGTCGAGGCTTTAGCTGATAGATATAAAATACAATTTGTTTGTCGGCGTGAAAAGCTGGGGGCTGATGCCAGTGAAGAATTGGCGCGCCAAAGGCGTTATGAATTTTTGCGTGGCGTGGCGACAGATTTTGATGGCGTGATAGTGACAGCGCATCATCGAGATGACATTATTGAAACTGTAGCGATGAACCTTAAGCGTGGTTCCAGGTGGCGAGGCCTGGCGGGGATGAGTGATAGTCAAATAGTTAGGCCGATGAATGGTTGGACGAAGCAGAGAATTTATGAATATGCGATTCGCCAGAAATTGGAATGGTGTGAAGATGAGACAAATCGAAGCGACTTGTATCAGAGAAATAAATTTAGGCGTAAGATAAATCGTGAACTTGATGAATACCAGAAGCTTGGAGTGTATGAGGCGTGGCGAAAACAGAGAGAATTAAGAGGGGAAATTGAGCAGGAAACAGAGAAGTTTGATGGAGAAGTGCTTAGTCGGTATTTTTTGACGATGATAGATGATAATGTCGCACAAGAATTGCTATATTATTACGTTTTACGACATTATGATGTGTCGTTACTGGGTTCTCAATTGGAGCGTATGCTAATTGCTATAAAAACTGGAAAAGCTGGCTCTTGCTGGCAAGTTGGCGGCGGCATTGTGATGAAATTGACGCTAAGAAGTGTTATAATAAAGAGAGTTTGATTAGTATAGGCGAAAGGATTAGTTGAGAATGGCTGTTAAGATGCCTCAAAGAAATGGAAAGAATAGAATAAGTCAAATTTTACGATTTGGATTGTTTTGGGCAATTATAATTTTTGTAGCGTTAATTTTTTACGCAACACTCTTCCCTGCGTCAAATCTTAAAGATGTTGCATTATCTGACGTAGTGCGTCGAGCAAATGACGGTAAAATTACTCAATTGGAGATTCAAGGAAATGACATTAAGATTACTCCAAAAGATCAATCAAAACCTACCGAGCATTCAGTCAAGGAATCTAGTAGCATTTATGAGCAGGGCTTGAACAAGGATGCCAAGGTTGAGGTGAAGGTTATTCCACCATCCACAACCGGCGAAACTATGTGGAATCTGGCGGTTATGGTTGTGCCTGTGCTGATTGTCGTGGTGTTCTTCATGTTTATGATGCGCCAAGCTCAGGGTCAAAATAATCAAGCTATGGGATTCGGCAAGAGTAAGGCTCGCCTGTATGGACAAGATAAAGAAAAGGTTTTGTTTACGGATATCGCTGGAAATGATAACGCCAAGCAAGATCTGCAGGAAGTTGTTGATTTTCTTAAGCACCCGAAGAAATATAAAGATTTGGGCGCAAAGATTCCAAAAGGTGTTCTGCTAGTTGGTAATCCAGGTACAGGTAAGACGATGCTAGCCCGGGCTGTTGCTGGTGAGGCTGGCGTGCCATTCTTCTCGATTTCTGGTTCTGAATTTGTGGAAATGTTTGTTGGTGTTGGTGCTAGCCGAGTGCGAGATCTATTTTCTAAGGCTAAGAAAAATGCTCCATGTATTATATTTATTGACGAGATTGACGCCGTGGGTCGTAAGCGTGGCTCTGGTATGGGTGGTGGTCATGATGAGCGCGAGCAAACTTTGAACCAGATTTTGGTGGAGATGGATGGTTTTGATGGCGAAACGAATGTTATTGTTTTGGCGGCAACCAACCGCGCGGATGTTTTGGATCCGGCTTTGCTTCGCCCTGGACGATTTGACCGACGTGTGAATATTACATTACCAGAACGCAAAGATCGTGAGGCAATTCTGAAGGTTCACTTTAAGAAAAAGCCAACTGACGAAACTGTTGATCTTGATAAACTAGCGGCAAAAACCGCTGGCTCGTCTGGTGCGGATTTGGCGAATATGGCCAATGAAGCTGCAATTATTGCCGCTCGTCGCAACAAGAAGAAGATCTCAAATGACGAATTAACTGAGGCGTTTGAGCGTGTGGCAATTGGTCCGGAGCGCAAGACTAAGATAATGAACGATCACGAGAAAGAATTGACTGCTTATCACGAAGCTGGCCACGCAATTGTTGGTCACGTCTTGCCTGATTCTGACCCAGTCCACAAGGTTACGATTATTCCGCGCGGCGGTACCGGTGGAGTAACATGGTTCTTGCCGCCAGAAGATAAGAGCTACACAAATGTTTACGAGTTTAAGGATATTTTGGCTCGGGCAATGGGCGGACGAATCGCTGAGCAATTGATTTACGGCGATGACGGAATCACTACTGGAGCTGGTTCAGATTTGCGAAAAGCGACTGAAATTGCCCGTGATATGGTAATTGAGCAAGGAATGGGCAAGGGCTTGCGCGATCAAGTGTTCCATGAAGATAACGGCGGCTTGATGTTCGATAAGATGACCAGAGAGCGTCCGTATTCTGATGAGACTGCGAAGATGATTGATGAGGAAGTCGCGCAATTGATTACCGAAGCTAAGCATCGTGCAATGTTGGTATTGAAAGAGAATCGTTCGTTCCTTGATAAGTTGGCTGAGGCTCTACTAAAGGAAGAAACTCTGGAAGAATCTGAGGTTGACGAGATTCTTAAGGGCACTAAGTTACCAAAAGAAGCTAAACTGCATTCGTAAAATACTATGGGGCGCGTTCGTAGTACAGTTACGAAAATAAATCAGCGGCTTAATGTGAAATTGGCTGCTACTATCCTGGCGGGCTCGACGTTGTTGTCGAGCTTGTTGGGGTTTTTCCGTGATCGTCTGCTTAACTCCGCCTACATGCCGAGTGAAAATGGAGCATTGGCGGGATACCCGGTTGGACTAGACGCTTATACGGCAGCTTTTATGGTGCCAGATTTTATGTTTGCGGTGCTGGTTTCTGGTGCGCTTAGTGTGACGTTCATTCCAGTTTTTAATGAGCGCTGGGTCAAGGGCAATAAGCAGTCGGCTTGGCAGATTAGCTCTAGTATGATCAATTTTATGGCGCTAATAACCATGGCGGCGTCGGTGCTGATTATTATTTTCGCCGATCCGTTGATGAAGTATTTAATCGCGCCTGGCCTGAGTGAGTCTGGACACGCTTTGGCGGTCAGTATGATGCAGGTAATCGCAGTTAATCCGTTTATCTTTGCGGTTGCAGCGGTGATTGCTAGTATCCAGCAAGCGGTTGGGCGATTTATGTTCTGTGCGCTGGCGCCAATGCTGTATAACGTCGGTATTATTATTGGTACGGTGTGGTTTACTGGCGGCGTCAATTTATTCGGCTGGCAGATTTTTGACGGCGGCATTATGGGCGTGGCATTGGGCGTGGTTTTGGGATCATTTTTACAATTGATCGTCAGTGCGGTTGGCTTGGCTGGACTTGGGTTTGATTACAATTTCAAAATCTATTGGCGAAATAAGGGATTTAGGAAAGTTTTATCTTTATTGCCAGCGCGTTCTGTTGATCAAGGAATGGATTATGTGGTTAGCTTGGTTGAGGTCAATTTAGCCTCGCGCTTGGCTGACGGTACGGTTAGGGCGTACCAACAGGCTTTGACTCTTCATATGATGCCGATCAATCTTATTGGCGTGGCGATTTCAAATGCCGCCTTTCCTCAATTGACTGAGCATTTGGGCGAAGGTCGAAATGACCTATTCCAAAAAGACCTGCGTTCCCTGCTGAGAATTATTTTTTGGATGGCACTTCCGGTGTCGGTGGTGATTTTCTTTACTAGGGGATACGTCGTGCATTTTATCCGCAATGGTGGTAATCAACTAATCGCGGGAATTTTGGGCTGCCTAGTTGTGGCGATTTTATTCCGAACTATTTATCACATGGCCGCGCGAGCATTTTACGCCCGCCAAGACACGAAAACTCCGCTGTATATTTCAATTTTCTCGATTACTTTGAATATCATCTTAGCAATCATCCTATCAATGGTCTTGAAAATGGGTGCATATGGATTGGCTTGGGCTCAATCAACAGTGGCAGTTTTGGAGGTGGTTGTGCTTTTGGCGGTTATGAATCGTCAAATGCCAAAATTATTCGACATGACGTTTGTGCGGGCGATTTTTAAAATGATACTCGCTGGAATTGTTACGGGTGTAGTTTGTTATATTGGTGTGTTGGTTTTGCCATTTCGTTACCATGACGATAGTTTCTTTAGTGCTTTTCCGAAATTCGTTATCATTTCATTAGTTAGTTTTGGGGCATATGCCATGGCTTCGAAGTGGTTGAAATTGCCAGAAATTGACCCAATTCTTGCACGATTGAAAAAAGTGTTATTTGGGCGATTGGAGTTTAAGGGCTAATGGAAAATATTCGGAATTTTTGTATTATTGCTCACATTGATCACGGCAAGTCTACGCTGGCTGATCGAATGATGGAGATGACTGGGACGGTAGAAAAGCGCGAGATGAAGTCGCAGTTGCTGGATTCGATGGATTTGGAACGGGAAAAAGGCATTACTATTAAGTTGGCGCCGGTACGAATGCGATATAAAAATGTCGATCTGAATTTGATTGACACTCCGGGACACGTTGACTTTAGTTATGAAGTTTCGCGTAGCTTGCAGGCTTGTGAGGGTGCGATATTAGTGGTTGATGCCAGCCAAGGAATTCAGGCGCAAACACTATCGAATGTTTACCTGGCGATGGAGCAGGATTTGACAATTATTCCGGTGTTAAATAAGGTTGATTTGCCGGCCGCCGACATACCGCGCGTATCCAGACAAGTTATTAATTTGTTGGGCTGCGACGAGAGCGATATTATTCACATCTCTGCTAAAACTGGTCAAAATGTCGATCAGGTTTTGGATGTAATTGTTGAGCGGATTCCATCACCAACTGGTCATCCAGATGATCCGACTCGGGCGTTGATTTTTGATAGCTATTATGACGATTATCGTGGCGTGATTTTATACGTGCGGGTGGTTGACGGGCGAATTAAAAAGGGCGAATCTATCCGAATGATGGCGACTGGCGCAGATGGACTAGCTCTGGAAGTTGGTCATCTTAACCCAGCCATGCAGCCCGACCCTTCGCTTGAAACTGGCGAAATTGGCTATATTGTGACAAACCTGAAGACGACACGCGAGGCGCGGGTTGGTGATACGGTAACGCTGGGGAGATATTTTAATTAAGATTAAAAAGGGAAACCACGAATCTACAAACAATAAGCTTAACTGAATTTTTTTGGCGTTGGTTCGTAGTATTGACGCGTATGATTGCTGAAATCAGTTTCCTTACCAGATTTGGCATAGCATTTATTCGACAAAACTCACTAAGTCTCTTAATAAAGAAATCAAACGTCAAACGAAAAAGAAGGTTCTTTTTCCTAACGAGGAGGCTCTGGAACGTTACTTAGTTACTTTGTTTGAAGACTCTACTAGAGTGTTTACACAAAATTATTGACAGCATCTTTTCCTTTATAATATAATAAAACCTCATGAGGTATTATATGTCTAAACAAAAAATTAATCGCTTTGTCGGATCTATTGGAGCTTTTATTGGGATTCTTGTCTTTATTGCATATATTCCACAAATTATCGCTAACTTACAAGGAGAAAAAGCTCAACCATTCCAACCACTATTCGCAGCAGTTTCTTGTTTAATTTGGGTAATCTATGGTTGGACAAAAGAACCTAAAAAAGACTGGATCCTCATCATTCCCAATGCAGCGGGAGTGATATTAGGCGGTTTAACTTTTATTACTTCTTTATAAAAGTTATATAAACAAAACCAGCAACTTCATAAAAAAGTTGCTGGTAGAGATTTTGGACTATCACAGGAAAAAATATTTAACCAAAGTGATATATTGTTTGATAAATCAGAGTATAATAGTAATTAAAAATAGGATTGGATAGCGAGCAGATTCTTGCTTCCTGCTATGTTTATATTCCATCAAGTGTAAGTTAATTAAGATTAAAGAAGGAAAAATCATGAATCCACAAACAATCAGCTTAACTGAATTACAAAAACACCTCGATCAAACATGTAAAGAGAAGGGGTGGGATAAAAATTCTGTCACTGAAGTGTTCTTATTGTTTACTGAGGAAGTTGGCGAGCTGGCAAAAGCAGTTCGCAAAGAGACAGGATTTAAGGGTGAGAAAAAACCTGACAATCATGACAATCTGCGCGAGGAGTTTGCGGACGTGCTGAATTATTTGATGGAATTGGCAAATCGGTTTGACGTCAATTTGGCGGAAGTGTATTTTGAGAAGCACAAGATCAACCAGACGCGGCAGTGGAAATAGTGCATATTAGTATTGAAAAGCGTAGATTAGATAAGATAATAAAATGCGCGGGTTGGCGATACGGTAACGCTGGGGAGATATTTTAATTAAGATGAGCGACTTGCCGCCAATTAGATTTGCTAATGGATCTTGCCTTGTTGCAAACGAAGTGACGGCTCCTTCTGGAGTGAAGAGAATAGTTTTTGGAGATGATCCAGAAAAACCCATGGCTCGTCTTGGCTATAGAGAAGTTGGCAGAAAGGCTTGTTTTGCGGGTATGTTATTTAAGAATGCTCCAGACGAATATAAGGCGGGTACGTCAATATTGTCATATTTTTTTGAAACAGCAATTCCTGAATTGGGACTTCACCCGGGAGAAACTTCAAAAATACATAAACCTGTTATTGCTTTACTTCTGGCTAGATATGGGTTGGAAGCCGACACAACTTCGGAATATTGGTCTCGTGCTGGACTATTGGTGCAACGAGTAGGAATATCAAGGAAACACCCTCAGCTACATTTCTGTGAAGGAAACGAAGAAGAATTCGAGGGTGAGCAATATCAAAGATTTTATGATATTGTGCCAAATAGAGAATTGCCGTTCTTATATCCTTTAAAATCTCCTTCAAAGCAGGTTGATGTACATACTTCGTATACTCCATAGTCACAAAACCTTGCCAATACAACGACAATGAGCGTTTAACATAACTGTCTAGTTGTAAAGAATGGTATAATTGTTAATGAATGTCTAAGGTAATTGAAAAGTTAAACCTGAGCGATTCAGCGCTACAGTTAGAGTCAGAAAATTCGTCGGTTTTGGGCTATGGTGGGTAAAAACATAAAAGCCTTGATTGAACTATGACCTCAAAAGAAAATATTCTTAGTAAATGGCGCATGATATCGTCACGTACTATATTCGAATATTCTCGATTAACTGCAGTGGAAGACATAGTAAAATTGCCTAATGGTAATATAATTCGCTATATCCACTACCCTTATTGTGGGTATGGCGGAGTAGTTGTAGTG
>ERZ1699259.318-NODE-318-length-22970-cov-5.088123_pt1 | contig 22970 bp, 17 predicted proteins | sample MGYA00581525_ERZ1699259 | MGnify/ENA primary metagenome ERZ1699259 (study PRJEB42319, sample SAMD00040332) | human oral metagenome | material: saliva | host: Homo sapiens | study: EMG produced TPA metagenomics assembly of PRJDB4115 data set (Metgenomic analysis of... | reverse complement strand
TGAGCGCGCCGCCCGCACCGGCCGTAACCCCCGCACCGGCGAAGAGATCAAGATCCCCGCTGGCTACGGCGTGAAGCTCTCCGCTGGCTCCACCCTGAAGAAGGCCGTCTCCAAGTGACGCGCTGACACTAGCGAATAGCCTGTGGGGCACGACCGAGTGGTCGTGCCCCACACGCGTCTCTGCTGGCCTGGGCAGCCCCGCCCACGCTCAGATTAGAGGGTTAACGCGCCGATTAGCGGGTTTACGTGCGACCAACACGCCAGGCCAGGCACCGTTGAGCCCAAAACGCAGACCACCTCAGCCGCAACCCCCCATTTTCAATGTTATTCACCGAGGTGGTCTGCGATTTGGGCGCCTTACCGCCCCGAACCGTGACATCACCGCCACCGAACGGGGGGATTTGCACCATTAGGGGCGCGACACGCCGGCGACACGCCGAAGGGAGGTTCCTTATGCTGCAGAACCCCCGCCATTACCGGCTCTTCAGAGTTGAGTGTGGTTGGAGGCATCTAGGCCTCCTGCGATGAGGAGCATTCGGAGTTGGTAGTTGGTGGGGTTGCGGTAGCCTCTGGCGGTGCGTCTTCCTAGTTCGATGATTCCGTTGATGGCTTCGGTGGGGCCGTTGCTGGCTCCTCCTGTATCGAAGTAGGCCAAGAAGGCGTCCTTCCATTTGCGTAGGGTTCGACCCAGTCGGGCGATTTCGGGGATGGGACACGTTGGTAGGCGCTGGATGAGATGAGCGGCCAGGCGTCGGCCTTGGGCGGGTGTGGCTTGATGGAAGACGTCGCGCACTTGCTGGGCGCAGTGGTAGGCGACTTCCACACTGATATGCGCCTCATCTGCCGTGAAGGCCTCACGGAGTCGTTCTTGTTGACGCTTCGTGAGCCGATCACGCGAGGCGCGCAAAAGATTGCGGATCTGATAGAGAGGATCACCCTTGCGCCCGCGGTGACCGGTCGTGTCTTGCTGGACGCGACGACGCACCTCATCGAGAGCGTCACCGGCGAGCTTGACGATGTGAAAGGCATCGAGCACGCTGGTGGCGTCTTGGAGCTGGTCATCAATGGCGTTCTTATATCCCTGGAAGGGATCCAGCGTCGCGATCTGGATACCGGAGCGAAAGTCTTCGCCGCGCTCGGCCAGCCAGTTCTTGTACACGGTGCCAGACCTTCCCGGGACCAGATCCAACAAGCGGGCCGTGGGATGATCCTCCCCTCGCGTCAGGTCGACGATGCCGGTGAGCTCACGGGGCCCTCGTCGGCGTCGGTCCTGGTGGTGCCACACGTGCTCGTCAACCCCCAGCACCCGCACCCCTGAGAAACGGGCGGGGTCATCAGATGCGGCTTGCAGACACGGCTTGATATGGGACCACACGGTATTCCACGTGGTTCCTAACTGGCGGGCCAGCCCCGAGATAGTGGCTCCCTCGAAGCGCAACTGTCGGATCGCCCAGCGGATCGCCCGAACACCCAAACGCGCCCGGGGTGCGGCACACCCGCTCGTCATGTTCCAGGAACGTCACCGTCTGGCAGGTGCGTTCGCGGCATATCCAGCGTCGCTTAAACCACCGGAACCTTGCCGGGACCCCGGCCCAAGGCGTGTCGATCACCTCCACCACCACACGCCCGTGACCTTGAGCAAGTCAGCCCACAACCCGGGCAGCCAGCACAGCGATCACAGGACTCTATGTCGAGCACCAGAGCATCTGGGGTGCGAGCCACGCTCATCAGATGGAAGCCCTCCAAACCGACGAGCAGATCACACCGATCACAACGATCAAGCGACACAGAGCAGCAGCAGGTAGGGTGAGACATTGTCGAGGTCCTTGACGACAGCGGGGGTAGAAGTCCGCTCATCATCAAGGACCTCGACCTCTACCCGCAACCCCCGACCAACACCCGGTCACCCACACTCAACTCGGAAGAGCCTAAGGGGCTCTTCGCATTTGAGGGTGTAGGTGTTGTGGGCGGGGTTGGGCACCAGGAGTGCGCTCACGGGTGGCGGCAACACCCAGTCGCCCACACTCAACTCGGAAGAGCCGATAAAGGTGCGTCTGATAGAACGGCGACGGGCGGCTACCTGCATTCCTTACAAGCGAGCGGAGAGAATCATAGACGCCGCTGACCCGGGCTGCGACAACCCAGCCGAGGCTGCGCTGCTGTGGGTCCTCAAGTCGGTGAGTGCCTTCGAGGTCGTGACCCAGTTCGAGATCGTCGTCAACGGGAGGCGTTATTTTGCGGATATTGCGATCCCGGGACTCATGATCATCTTCGAGTTTGATGGCATTGGAAAACTGGGCAAGGATGATGCTGAGTTCGCGCGGGCAAAGCGTGACTGGATCCAGCGAGAAAATGACCTGCGCAGTGCTGGATGGAGGATCCACAGGGTCTCTTGGAAAGACTATGAAGACTTCAGTAGGTTACGTGCGTGGGCGATCCAACTCCTTCGTCCGCATCAAGTTGCCATCCCTGAGCATGCTGAGGCGCTGTGGGCGTTGCCGACTGAAGCGTGTGATGGCCCGAGCCGACGTTTTCATGTCCACGCTCGATGAGGCCTGCACTGGTTAGGGAGCATTACACCATTTAGGGAGCATTACACTGCCTGGGAAATGGTGTAATACCCGACTAAATGGTGTAACACCATTTAGGAACAAGGAAGAACGCGGTTGCGAGTTCTGGCAGCGGTGCCCCTAGGCGCCGGAGGGACCTGCCACGGTGCCGGTGGGCGGTGGCGGGGCCTGGCCGGGCTTCGAGCCGACGCGCCGAGCCGAAGGCTCGCGGCGCGGACGGCGAGCGGGCGGGCCGCCGCCCTCTGGTGCACACAGTGGCCGGGCCCTATGGCACTCGGAACACCTGTGGCACCACACAGCAACATCGGAGATGGGCCGCCGCCCACCGGCACACAAAGCAGCCCGGCCCCACAGCAAGGTACGACGGTGCCCAGAACAGGAGCAGTGCCCGGAAAACCCGTTGGCCTCGCAGCAAAGCCAGAATTCAGGCGGAACGCCCCGCAAGCAGCGTCGCCAGGTGGACGCCCCCGCGGCCCGCCAGCTGCGCGGCCTGGGTGCGGCACGAGAAGCCGTCCGCCAGATACACAGCATCCGGCTTCGCCGAAAGGGACGGCAGCAGCGAATGGGATGCGACGGCCACAGACAGGTCGTAGTGGCCCGCCTCCATGCCGAAATTTCCGGCCAGGCCACAGCAGCCCTCGAGCCGTGTCACGCGTGCGCCCAGCGACTCGAGCAGCGCCTGGTCCGCGTCCCACCCCATGACGGAATAGTGGTGGCAGTGCGGCTGCGCGACGATCTCGACGCCCTCCAGGCTCGGCAGACGACGCGCGGATGCGGGCACCGCCGACAGCACCTCGGCGAGGGTGCGCGTCGCGGAAGACACGAGTTCCGAGCGCGGGTCCTCGGGCAGTAGGTCCAGCAGGTCGTCTCGCAGCACCGCCGTGCACGATGGCTCAACGCCGACGATCGGGATCCCCGACGCCGCGAAAGGCGCAAGAACGCCCAGCAACGACGCCAAGTGCTTCTTCGCACCGCTCAGCTGACCCGTCGTAATCCACGTGAGGCCGCAGCACGCATCCGGCGCGACAATCGGCGCAAACCCGTTCGCCTCGAGCACGTCGACGACCGCGCGCGCACCCGCATCGTCCAGGGTCTGGCTAAACGAGTCCGCCCACACGAGCGCGTATGGCCGCCCGCTGGGGTCACGTGGCCCGTTCAGGATCGGGGAGTCCGACATCGACGAGGCCTGGGCGCCGCCGCGCTCGCGGGCATCGGATACGGCATCCGACGAAGCCGACGCAGGAACACTGCCCGCCAGCAGAGAATGGCGGCGAGCCCACGCGGTGAAGGTGCCGGACTGGAGGGCGGGCATGCCTCGTCGAGGATCGAGGCCGATGATGCGGAAGGCGAGCGAGCGCAGGGGACCCACGGACATGACGGCGTTCGCGACAGTAGCCAGGCCGGGCACGCGCGCGGTGACGCGGGTGAGGCGCGGCAGCCAGCCGAGCGTGTAGTGGCTAAGGGGGCGCATGCGGCCCCGGTAGGTGCGGAACAGCGCTTCGGAGCGGTAGCGGGCCATGTCGACGCCGGCGGGGCAGTCTGCGGAGCAGGCCTTGCAGGCCAGGCACAGGTCGAGTGCCTCGAGGACCTCGGGGGAGTCGATGGCCTTGATGAGCTGCGAGTTCGCGGCTTCCTGGAGAATGCGGGCGCGCCCGCGGGTCACGTCCTTCTCCTCGCGCGTGGCCAGGTAGGACGGGCACATGAAGGTGCCGGACACTCCCGCGCGACATTTGCCGACGCCCGTGCAGCGGTGGACGGCGGCCGTGAAGTCGCCGCCGTCGTGGGTGAAGGCGAAGCCGCCGTCCGCGGGCATGGGGCGCGCGGCGACGCGGCGCAGGTTTGCGTCGAGGGGGTCGACGCCGGGCTGGAGCTCGAGGGCACTGCCCGAATGGCCGGCAACACCGGCAGCCCCGGCATTCCGCGCCCGCGCGCGGGAGGAGGCCTCGGCCTCGTCCATGGGGGCGGCGAGCACCCCGGGGTTGAGGAGGTTGTCCGGGTCGAAGATGTGCTTGACCCGGGCGAACAGGTCGAGCATCTCGGGGGAGTACATGAAGCGCAGGAGTTCGCCGCGGGCGCGCCCGTCGCCGTGCTCGCCGGAGACGGAGCCGCCGTGGGCGGCGCAGATGCGGGCCGCGGACTGGAGGAAGGCGCGCGAGTGGGCGACGCCCTCGGGGGTGTCGAGCGGCATGGCGAGGCGCACGTGCACGCAGCCGTCGCCGAAGTGCCCGTACAGGAGCCCGTCGATGTCGAACTCCTCCATGAGGGCGGTGAAGTCGCGCAGGTACGCGCCGAGGTTTTCGGGCGGGACGGCCGCGTCCTCGAAGCCGGGCCAGGCCTGCTGGTCACCGCCGCCCGCGCCGTCAGGCGGGGTGCGTCCGCCCAGGCCCGCACCGTCTGCTCGGATCCTCCATAGGGCCGAGGCCTGGGCCCCCGGTGGGTACACGACCGTGTCGATGGCGGCGGAGTCGGCGCACAGGGCGCGTGCGCGCTCCAGGGAGGCGGTGACGTCTTCGCCGGGGGCGCCGACTTCGACGAGGAGCCAGCCTTCGCCCTCGGGCAGGGCAGGGACGGCGCCGGGGCCCTTGTGGGCGCGCACGACGTCGACGAGGCGGCGGTCCATGCCCTCCACGGCGAGGGGGGAGTGGGCGAGCAGCGCGGGCACGTCGTCGGCGGCCTCGATCATGGAGCGGTAGCCGAGGGCGGCGAGCACGGGCGCGTCGGGCAGGGGCACGAGGCGCACGGTGATGGACAGGATGAGGACGAGGGTGCCCTCGGTGCCCGTGAGCATGGCGGCGAGGTTGCGTCCGCCCTCGGGGGTGAGGTGCTCGAGGGAGTAGCCGGAGACCTGGCGCTTGAAGCGACCGAGCTGCGTGCGGATTGGCGCCAGGTTGGAGTCGATGAGGGAGGCCAGCCCCGGCACGTCGCGAAGCGCCGAATCGTGCGAGGTCGTGGCCGTGAATCGGTGCCCCTGCCCGTCTACGCAGTCGAGGGAGACGATGTTGTCGGAGGTGCGTCCCCAGGCGGTCGCGTGTGGGCCGCACGCGTTGTTGGCGACCATGCCTGCGATCGTCGCGCGGTTCTGGGAGGAGGGGTCGGGGCCGAAGTGCAGGCCGTGCTTGGCGGCGGCGGTCTGGAGGGTGGAGCCGACGCAGCCGGGCTCGACGGTGGCGGTGCGGGCCTCGGGGTCGATGGAGATGACACGGTTCATGTGTCGCGAGAAATCGAGGACGAGGCCGGGGCCGATCGCGTTGGACGCGCACGAGGTGCCGCCGCCTCGGGCGGTGAGGGGGACGCCGTGGGCGCGGGCGAGGTCGAAGGCCGCGACCGCCTGCTCGGGCGTGCGCGGGAAGGCGACGGCCAGGGGCGGGATGCGCGTGAGGCCGGCGTCGGAGGAGTAGCGCGCTCGCGTGCCGCTCGAGGCGTCGACGTCGATGAGTGCGCGCAGGTCCGTCAGGAAGCTCTCGCTCATGGTGCCAGTCTGTCACGCGGGCGCGTGTTGGGCGGCGGGTATCCGGTGTGCGGATGGTCGCTCGAGGGTGTGGTCCGTCGGCTGCGCGTGGGGGCCGTGGTGCTGTAGGAAAAGGAGAGGCCGAGGCAGTGGTTGCCTGCGGCCCTGACGATTACGCGGGTTCCGGGTCGTCGCGGAACAGCTTGGGGAAGGGTGTCACGGGGACGGGCATGCGCTCCACGGGCGGCAAATGAGGGCTGACCGCCTGCTCGGAATGTGGGTAAATGCGGGGGGTCGAGTCTGTGCTCAGGCAGTAGGGTGACAGTTCGCGGCGCGTCTCATCGGACGCTGGAACCTGCAGCTCCGGCGCCGAATATTCAACGATACGCAGCTTATCTCTGCCCATTGAGTGCCACCCTGTTCTATTTCACAAGCCCTGCCGCGCAGTAGTCTAACCGGGTGGAAGATGCTGCGCCATCCGGATTCTGAGCGACATGTGTCATCGTACACGACATTGGTCCCAAGTCGTCGGACAACTGAGGATAGTTGCTCAGAATGTGTCAGTGGCTGACGTTTCGCTGCGCCGTGCCGCTGAGGGGACTGGTGGGCTGTGCATGCGACGGTGCTCCCAGCCCGGGCTGGGAGCACCGCTCAGCGCCAATTAGTGGCCGGAGGCCTTGTTTGCTCGCGCCTCCTTGAGTGCCGTCCATCCTTCATTGCGTGTTTGGGTTAGGCCAGGTTGCGCGAGACGCTCCAGTTATCGGTCAACCCCAACTCGTGAGCCTTGTCGAGCATTTCCCATTCCTCGTCCGTCGTCTGGTCTGAGCCAGCGACGATGTTCGCGAAGTCCTGCGAGGTTCGTGTGCCTTCGTCAAAGTAGTCCATATGGTGCTTGAAGCTGTGTGTGACGTCCGTCCACCAGCGCGAAATGCCGGGGCTCTTCTTGTTGACCCAATAATCGGCTGAGTCTGTTGCATCCCCGCTGAGGTGTGTAATTCCATCGAGATTACGGGGATCTTTCCCGTATCCACTCGAGGCTAATACGTTGAGATCCTGGACTGAATCATGTGTTGGGATAGATGAGACATAGACGTGATCCTTGGGGACGTTGTACTCATCGATGCTCTGAACGCCGGAACCGGGGGAGCCGCACATGATGAAGCGATCGACGGTGCCGGGGGCGACGAGCGTCATCGATTTGCCGGACGTGGTGGAACCGTAGGAGTGGCCGATGAGGGTGTTGACGAAATTGTGGTTGTTAGCCTCGGCGCTTGCGCGCAGCCCCTCCTCGAAGCGCGCGAGCTTGGGGGCCGCGCGATCCGCGTAGCGGATGTCCGTTGCCTGAATAAGGTCAATCCCCTCGTTTTTGGGGGCGACGTAGCCGAGGTAGGAGATGGTGGCGACGTTGTTCGGGTCGATCCCCGCGTAAGCGGTCTGCTTCTTGAGTCGTTCGTTGAACTCCATGTAATACCCGAGGTCGCCGCGCACGTTCGTGCCGATGCCAGGGACGAGTGTCGACACGTGCGTGGCGGTGTCAGGGTTGCCCGAGGCAACGATGGCGGTCGTGCGCTGGTACTTCTTGTCGTAGTCGAAGTCGAGTAGGTAAGCGGGGGGAAGGCCGCTCTTGGCACGTTCGGTGTCGTTCGTTTGTCGTCGGATCGCGCTCAGGTCGTCGTAATGTTCCTGGGCTACTCTCATTCGCTCAGCTGCTTTTCGGTATTTCTCTCGCACGTCGGCGGGGATGTGGTTTGTGCTGGTTTCGCTTGCGGCCTTGAGGTATTCCTTCTTGGCTTTGTCGTATTCCTCCGTCGCGGCGGATAGTTCTTGCTTGGATTCCTCGAAGGCTCCTGCCCGATAGGTTCCGTCGGCGTGGAGATAGCCGTTAAGTGCGTGCTTGTTGGCCTTGTCGCGTGCCACCGCTGGGAGTCCGTCGAGGTGGCGGATGTCATCCGGGCGTCGATCGACGAGGAATTGTTGCTGCTCGTATGACAGTGATTTCCACCAGGCGGCGACCTGAGAGGGGGTCCAGTTCGGCTGGGGGAAGTCGGGGACGCCGACGACCTTGTTGTTTGCCCCGTCGCCATCCGTGTAGCGGTCGTTATTGATATTGCTAAGAGCCTCGCACAGGTTGCTGTCAACCTGGTTGGCCTGTTCGACAATTGCCTTGATTTTGTCGACGATATCGAGGTATTCCTGAGAAGGGGCGTCTTCTCGCCTTGATAAGCTATGGTCGATGACGGTGCCGTTGGTGAGGATCGTGCACTCGACAGCGGATGCGTATGCTAGCAAGCTGTGGACGTTTGCCACGACGGTCGCAACCCCGTCGCGTGCGCCCTCGATGGCCATGAGGGCTCCGTTGACGTTGGTGAGCGCGTGCTCGAGCGAAGCGAGGTTTGTGAGGGTCGTTGCGCGCATCGCCGTGACGGCCTCACCCTCGGACCGGACGGCGCCCAGGGCGTCCTCGCCGTCCTCGTAGGCCTTGCGCAGGACTTGGTTCGCTTCGAGCAGGTCCTTTGCGATGGACTCGAGAGATCCACTTTCCCAGTTGAGAATGTTTGCCCACGTGATCGCCATGGCTCACTCTCCCTTCGATGGGCCGACGGGCGGGCAGGGCTCGGGGAGGCTCGCCATGACCTGTTGGATTGACTGCTGGTTGATGTCTTCTGTTGCCCAATACTCGGTGGCCGAGGCCTTAACGTTGTCGGCCAGGGTTGAGAAGGAGGTCTTCAGCGCGAGCAGCTGGTCCTCCATGTGTTCGCCTGCATACGTCGCCTGTGTGGGGGCGGAGCCGCCTTCCATGGCCAACTTGACATAGGAGAGATTGTAGGGAAGGGAGGCGATATTGTTGATCGTCGCCGAGAGGTCGCTCAGTTTCTGGGAGAAAGCCTCGAGGTCGTTCTCGAGAATGTGGAGATCGGGCATCGTCGTCCTGTCCTGCCGTCAAAGATCTGTTGCGCTAGCTCACTATTCTACCGGCTTGAAGAACTGTGGGCGTGATGTGGGGCGTGGGTGAGACGGCTCGTCGACCGGGGCTTTAGGGATAGATGCTTACGTGGTATCTATCCCAATGTCCCTGTGTCATCCGTGTTTCTTTTGGAACGTATGAAACAATGGCCACGAGCGCCCCATACACGTGAAGGGAAGAGCGATGGCCCTGTTTGAGTTCGAGGATGGACACCTCGTCCCCGCTCAATTCGGATATCCGGTCGCCCAGGACCTGGGACCCGACCTTGTCGACGCTATCTGCCAGCAGGTCCTGCAGATTGTCTCGCGCCCGCTATTCCCGGTGACCTGGCGTGATATGACCGGCCAGGGGGACGAGGAGACGCCGCGTTTGACCGCGCTCGACGTGTCGGGTCAGATCGTCTCCGTCGAAATTCTTAAGGAACTCGACTCCGAGACCCTTATTACCTCCCTGTCGCGACTGGCCGAGGTGGCCTCGATTTCGTGGTCGGACCTGGCCGCAGAGTACCCCTCGGGCCCCGAGGGCTTCCGCGGCGGGTGGGCGCAGTTCCGAGACTCGATGCCCCCGGCGGTGGGCCCGGGCCCGCGACTCATCATCGTCGCCGGCGAGATCGACCCCTCGGTGCGCCCCGCTCTGTCCATCCTGGCGACGTCCGGCGTCGAGGTGCACCTCATGAACCTGCGCCAGATGTCGAACGGCCGCCTGTTCCTGGACGTGAACGCGGTGGGGCCGCGCCTGTACGGCCATGCGCCGCAGCTCCTCGCCTCCGCCGCGGCAGCGCCCGCGCTGGCCGCCGCGACCGAACGGCCGGCTCCCTTTGAGGAAAGGGTGCCCGCAGAGTCCGCGATCCCCGCGCCTCCCGAGGAGGGCGCCGAGGCCTCGAACGAGGAGGACTCCGAGACCCCGACGACGCGCCCCACGCCGAAGGTCGCCCCGCACCTGCGCGAGGTCTTCACCTACCCGATCGACGAGGAGCCCCCGGCTCCCTGGCAGTCCGCCGCCGAGGAAGGCGATCAGGACGAGGCCGAGGCCGAGTTGGCCGACGCGCTCGAGGCCGTCGACGCCCCGCAGCAGGGCGAGCCCGCCGAGCAGGCCGACGCCACCGAGGAGTCCGCGGATGAGTGGGCCCCGGCCGATGAAGCCGACGATGCCGATGAAGCAGGCGAGGCCGACGCCCCTGATGCTGCCGACCAGCACGTCGCCGATCACGTCGAGGCGGTTGACAGCTCCGAGGTCAATGAAGCAGTGGAGGAAGTCGCAGACGCTCGCGACGCGTTTGCGCCCGAATTCGCCGACAGTGAGCACGCGGAGGAGGCCGAGGCTGAGATCGCCGACGCGCTCGACACTGCGGGTGCGCACGAGCAGGTCGACGAGCAGGCCGAAGCCTCCGAAGGTGACGCCGCCGAGCAGCCCGCGGACAAGTGGGCCCCGGCCAACGAGGCAGGCGAAGCCGACGCGCACGCCGTTGACGACCAGCACGCCGACGATCACCAAGAGGAGATCGCCACGGAAGAATCAGTTCACGCTGAGGAGGCCGAAGCCGCCGACGAACGCAGCGATGAAAGCGACGAGCACGTTGAGATCGCCGACGAACAGGCGGAATCGGCAGACGACGCCACGCCCGAGCAGGCTGATGAGCAGCAGGAGCCCGAGGAAGACAAGCCCCGCTGGGAGCGCCCCGCCCACATGAGCCGCCGCGCCACGCGTCGCGCTCGCGAAGAGTCGAGCGAACTCAACGACGGCGGTGCGACCGACGCGGCCACGGCCTCGTCCGTGGATCGTTCCGATGAATCCCCAGAGGTCGCCGCGGCCCGTGCGGAAGGACTGCCGGTCCTCGGCCGCGACGAGGCCGGGCTGCGCACCCTCGCGCAGATCCTCGGCCAGGACACCCCCCTCGTGGCCCGCAGTGAGCTCGGCCTGCCCACCGACCTCGTGCTCGCGGCCAGCGGCGCGGTGTCCGGCGCAGGCCTGACCTACCCGTCGCTCGACACCCTCCTGACCGCGCGCGGCCTCGGCCATCTCGACGCCTGGGGGCAGGTGCGCATCGGCGATCGCCTGGGCCCGACCCTGGCCGAAGCCCTCGACGAGGTCAACCGCGAGATCGTGCGCGAATACGCGCAGGCTCCCCGCGGACACCGCTCCGCCAAGCACTGACGCGCGATCGCGGCGAGCGCCCAGACCGCGCGACGCTGACACGACGAAGGAGGCCCGGGATCATGCGATCCCGGGCCTCCTCGCTTCCTGATGCTCAGCGCACGAAAGCACCCAGCCAGCCGCGCATCGTCGCGTACACGGCCTCGCGTACGGGAGCGTCCGACAGGACGAGATCGTGCTTGCCGGGGAAACGCGCGATCGTCACCAGGTCCGACAGGCCCAGGCTCCGCTGAGCGATGACGGTCGGATCCAGGACGGTGTCGGAGATGAAGGCGCGCTCGCACCACTCCTCGTCGAAATAGGATGACGTGGACACCATCGACAGGACCGGGCATTCCAGGTGCACGTCCTTTTCGATCGTCTCGTGCCCGGCCATGATTGCCTCGAGCCACGAGGCCGGGACCGGGTAGGACTCGGGGCGCTTCCACTCCTGGATGATCGGCCAGCCCGCGACCGACGGGTCCTGCGCTTTCAATCTCTCCGGAATCGGCAGGCCCGAGGAGGCGCGCCCCGCGAGCGAGCGTCCGTAGTGGCCGGTCCCGCCCGAGGGCACCTCCCACATGGGGTTACGCGACGCGATCCGACCAATGACCGGGGCCATCGCCCCGCGCCAGGAGGCCATCGACTGCATCTCCAGCCAGGCCGAGTTCAGGATGAGGCCGTCCAGGACGCCCGGGTGGCGGTGCGCCCACAGGGTCGCGATGAGGCCGCCCGTCGAGTGGCCCATGAGGACGATCGGCTCGTCGTCGCGCTCCTCGCGGATGATCTCGATGGCCTCGCCGATCTCCTCGTCGTACACGGACAGGTCGTCCGTGTACCCGATTGTCTGATGGGGACGCAGGGAACGCCCGTACTTGCGCATGTCCAGCGCGTAGAACGCGGCGCCCGCGTTAACCAGGTGCTGGGCCATTTCGGTCTGGAAGAAGTAGTCGTTGCGCCCGTGCAGATATAGGACCGTCATGCGGGCGCTCGCGGGCGGGGTCGCGCGCACGAGGGTCGCCACGCAGGGGCCCTCCGCGTCGTCAAGCAGCTCGATCGTGCGTGACTCGTACCCGTCGCCCAGGATGTCGGCGCTCCACTGAAGCCCGGGAGGACCGGCTTCGCCCCAGGGGGCCATGACGTCGCGCTCGGGGATCCCCTCGGGTGACGAGGCCGGGGCCTCCACCCCGGATAGGTCGGGCAGGCCGCTGGTGTCGGGCATTAGCTCGCCGCCGGCCGTGGGATTGCTGGTAACGCTCATGTGGTCAGCATAACGCGCGAGGCCGCCCCGGCCTCGTTGATGAGGAGAAGAAACCGGGGCGGCCTCGCGGAGAATGGGGGTCGATCAGGCGAAAGAGGACGCGCGCGAGGGGATGCGCTCGTTGAGGAACTCGTCGAGGAGGGCGGTGAGCTGGTCGTGTTCGATGAGGAAGCCGTCGTGGCCGTGGTCGGAGTGGATCTCGCGGTAGAACGCGCCCGAGATGCCGGCTGCCATCTGCCAGACCTGCTCGGGGAAGAACAGGCGATCCGAGTCAACCGCGACGACGAGGGTGCGCGCGGTCACCGCTTTGAGGGCCTCGACGACACCGCCGCGGTCGCGGCCCACGTCGTGGGAGAGCATCGTGCGGCACAGCGCCACGTAGGAGCCCGCGTCGAAGCGGCGCACGATCTTCTCGCCGTGATAGTCCAGGTAGGACTCCACCGCGAGGCGCCCGCCGTGCAGGGGATCCTCGTCGTTCTGGGGGATGCGGCCGAAGCGCTCGTCCAGCTCCGAGGGGGAGCGGTAGGTCGTGTGCGCGATCTGGCGGGCGAGTGCCAAGCCGGCGTTGGGGCCGGGGCCCGTGTAGTAGTCGCCGCCGCGCCACGCCGGATCCAGCTCGATCGCGCGGATCTGCGTGTGGGTCCACGCCGCCTGGTCGGCGGTCGTCTGCGCGCCCGAGGCCACGACCACGAGTCGGCGCACGCGCTCCGGGTAGGTGACCGCCCACTCGATCGCGCGGTGACCGCCCAGGGACGTGCCCACGACGATGCTCCACTCGTCGATGCCGAGCAGGTCGGCCAGGCGGGACTCGGCGTAGACCTGGTCGCGCGTGGAGATCACGGGGAAGCGCGAGCCCCACGGCGCCCCGTCGGGAGCGAGGGACGCCGGGCCCGTGGAGCCCTGACAGCCGCCCAGCACGTTCGCGGCCACCACGTAGTAGCGGTCCGTGTCGATGATGCGCCCCGGTCCCACGATCTGCTCCCACCAGCCGGGGGTCGGCTGGCCGGGTGCCGCCTCACCGCACACGTGCGCGTCGCCGGTCAGCGCGTGCAGGATGAGGACCGCGTTAGAGCCGGCTTCGTCCAGCTCGCCCCACGTCTCGTAGGCGAGCGTCACGCTGGGCAGGATCTCGCCGTTCTCCAGGCGCTGAGCGCCCAGGTTCGCGAACTTGCGGAAGGCGACCGGGTCGCCCTCGCGCCACGCGCCGGAGATGGGGGCGGGGGGCAGGTTGTGACGGCTCATGATGTCCTTCTTTCGCGGCGGCGGGAGTAAGGGGGAGGAATGGAGGAGCAGCGGCGGCCTCGGAGCCTCAGGAGTGTGTGTATCCCCGAGGCCGCCGACGGGTCTGTTAGGCCGTGGCCGCGCGGGCCGCGGCGAAGCCGAGCTCCAGGTCAGCGAGGATGTCCTTGATGTTCTCCAGGCCGATCGACAGGCGCACGGTGCCGGGCGCGACGCCGGCCTTGACCAGCTCCTCCTCGGTCAGCTGCGAGTGCGTCGTCGACGCCGGGTGGATAACGAGGGACTTCGCGTCGCCGATGTTGGCGACCACGGGCAGGAGCTGCACGCCGTCCGCGAAGGCCCGGCCGGCCTCGTACCCGCCCTTGATGACGAAGGAGAGCAGGCCGCCCGTGCCCAGCGGCGCGTACTTCTTGCCCAGCTCGTAGTAGGGGGAGGACTCCAGGCCCGCGTAGTTGACGGACTCGACGTCCGGGTGGGCCTCGAGGAAGCGGGCGACCGCCAGCGCGTTGGAGACGTGGCGCTCGATGCGCAGGGACAGCGTCTCGATGCCCTGCGAAATGAGGAACGCGTTGAAGGGGGAGGTGACGGCGCCCAGGTCGCGGTTGATGAGCGTCTGGATGCGCAGCAGGAACGCCAGGTTCGCGCCCAGCGCGCCGCCCACGCCCAGGTCACGGGCGTAGACGAGGCCGTGGTAGGACTCGTCCGGCGTGTTGTAGAGGGGGAAGCGCTCGGGTTGGGAGGCGAAGTCGAAGTTGCCCGAGTCGACGATCGCGCCCGCGATCGAGGTTCCGTGTCCGCCCAGGTACTTGGTGGCCGAGTGGACGACGATGTCGGCGCCCCACTCGATCGGGCGGATCAGGTAGGGGGTGGCGACCGTGTTGTCGACAATGAGGGGCACGCCGACCTCGTGGGCGACCGTTGCGATCGGCTCGATGTCGAGGATGTCGCCCTGCGGGTTGGGGATGGTCTCGCCGTAGAAAGCAACCGTCTTGTCGTCGGCGAGCGCGCGCCAGGCCTCGGGGTCGAGGGGGTCTGCGACGAAGCGGGTCTCGATGCCCAGGCGTCCCAGCGTGTTCTTCAGCAGGGTGACGCTGCCGCCGTACAGGGAGGGGGAGGCGACCACGTTGTTGCCGGCAACGGCCAGGGCGAGGATCGACAGGGCGGTCGCGGACTGACCGGAGGACACAAGGAGGCCGCCGACGCCGCCCTCGAGGGCCGCGATGCGGGCGGCGACGCCGTCGGTCGTCGGGTTGGTCAGGCGCGTGTAGATGGGGCCCAGTTCCTGCAGGGCGAAGCGGTTCGCAGCCTGCGCGGTGTCCTCAAATGCGTAGGAGGAAGTCTGGTAGATGGGCAGCGCGGTGGCACCGGTGGCGGGGTCGAGGTTGTATCCGGCGTGAATCTGCTTGGTTTCGAAGGACCAGTCGTTGGCTGTCATTGTGCGGCTCCTTGGGTGAGGGGTGGTTCGTCTCTGATTCCCCTCCGGCGGGCCGCAGATGCGGTGAAGTGAACATGCGTCGATGCGCGTCCCGCTGTCGGGGGACTGCGCGGCAGTCGCTTGTGCTGACGCGCAGTCAGCGGCACATTCGACGGTTCATGCCTTCAATTGTTTGTCATCGACGAGGCCTGGGCGCGATGGTCCCGGATGGTGGACTTTTGTGACAGTCGGGGTGTGCTGGCCGGGTGTGTGAGCAGGCTCGCAGTGATGGTTGAAAATGTCACGAAAGCGCAGGTATTTGCGCGGTAATCATGGTGCTGGTGTTACTAATGTTGCGATTGTTGCATGTGTGAAAGTTGAGTTTTGTGGTGTGTTTGTTGCCAAGCGTGACGAAAGTGGATAGGCTCTTTCCCAGTACGCGCGCTCCGGCGCACCTAATTGGACGAGATGAGACAACGATGAGACGACGCGGAACCATTCGCATGGGCCTGACGGCTATCGCCGCCTGCGCCCTCCTCGTGCTGCCCCAGATGGCGCAAGCCGCCCCCTCTGAGGAAGAGATCGCTGCCGCCAAGGCCGCCGAAGAGGCTGCGAAGATGAGCGTCGCCCAGATCGAGGTCAAGCTCGCCGAGGTCAGCGCCAGCGCCGCAACCGCGGTGCAGAACGCGCAGATCGCCGGTGAAAACCTCAACGAGGCGAACATCGCCCTAGCCGAGGCGACCGCGACTGCCACCCAGGCCTCGGCCGAAGCCGATGCTGCCGAGGCCGCCTTCCAGGAAGGCAAGCAGCAGATCGCCTCCGTCGCGCAGGCTGCCTACCGCAATGGCGGTGGCACGCTCGACTCGCTCGCCCCCTACCTTGACTCCGACGGTCTGCGTAGCGTCGAGACGAAGCAGGCCGGTATCAATTCCTTCTCCTCCTCCGCCGAGGCGAAGATGCAGAATGTCGCCGCCCTCGAGCAGGTTGCCAAGGTGACCCGCGACGCCGCAAACTCCGCGCTCGCGAACCAGCAGGCCGCCACCAACGAGGTCCAGGCTCGCACCGACGCCGCCAACCAGGCCGCGACCGCCGCCCAGAACGAGGCTGCAATCGTCGCCGCCCAGCGCAGCGCCTACGTGCAGGAGCTGGCCACCAAGCAGAACACGACCGTCGATCTCATCAACCAGCGTGAGGCCGCCCTCGAGGCCGAGCGTCAGGAAGCCGCGCGCATCGCCGCCGAGCAGGCCGCCGCAGCTGCGGAAGCCCAGCGTCAGGCCGAGGCCGCAGCCGCCGCCGAGCGCGCTGCTGCCGCTGCTGCCGCCCAGGCCTCGTCCTCCTCGGACGACGAGGACGATGACGACGACTACTCGTACTCTGCGCCCTCCTACTCTGCGCCTTCCTATTCCTACGAGGAGCCCTCGTACTCGGCGCCCTCCTACTCGGGTGGCGGCGGTGCCTCCACGGCGATTGCGGCCGCGAAGAGCTACCTCGGCGTCCCCTACGTGTGGGGCGGCGAATCCTACGGCGGCGTGGACTGCTCGGGCCTGACCATGCTCGCCTGGGAGAGTGCGGGCGTTGATCTGCCGCACCTCTCCCGCGCGCAGTACAGCTACGGCACGCACGTGCCGATCGGCTCCATGGAGGCCGGCGACCTGATCTTCTGGTCCTCCAACGGCACCCAGTCCGGCATCTACCACGTCGCCATCTACCTGGGCGGCGGCCAGATGATCGAGGCTCCCACCTTCGGCGTGCCCGTGCGCATTACCGGCGTGTACAGCTGGGGCTCGATCATGCCCTACGCCGTGAGGCTCTGAGCCGCATCGTTGCTTGATGAGCCGGGGGCCGCGCAGACTGTGTGTCTGCGCGGCCCCCGGCGTTTATGTGTGGCCCCGGCGCGGAACCCGCGAGCGCGCTTGTGGGGGTGCGTGGCTAACATGAACGGCATGAGTGCCCCCACCGCCGACACCGACGCCCATCGAATTGGCGCGACCCCCGCGGTCCCGCAGGTCGTCAAGCCGTTCCCTGCGTACGGGTACACCCTGTTCCTCTGGTTCTGCGTGGTGTCTCCGGCGTGGGGGTTCATTGGTTTCCTCAGCAGGGATCAGTGGACGCAGTGGGCATTCCAGTTGAGCCAGGCGCGAGTGATCATCGCGGCCATAGCAGTCCTCGCGTTCCTCCCCATCGTCCGGGCGGTGTTTGGGCGTTTCATCCTCGACCTAATCCGCAGAATCAAGCCGATGCGCAGCGGCAAGCACGCGACGGAAGCCCACCCGGGCACCATGTTCCTGGGGGTCGTGGCCTCGCTCGTGGTGCTTGGACTGGTTGGTCTGGTCGCGTGGGGCATGTGTGGTCAGGCTGCCCTCGACTGGCGCGACGGTCCGGTGACCCGCGAGGGAGTCACGTGCACCGCCATGAATCCCGAGCAACGCGACGATGGGCCGTTCGTGCACATCGAGCTGACTGAAACCGAAGGGGTCGTGCGCGCCTACGACCTGCGCCAATACGAGCTCGATCGCCACGCAGAGAAGGGGACGCCCCTCTACAACACGATCGTCGAGGCCTGTCGTACCCCCGGCGCCGAGATTGGGATCAGCGTCTACGACCGCACGGGCATCATCGTCGACGCGTGGAAGCGCTAGCGCGAAGTAGGTACACGCTCTACTGACGGACCGAGGCGTCTGCGATGATGCTTGTGCGTTCGTAGATTGAGATGCTGATGCGTGTGTCGGGCGATTGGCAAGCTGCTGCGACGGTGGCGTAGGTGGCTGACCGTTTCTGCTGCGTCTTGAAGTCTTCCCTATTCAGCTCGATGTGTTGGATGTTTCCTTCGGCGTCGACCAGGTCGAACATTGTTCGGGCAGGGTGTCGCCGATACCCTTTGGTTTCTTGTAGATTCTGGCAGGTCAGGCCCTCGTAGTGCGCAGGTCCCTCCCACCAGTCCAGAAGCGCGGGGAGGTACCCCGCCCCGAACTCGGTGTAGGCGAATGCGAATGTCGAGGCGGAGAGCACGAACGCGACAGTGGCGACCCCGGGATGCGGGGCGCGCGCGTGGCGCCCACGGACGGGCAGCAGGAAACGACGAAGGGTGTCCCGGACCATCCAACGCAGGGCAGCCCACACGATCGGCACCCACCCGATGCACAGTAGTGCGAACAGGGGAAGCGTCGCCAATGTGGCGCGCATCGTCAGCGGTCCCAGCATCGGCTTGCCGAACGGGATCCAGATGAACACGCCGACGAGAATCAGGACGACAACGACGATGAGGCGCGTGAGGCGCCGCTCCCACGGCTTCGACGCCGGTGCCGAGATCGAGCCAGAGCCCCCGCTTTCTCCCCGCGGGGAAGGCTGGATGGGAGTCGATGTGCGCATACGCCCATGCTAACGGCCGAGGCCGGGGAGCGCGGGTATGCGGAGGGGCCGCGCAGACGCAGGTCCGCGCGGCCCCTCACAAGCAGTCAGCTCAGTGCTCGCCCTCGTGCTCCTTCAGGCGCTCGTAGGAGCGGCGAATCTCGGCCTCGGCCTCTTCGCGACCCACCCAGTGGGCGCCCTCGACGCTCTTGCCGGGCTCGAGGTCCTTGTAGACCTCGAAGAAGTGCTGGATTTCCAGGCGGTGGAACTCCGACACGTCGTCGATCTCGGTACGCCAGGAAGCGCGCTGATCGGAGGCGGGAACGCACAGGACCTTGTCGTCGCCGCCCTTCTCGTCGCGCATGCGGAACATGCCGAGCGCGCGGCAGCGGATCACGCAGCCGGGGAACGTGGGTTCCTCGAGGAGGACCAGGGCGTCCAGCGGGTCGCCGTCCTCGCCCAGGGTGTCGTCGATGAAGCCGTAGTCATCGGGGTAACGAGTGGAGGTGAAGAGCATGCGATCCAGGCGGATGCGACCCGTCACGTGGTCGATCTCGTACTTGTTTCGGTTCCCCTTGGGGATCTCGATGGTCACGTCAAATTCCATGGCCGCGCCTTCCTCATTAGCCCCGAAACTCGGGGGTCCGGTTGGTTGTGTCGGCGCATGGACGGGTAGTGTAGGTACCGAAGTAACCACGAAGGGAAATCCATGCATCGCACGTCTATGGGGGCCATTGTAAGCGCTAGCGCCGCACTCGTGGCGACGGCGGCGCTAGTGGGTGCCGGTTGTACCCCGCAAGCGGTCACTCCCGCGGACGCCCCCACGGCCTCGACCCTTGAAGCTGCGCCGATTTCCGGCGATGCGAAGGGCGCCGGGAACCCGGTCTCCGCCGAGGATGTCCAGGCGCTGTGGGCGCCGGTTGCGGCTGCCGCGGCGGAGGGTGGATACACGGCGTGGGGCACGGTCGTGGATGCCCAGACCGGTGAGGTGCTGCTGGACGCGGATGCGTCGACCGCGCACACGCCCGCCTCGACGACGAAGACCCTCGCTGCTTTTTCGGCGCTCACCCACCTGGATCCCACGGCGACGCTGACGACGAGCGCGCTCCTGGGCGCCGACAACCAGACTCTCTACCTGGACTCCGAAGGCGATCTGCTCCTCGGCATCGGCACCTCCGACGAGGTCGAGGTGTCCGGACGCGCCGGCCTGCAGACGCTCGCCAACGATGCGGCGGCGGCCCTCGCGCAGCGAGGCATCACCTCGGTGACCCTGAACTGGCGCGGCACTCTCTTCGAGGGGGCGTCGCACCTCGCGTCCTGGGATGCGCAGGAGGTCGGTGCCTACGAGGGGCACGTTGGGCCGATGGCGATCGACGCGGGACGCACCTACGAGGGCGCCAACGCCTTCTACTCGGATGCTCCGGGACGCGTCGCGCAGGTGTTCTCGCAGGCGCTGGGCGCAGCCGGTATCAGTGCGACGCTCGGCGAGGCCGGGGACGCCCCGGCGGGCGCGGGCGCTATCGCCTCGGTGTCCTCCGCGACGATGGGAGAGCAGCTGCGCTGGATGCTCGCGCACTCCGACAACACGCTCGCCGACCAGTACTGCCGTTTCGCCGCGCGCGCGGCGGGAGCCCCCTCGACCTACGAGGGTGCGACCGACACGGTGCGCGCCGCACTCATTGGCGCCGGCATTCCCACGGACGGCCTGACCCTCGAGGACTGCTCGGGCCTGTCGAGCAACGACAAGATCAGCGCCGACACGCTCGTCGGCGTCCTCAAGGCGTCCTACGCGGGGCAGGGGACCGGTGCGAACACGATGCGTCTGCTCCCGTGGGCGGGCCTCGTCGGTACGCTCTCCAAGCGCATGACTGAGGAACCCGCGGTCGGAAACGTGCAGGCCAAGACGGGCGCCCTCCAGGAGGTCACCTCCCTGTCCGGGTCCGTCATGACGACGAGTGGGCGCGTCCTCCTCGTGTCGATCGGGCATGACCGCGTGACCGAGGGGGCCTACGCCACGCGCGGCCGCCTGGACGCCTTCGAGGAAGGCCTGGCCGGGCTAAACTAGGGACATGGATATGCCGTTTGGCCCGCGCGACGTCGCGGGAGTTCTCGCCTCGCTGTCGTATGCGGGACCGTCGGCCTCTCGCGTCGGTGCCTCCGCCGTGGTGGCGCGCCTGCGCCGCTCGGTGGAGTGGTCGAACCGCAGGCTCGCCGATCTCTCCACCCTGCCCGAGGCCTCTGCGACGGTGGCCGCCTCCTCGACCCTCGTCGTGGACCGGCGCGGCCTGATTCGGTCGGTGGGCTCCCTGCTGGAGCGTTTCGAGGACAAGCGCACCCCCCTCGTGCTGGCCGCCGAGGCCATCATCTTGCGTGCCCTGTCGAAGGATGCGACGGGCATCTGGGACATTAACGCTGGCCGCCGCGTCCTCGTGGCCCCCAACGTGCTTGCCGACGCCCAGCGCTACGCCCTCGATCAGACGGATTGGTGCCGCTGGGTGTCCCTGTGCACGGGCCTGCGCGGCGTGCACCTGACGTATGCGCCCCACCTGGTTCCCTACATCGCGGACCTGATTCAGGCGCTGCCCGAGCGCAGTGACGAGCTCGTGCGCATCGTTCTACTCCTCGATGCGCTGCCCACGGCTGAGATGGAGGTCCTCACGCCCCGCGACCTGCCCTCGATCCAGTGGCTGCGCACTCACCGCGCGCACGCCGGTGGGGTGGCCCTGGTGCGCGCGTGCGCGGCGGCCGGTATGCCGTTGGCCGGGGTCGAGGCCATGCAGGCCCAAACCGAGGGTTTCGCGCGCACCGTTGTGCGCGAGGGTGCGATCGCCCATCTCCTGTCGGGCGTCGAGGCCCTGCCCTCCGCCCGCGAGTACGCGGAGCCTTCCGCGTGGCTGGCGCGTGTGCGCTGACGCCTCGAGCCGTGTGGGGCCGAATCCGAGCGGCCCCCTGCGCGCCTGCTCACTGGCGGTGCGCGCTCAGCTGACCTCGTACATCGACGAGGCAGGGGCCCCTCCCGCTCTCATCGTCGGCTTGTCGGGTGGTGCGGATTCGCTGGTGCTGGCGCTGACGACGATTGACGTGGCCGCGCGAGCGGGAATCCCCGTTGTCACGGTGACTGTCGATCATGGGCTGCGCGCGGGCAGTGGTGACGAGGCGCGCGAGGTCGCGGACCTGGCCGAGTCCCTGGGCGCGCGAGCCGTCGTCGAGACCGTAGCTGTTGATGGCAGGGGAGGCCCGGAGGCTTCAGCCCGGGATGCTCGCCGAGCCGCCCTGCGAGCGGTCGGTCTGCGAGAAAATGCTCCGATCCTCCTCGGACACACGATGGACGACCAGGCCGAGACGGTGCTGCTGCGCCTGGCGCGCGGCTCCGGCCCCTCCTCCCTGCGCGCTATCGCTCCGATCTCGCGCGATGACGACGGGGTGACGTGGCTGCGCCCGCTGCTCGGGCTGCGGCGATCAGACACGGAGGCGGCGTGCGAACAGGCGGGCCTGACGCCTGTGGAAGACCCGACGAACGATGTTGACGGCCCGTGGCGGGCCGCCGACGGGAGTCCGCTGCGGCGCTCGGCCCTGCGTCACCGCGCGATCCCGGCCCTGGCCTCGGCCCTGGGGATGGACCCGGTTCCCGCGCTGGCCCGCACGGCCGCCCTGTGCGCGCACGACGACGATGCCCTCGCGCAATGGGCGCGCGAGCTCACCGGAGCCGCCCGGGTCGCCGACGCACAAGACCTCGGTGGAGGGGTCGCGTCTGTGGCGCTCGCGGTGTCACTCCTGCGCGGCGCTCCCCGTGCGGTGCGCACGCGCACCCTGCGCGAGGCCGCCCGAGCCGCCGGCCTGCGGGCGCTGTCGAGTGGGCACATTGACGATCTTGATGACCTCGTCGTCGCGTGGCGAGGACAGGGCCCGATCCACCTGCCCGGGGGTCTGGCCTCCCGCGCTGGGCGCGGTGAATGCGCCCAGATCATTCTCCGGGCACACCCCGCGGGCGAGGATGGACACCAATCGTGACGGTCGCCGGCGCTCCACTCGCCGGGCCGCGGGGCGCCCGGTGCGCCGCGAGCGTGCTCACACGATGTTGCGCTGACAGTGAGAATCTATGCCTTCCTGTTACAGTCGCGCGGTTTTGTGGCACGCTTATAGTGGAACCGCTCGCGTTACAACCCAACGAAAAGAGGCCACGGTGGACGCCACCGACATGGGAAACGACCTGAAGGAAATCCTCGTCACCGCCGAGGACATGGACCGTCGGCTCGGTGAAATGGCCGAGCAGATTGACCGCGACTACGCGGGTGAAGAACTGCTGATCGTCGGTGTTTTGCGCGGCGCCGTCATGGTGATGGCGGATCTGTCGCGCAAGCTGCGCACTCCCCTCGAGATGGACTGGATGGCCGTCTCCTCCTACGGGTCGGGCACCAAGACCTCGGGCGTTGTGCGCATCCTCAAGGACCTTGACCAGGACGTGGCCGGTCGTCACGTGCTGATCGTCGAGGACATCATCGACTCGGGCCTGGCCCTGTCCTGGCTGCAGGCGAACCTGCTGGGGCGTGGGGCAGCCTCGGTCCCGATCGGCACCGCCCTGCGTAAGCCGG
>ERZ1699259.315-NODE-315-length-23157-cov-4.572471_pt1 | contig 23157 bp, 14 predicted proteins | sample MGYA00581525_ERZ1699259 | MGnify/ENA primary metagenome ERZ1699259 (study PRJEB42319, sample SAMD00040332) | human oral metagenome | material: saliva | host: Homo sapiens | study: EMG produced TPA metagenomics assembly of PRJDB4115 data set (Metgenomic analysis of... | reverse complement strand
CCAGCGGGCCCTCGCCCTCGTCCCCGGAGCCGGTGGCGCCGCCCTGGCCTCGTACCCGGAGATCGGGACCTTCTTCGCGCAGAGCGCCACGCCCTCGTTCGCGCCCGACCTGGCCGCCGCCCTGCGACAGGCCGGCATTCCCATCCACTCGATCGGCCCGACCCGCGTGGCTCCCGTCCTCTATTACGAGCGCGTTGAGCTGCCCATAGGCAAGAAGGACGAGGCCCCGCAGTCCGGCGCTGCGGGCGGCCTGAACTCCATGCGCGATGAGACCGCGAGCGCCGCTCCCGCTGGGGCGAACGAGGAGATCTTCAACTGGGGTGCCGTCGCCATGCATGCGCGCGAGGCTGAGGCCGTCAACGTCAAGCGCAACCCCGTGACCGTCGCGGTTGCCGATTCCGGCGTCGAGGACACGCATCCTGACCTGGAGGGGCGCGTCGATACGTCGCGTTCTGTGAAGTGTTCGGTGAATGGCGTTGCGACGCAGGACTTCTACGGGTGGCGTGACGACTACTTCCACGGCACGCACGTGGCCGGCTCGATCGCCGCGAAGCATGACGGCGTGGGCGTGGATGGCGTGAACCCGACCTTTAGCATCGCCGCGATCAACGTGGCCTCGCGCAACGGCGGATTCTTCTACCCCGAGTACATCGTGTGCGGCTTCGTGTGGGCCGCCGAGCACGGCATCTCGGTCACCAACGGTTCGTACTACGTGGACCCGTGGAAGTACTGGCTCCCCAACGATCCCGAGCAGGCCGCGGGCCAGGAGGCCGTGCAGCGCGCGGTCGACTACGCGACCTCGAAGGACGTCATCAACGTGGTGGCCGCCGGTAACTTCTCGACCGACCTGGACAACCTGCCCACGACCGACGACTCGGCTCCCGGTGACACCTGGGGTGCGCACGAGCGCGACGTGACGGGCGCCGTCTACATGCCGCCGAAGCTGCGCGGCACGCTCTCCGTGTCCGCGCTGCAGCTGCCCGAGGGCGCCGACCCCGCAACCGGCGTGCTCGAGCCGGCCTCCTGGTCGAACTGGGGCGCGAACAGCGTCGACTTCGCTGCCCCCGGCGCGAAGATCTACGCGCCGCTGACGAGCTGGTACGGCAAGGCCTACGGCAACCTGTACGGCACGTCGCAGGCCTCGCCCCTGGCGGCCGCCGTCATTGCGACGCTGCGCCAGGTCCACCCGGAGATGAACGCCGAGCAGATCATCGCCCTGGCGAAGAAGCAGGCGGGGGATCCGTCGAACTGGGATCGTCTCAAGCCCGTCGAGGGCCGCGAGTACCGGGGCGCGGGCCTGCCCAACGCCCTGGATGCCGTCCTTAAGGACCAGGCGAAGCCCGTCATCGGCAGCGTCGAGTACTCGACGGATGGCACCACGTGGCAGCCGCTGGCGGGGGAGAGCGTCGCCGGACGTGTCTCCATCCGCGTGACGGTGACCGGTCCGGTGACCTCCGCGCGTCTCCTCGTCGGGGACCGTGAGGTTGCGACCGGCATGGGCAACGGCGCCTTCGAGGGCAACTCGGTGACGCTGCAGGCCGACGGTGTGGACGTGTCCCACCCGAACGGCACGGGACGCTTCGCGGGCGCCGCGACGGTCACGGTCGAGGCCATGGGCCGCAACAACGACTCGCGGGCCGACGACGATGCGACGCTCCAGGTTCCCTTCACGGTCAGCCCTGACCAGGTCGGCCCCGACGAGGCCCGCTCGGGTCGCTGGGTGTCCGGCGCGTTCGGCTGGTGGTGGCGCTACGAGGACGGCACCTACCCGACCTCGACGCAGCTGCGCATCGACGGGGCGATCTACCGCTTCGACTCCCGCGGTTACATGGTGACCGGCTGGGTCAGCGAGGGCGGCCACTGGTTCTACTACGGACCCTCCGGCGGCCAGGCCGCAGGCTGGGTGCAGGTGCGTGGAACCTGGTACTACCTGGATCCCATCAGCGGCGAGATGGCCAGCGGATGGACCAAGGTGCGCGACACCTGGTACTACCTGGGCTCCTCGGGCGCGATGCGCACCGGCTGGATGCGCGACGGCTCCACCTGGTACTACCTGGCTGATTCGGGCGCGATGGCTACGGGCTGGGCGCGCATCGGATCCTCCTGGTACCACTTCGCCCCCTCCGGTGCCATGAGCACTGGGTGGGTCAAGGACGGCGGCTCCTGGTTCTACCTCTCCTCCTCCGGGGCGATGGTGACCGGGGCGCGCTGGATCGACGGCACGCGTTACGTGTTCGACGACGAGGGCCGCCTCCAGGAGTAAACATCACGAGGCCGGGGTTCCTTCCCGGTTGAGATGCTGAGGGGCCGCGCACGATTTCTCGTGCGCGGCCCCTCGCACGTGTTGCGCCTGTGCGAGGAGAGATGTCGTGGGGGCCTTCCCTCTGGCGTCTATTTCGTACTACACTAGCGTGTATACGAAACTATGGAGGTGATCGCGTGCGAGTCCGGGTTCATCCTCGTGTCCATCAACGTCATAGTGATGTTGAGGATGATGATGTTATCGCTGCCTTCGAGGGCACGTTGCGTTCGCGTGCGCGCGATACGCATCCGATCCAGTGGGTCGGGGTTGGCCTCGACCGCAAGGGGCGACTTCTGGAATATATTGCGGTCGAGGATGAGCCCGATGGATGGCTCATTTTCCATGCGATGCTGGTAACGCGAGCGGTGCTCGCAGAGGTTGGTTTAAGGAGGTAATGATGGCGACGTATAAGTCAGCTGACGGCGCGACATTCACCGATGAGGATCTGGAGCGTTGGGGGAACGAAGCCGAGACCGGTGTTCCTTACGACGGGAAGCATCTCGGATCGTCAGTGGCCGGACGTCCGATTAGTGTCGGTGTTGGTGCTAAGCCGTTCACCCTCCGTCTTGATCGTTCTCGCCGTGCCAAGCTCGCTGAGGTGGCTCAGGAGCGCGGTACGACGCCGTCGCAGCTCGTGCGCGATTTGATCGACGCCCTTTAAGAGAGGCGTGTGGCCGTTCAGTTGGCCTCGTTGCTCCTGTGATGTGTTCGTGCGAGGTCTTGTGTGCGGTGGTTTCGTAGTCTTGTTTTCCTCCAAGGTGTCATATGCGTGATCGTCTTCTTCGCGGAGAACCCGTCAGTGATGAGCAGATTCAGGCGTGGGCTGATGAAGCTGAGCGCGGCTACGACCTGACGAAGCTGGTGCCCCCGCTCAGCGACGTGAAGCCCGCCTTCTCGGGCGTTGTGCCCAAGCGTGCGGCGATGAGCTCCTTGTCCTCATCGGAGGCGAGGTCGCGGACCCACGAGGCGTAGGTGGCCTCGTCGGCGTGGACCTCCTGTGTGAGCGGGTTGCGCCGCTTGGAGACGATCGTGCGCACGTGCGCGGCGAACACCCACACGTTTGCCACCAGGGCGGCAGCCGAGAGGATGAGCATCGCCCAGGGGTTGTGGGCGCTGCGGTGGGCGAACATCGAATCGTGCATGAAGTGCGGGAACGTGAGCACGACGCCCGACCACAGCGTGAGCGTGTATGCCCGGTACTGGATCCACGCGCCTCGCCCGAGCTTCATGAGCGCGGGGATCGTGCACGAGGCCAGCAGCGCCACGCCCGAGTACCACGCCCGGTCCGCCAGGCAGTTGTACACGTAGGCGAGGTTCCACAGGTCGTAGGCGATGATCCACCCGATCGTCAGGTCGCCCCAGATGAGGGCGCGCTCCTTGCCCTTGGACACGAAAATCCCGACCCACCCGGAGATCGCGAGCAGGTTCAAAATGCCCGCAATGCCGTTCATGATGTTCCACGGCCCGCCCCACGTGACCATCCCCTGCGAGGGGTCCACCCCGTGAATCCCGTAGCACTGGAAGTCGCGCACCACGGCCTCGGCGATGTTCACGGCGAGGATCGCGGGCGGGATGATCAGGTACCAGCGGTTGTAGCGCAGCCTCGGGAAGATCTGTAGGGCGACGAGGCACAGGGACCCCGCCAGCGCCGAGTACTGTTTCACGATCGGGAACCAGCCCGCCGAGGCCGTCCCCGCCGTCGAGTGCGGCCACCAGAAGATTGTCAGGGCGATGGGGATGACCACGAAGAGCGCGAGGACCACCCACATGTTGCGCTGTGCCAGCCACGCGGTGCCCCCGAGGAGCGCGATGACGAGGAGGAGCATCGCGTAGTCCCACCACTGGCCGACCTCGAAGAAGAAGAGCGTCGGGTAGTCCGGGGGAGTAATGCCGCCCATTAGCGCTGCTCCTTCCCCCAATTGGGCAGGTAGGTGCGCTCCATCTTCTGGCGGATCTGCTCCTCCCAGGAGAAGGTGGGTTCGGTCCACCCCTCGAAGTAGGAGACGTCGACCTCGCTTGCCCACGGGCTGTCCGCGCCCGTCGGTGGCCAGGAGGGGTCGTCGGTGACGGGTGGGCGGATCTCGGCGACGGCAGGGGCGGACCGTCCGTAGCGGAACCACTGAGTGAAGGTCTCCTCGAACAGGGGAGTACCGTCGTAGCGACCTGCGGGTGTGCCCGAGTTGAAGAAGCGCCCGCCCAGCATGCCGCGCATGAAACGGCCCGTCAGGTGCTGCTTCTTCTTGAACTCGAGGACGCGCTTGACGTAGAGGTTTTGCAGGTGGGTCATGCACCCGCCGATGAACTCGATGTTCACCCAGTTCAGGGCCTTCATGGCGGGGGAGGCGGGCTCGTAGCCGATGCGCCAGTGGTTGATCAGGCGCGTGCGACCTCCCGACAGGGGCACCATATAGAAGCACCAGGCGGCCGCGAAGTTCGTCATCCCGGGGAAGCGGAACGCGTAGGAACCGGGCGCCTTGGGCGGGTTCTTCGTGTCGACCCACTGGACCATGTACTTGCCGGGTACGACGTCCGCCCACTCCATCGACATGCCGTGGAAGTCGAAGGCCGCGATGTCGCCGGGCACCATCGAGTCGGGCTGCTGGAACTCCTCCTGGATCTCGTAGGAGTTGAAGAAGGGCAGGCGTGCGAAGACACGCTCGAGGAACTCCGAGGAGAAGGACCCGGACTTTTCCGCGCCGATCTGCTTGAAGAGCCGCCACACAGCGTAGGCGGGCGCGTCGATCGTGATCGCGTAGGTCGAGGAGTAGCCGTTGTTGTAGTTGGCGTCGATGAGGTCGTCGCCCGGGTAGTGCCAGGCCTGCTCCTCGGGCGTGGCCTTGCCGCTGAGCTGGCTGAAGGCGTACATGCTTCCCAGGAGCGTGGCGGTTCCGGTGAGGCCAGCGGCGCAGAGGGTACGACGGGGTAGACGGTGGCGTGTCATGGGTCCTCCTCCTTGAGGAATTGACGAGGGGAACCCGCGCTGGCGCTGGCCCGTGGGGAGCCCCGGGACGGTGGGGATTCGACGGTGAACCCCGCACACTAGGTTAGTGTTTCGGATTATGATAGCCGACAACTATTAGCCCGGTTGTGCGTTCGAAGGAGAATGCCGTGGACTCGCTTTTCCTGTGGGAGCTTGGGACTCCTAAGGTCTATCTCATCTGGCTGCTGGTGCTCGCCGCCCAGATCGCCGTCGCTGAAATCAATCGCCGGTGGAACTGGACGATCTTTGCCGTGTGGACCGTGGGCGGCATCGCCCTCATGCCATACGCGTGGATCCACGGGACGCCCATGGTGGGGTGGTTCCCCTTCGGCAAGTACGCGATCATGATCCTCACCGCCACCATGACGGGCACGGTCCTGGTCTACGCGAAACGTAACCCGGTCAAGGCACACAAGTATGCGATCTGGCTGGGCGTGGCCCTGTGGATCGGCCTGGCCGTCAACATCATGGAGGCGAACATCCGCGACCTGACGATCTGGTTCAACGCGGATTCGTACTACGCGTGCGGCGCCGACTGGCAGTGCCTGAAGGGCGTCAACGACGCGCACACGATCGACATGATCGCAGGCCTGCCCGAGGCCAGGGGAGTGAGCGCCGAGCTGCACTCCCAGCAGTGGTATCAGGAGGTCGCCGCTAACCTGGAGGCCCGCCACGTCGGCATCGACCCGGAGACGGGCTTCCGCACGATCGGCGGCTACTGGAACCTCCTGTCCGCCGCGGCGGGCCTGCTCAACATCATCACGATCACGGGCCTGGGCAAGATCATTGTGACCTCGCCCGGGAAGCGTTCCGTGCGAGGCCTCATCTGGGTGGACATGGTGTGGCCGTGGGTGATTGCCTACGACCTGTGGAACCACGCGTTCTTGTACAACTCGCTGGCCGACTACACGTGGTACTGCACGCTCGCCCTGCTGCTCGCCTGCACGATCCCCGCGTTCACGTGGGCGAAGGGCCAGTGGATCTGGTTCCGCTGCTTCACGCTGGTCTTCTGGATCTCCATGAACACCCTCCTGCCCGAGGTCTTGGTCCCTCCCTCGGACATCTTCAACTTCGCGACCATGGACCCGCGCGCAAACATCGCGTGCGCGGCCCTAGCGCTCGCGGCCAACGTCGCGCTGTTCGCCTACTGGCTGTACAAGATCGTGGTGTACAAGAGGAATCCGATCACGGGCGTCCTGTACTGCGAGCTGGCCGAGTTCCGCACCATCGTGCGCGAGCACTGCGACGACAAAGACAAGTATTTCCTCGTCGACCGCATCCCCGAGACGCCCGAGGAGCTCGGCTTCGAGCCCGACTCACCCACCCCGCCCGCTGATGGCTACCGCGCCTGGATGCCATGGTGGAGGGGAGAGGATAGAAGGCATCCGTCGAAGAGGGGTGCTGGTTTGCTCTCGTAGATTCTCCTGCCGCGTCCCGCATTGCCGAGGCCTCACCGCGTTGTCGTGGGGAGGCCTCGGTTGTGTGCGTGCTAGTTCCGAGCTGAGCTTTCCCGTCAAAAGCTCTCGGAACGCCGTGTCGTGATGCGCCATATGGCGCTTAGTGCTTTCTGACCGCACAAGACTCTCGCCTGTCATACATCACGACACAAAGTCTTAATGCACCTTATGGCGCTCGGTGCTGTCTGTGCTGTATGACAAGGCGTTCCGGCTGTTCAAGCGTGGCACGTCTTAATGCGCCTTATGGCGCTCGGTGCTTTCTGACTGGCTTTTGGACCGTTAGCTCAGGCGGTAGAGCATCGTCTTAATGCACCTTTTGGCCCTCGGTGCTTTCTGACTGGCTTTTGGACCGTTAGCTCAGGCGGTAGAGCATCGTCTTAATGCACCTTTTGGCCCTCGGTGCTTTCTGACGCCGACAAGGAATCGTTCGTCAAGATCGCCTGCAAGTGGTCTTAATGCACCGTTTGGCGCTCGGTGCTTTCTGACCACTCTGACGGATGGGTCCCCAGTTCAAATGCTCCCATCGTATTAATGCACCTTTTGGCGCTCTGTGCTTTCTGACCAGCTACCTAGCTGCCAGGTGTCCTCCGGGACTACCTGTCTTAATGCACCTTTTGGCGCTCGGTGCTTTCTGACGTGTGCATTGTCGAATAAGGAGCTCTACATCTTGAAGAGGTCATAATGCACCTTTTGGCACTTGGTGCTTTCTGACAAGAGGTGAACTCATGTCCCAGCGAATCTACATCGCTCTGTCTTAATGCGCCTTTTGGCGCTTGGTGCTTTCTGACCTGGACCCCGAGCCGTCCACGCCTCCAGTCACCCCTGAGTCTTAATGCACCTTATGGCGCTCGGTGCTTTCTAACCGTAATGCCCGCTGTACTACGCAGTGACGCCTAATTATGTGTCTTAATGCACCGTATGGCGCTCGGTGCTTTCTGACTGGTCGCCGAGTTCCTCACCAACTGCCCGTTCTACATGCCTTCATGCACCTTATGGCGCTCGCTGCTTTCTGACTAAGAGTCAAAATGGCAGTAACTTCAGGCTTCTTTAACTCGTCTTAATGCTCCTTATGGTGCTCGGTGCTTTCTAACCCAGCTCTCCGACTTCACCGGCCTGCAGGCAGGAAGGTCTTAATGCGCCTTATGGCGCTTGGTGCTTTCTGAGTGGTCATTATGGCTACTCTGCGTGGTAAGGGTTCCATGTCTAAATGCATCTTATGGTGCTCGGTGCTTTCTAGCCTGGATAAGGATAAGACAGCAGTGATTACAGTCATTTCGTCTTAATGCACCTCATGGTGCTCATCTTGGAGGGTTGTTTAAAATATCGCATGCAATTCTGCTTTGACTTCGTCGGGATTTGCAATCGTTACGTTGATATTCCGCGATTTTCGTGAGTCGTCGAAGTGTGTGCTAAGAGAATTGCATGCGAGATTTGTGGCGCACGGTACTTTCCGGCCCTCTGTGATGGAATTGGTAGACATGACGCACTCAAAAGCCTTAATGCACCTTATGGCGCCCATCTTGGAGGATTGTTTGAAAATGTCGCATGCAATTCGACCTCTGCTCCTTTAAGACTTGAAGCTGCACCATTGAGATGCCGTGGTTTTCGCCGTTCATTGAAGTTTGAACTAAGGGAATTGCATGCGAAATTTTCGGATGCCCGGTGCTTTCTGACGCGCACCAAATGCCACATGCAAAGCACCACCGGAACTCGTCTTAATGCACCTTATGGCGCTTGGTGCTTTCCTGCTAAGGATGAGTTCGTTGATATGACGCTCGTGTCTGTGGCAGGTCTTAATGCACCTTGTGGCGCTCGATGCTTTCTGACATAGATTCAGTATGTGATATACCTTAGGTATCGGCAGGGGTCTTAATGCACCTTGTGGCGCTCGGCGCTTTCTGACTGCCCGGCGTGTCGTACCACCTGTCGCCAGGGAAAACGTCGTACCGGATCGCCAGTGGCCGAAAAAGCACCCTCCGACCAGCAAGCACGAGGTCAGATTACCAGATTTCTCGTTGCGACTGCTCGCATCGCCGCGGAACGCCTGCGGGGCCGACGCTGTCCTGGAAATCGCCGCCATCGTCGGCGTGTTGCTCCTCCATAACGCTTCACACTTGGAGAGTAACCGCAAGGTTGTTGAATGAAAGGACAGACAATGACGACACCCGCCACGGCCTCTTCCCCGAGAGAAGCAACCAGCCCCGAAGCCCTCACTCGCGCCAGACGCCGACTCCTCACAGCACACCCCGACCACACCAGAGCGAACACCCCCCACGCCGGGAAGCCTCACTGACGAACAACTCCGCGTTCTCGCTGCCCACGACTGGGCGCCGCCACGCATCGCCGCACTTGACACGAACACTCTCACGTCGGCCGCCCCCATCACCCGGGCGCTCCTGGTCGAATCGGTGCGCGAAACCCTCGAACGCCGCCTCGCGCGGAACGCCCCCACGGCACCTACGACGTCACGCGCGCAGGACACGACGCATTCAGCAGGGGACTCGTCGACGACTACGACTACGGCAACCACCACCTCGCGCGAGCCACCATCCGCATCGCCGACCCGGACCTCGTGACCTGTACGGGCCTTTCGACGCTGGACGTGCCCGACGCCGACGCGCCCATTATCGACGAACTCGCCCGGGCCTCGGCCCCCAACCCGATTACGATCGTGCTCGCCGACGCCGCTCTGCTTGATCGTGACAGGTACACCACTGGGCGAGGCCTGCTCCACTCGCGCGTCGGAACCACCCTCATGCTCGCGGCGCCAAACGAACAGCGCCTGGCCGACGCCATCGACACTGTCGCCGCCGCGGCCATTGGAGTGGGCGCGCGCCTCACTGACGTGATGACCCAGTACATTGACGAGGAGAACGCCCTCGCGAGCATCGGCATCGACCCGTGGGCCACCCGGCCCAGCGACGAACCCACAGGTCAAGCCGATCGCATCCTCTACGTCGGCCGCGATGGCGCGCGTCCATGTCAAAGCGGGCCGCGTCCTCGTCGACGCGCCCGGCTCGCTACCTGCCACCTCCGTCCCCAAAAACAGGGGCATGCGCATCGTCCTGTCCGGAAACGTCGGCCTGTCCGCCGGCGCGCGCTCGTGGGCGATGCGCAGTGGCGTCGACGTCGTGTGCCTGTCGCGGCGAGGCTCCTACCAAGGCACCCTCATTGGCGCCAAAAGGGGAGCGCACGCCAGTCGGCTCCTCGCGCAAGTCACCCTCGTCGGCGACCGTGAGCGGCGCGTCCGCCTGGCCGCCAGCCTCATCGGCGCGAAAATCCGCAGCCAAATCCACGTCCTCACCCGCATCGCCCGACGCGACGAAACCGTGCACGTCGCCGACACGACCGCACACATGCACGCGTGGCGTCGCTCGCTCACAGACGCGCGCACCCTCGACGAGATCATGGGCATCGAAGGCGCGTGTTCCAACGCCTACTTCGACGCGCTCGCCGGGTGTGTGCCCGCCGACGTCACCTTCGACGGGCGCAGCCGACGCCCACCCCGCGACCTACCCAACGCCGCCCTGTCCTACGGGTACGCGATCCTCCTGTCCGAATGCGTCGGCGCGCTCCACGCCGCCGGGCTCGAACCGTCCCTCGGCATCGCGCACGCGCCCACCGACAAGCGGCCCAGCCTGGCGCTGGACCTCATGGAACAATTCCGCCCACTCCTGGTCGACCAAACCGTCATGGCACTCCTGCACACACGCAAACAACGGCCCGAACACGGCGTCGTCGAGGCCGAAGCCGGGGGAGTGTGCCTGGGCAGCGACGGCAAGAAAATCCGCGTCGATGCGTACGAGGCCGCCTGCCAGCGATCCGTCACCGGTGCCCTCCCCGGATACTCGGGGTCGTGGCGCAGGCACATCGCCCACTCGGCGCAGATGCTGGCGCGCGCCATCACCGAACCCGACTAGCCGTGAAGCGGGGTCGCCTGGCGATGATCTACATCACCGCCTACGACATCGCTGACAACAAACGGCGGCTCCGCGTCGCCAAAACACTGGAATCCTGGGGCTACTGCATCCAAGAATCCGTGTTCCAACTCCGCCTTGATAGCGCCACGCGGGCTCGCGTGCGTTTGTCTCTAGCTCTCCTCATATCTGAGAGCGACGACGTCATCCACATCTACCCCGTCTGCTTATCCTGCGTCGACCGCGCGGACATACTCGGCGCAGCCATAGCGCTGGACGATGTGGGGTTGTGCCGGGGAGTGTGGTGAGGGGCTAGTCGCGAGGTCGGCGCTTTCGGCGCCTGCGGGTATCAGACTTGTCGCGCTGGAAATCACTGGAAGTAGATGCATTGTGCTGAGTGCATCTGTCCGTGCGAAGGTCCTTCTCCCTATGTTTTCCTTGATTCTTCCTAGATTTATCGGATGAATGGACTTCTTCCCCTGATTTCTGGGCGCTCTTGTGGCTACGTTCTGTCTTCACTTCCCTCAAGAAGACTTCTGGGACTGTCGCGGAATCTTCAATCCAAAGGGACTGAGGGGAGCGTCCCGCGAGCCATTTCTGTTTGTCAAAATACTTCGGACTTCCATCCTTATTAGTTGCATTATTTGCTTTGTTCTCTTCAAGACTGACATATCTGACAGGTACGTCAGTGTATTTCTCCACAGTGGATCCAAATCCGTACGCTGCTCTTTGGAAGGCGCGAACCCAAGGAAGCTTCGACAAATCTCCTATCTTGCTATTTTGGAGCAGTGTTGAAACATCTACCTCTTCGCAGTGAGTCCCGAGAACGTTGGTGAGCGTCTCGTAACCCGATGTGATGTCTTGTGTCTTCTCAAGATACAAGCGGTTTCCAACAATTCTTGCCTCGACGAGCCCTAGGCCTAGGGGCTTTCCGATGCCGACCTTGTGAAATCCTACGTCTCTTCCGTCTGGTGAAAGATTCTCGGGGATGAGAGGCCACACTAGGAAAGCAAGTTCCTTTGAGGATAGATTCTCAAAGTAAACCCTGCATGTGAGAACGCTATTGTTTTTGATCCAGGAGCGCACGCGAAGTTGAAGGGATTCATTTGTCTTCAGGTCGCCGCCACTAGTGCTGAACTTTTCGATGATGCTACCTAGGGACTGTCCGATGCAGGAGCGATGTGTTGGGTATGTTGCTTCGCCCAACGAAGACCTGTTCGGATCATAGAGGTGGTCGCGGCGTGTGTTTTTGCGAGGTGGATTGGGGAAGTCCTCCTTAGAAACCAGAAAACGACGACCGCTGCTGGGCTTGGGGCTCAGTAGTGGAGGAAGCGCTACGTAGGCTTGTCCATCGGGCGGTACTGCGATGGAACGATCCGATGTTGAGACGGGGGCGATCTGAATACGTCCCCGTAGCGAGGTGCCGCTCTCATCGTCGTTACCGACGAAACCGAAGAGTCTGTCGGCAGCTGACGCCTCCGTAAGTGTCCTAGCTGGATTGACACCATCTGCTTCTGCCAGGGTATTGGGTGCGTGTGAGTAGGCGTGTCGTCCAACGCTAATTGGGATCAATTCCAAAATGGTGTTGCTTGTATCCATTGAGGCATATGCGAGCGTTCCTTCTGTAAGCCTGTCGCTATCAACTTCCCCGCTCGAGTAGACATTGTGTCTCGTCAGATTCTCGCCATTGCGTTTGTTTCGAGCATCGGTTTCGTCTTGTATGGCGCGGTATGACCGAAGTGTTGCTATGTAAGCTTCGGCTACGGACGGGGAGCACACTACTCTGTTTGTTGCATTGGCATTTGTTTGGCTCGAATCCTGCTCTGACTCGATGAAGATTCTCTCCGACCATTTCTTCTTTCCCCACTTTCCCCCGAAGTTTGTTTTGTTTTTATGTAACATCTCGCGAGGTGTGGTCAAATATAGGTATCCGAAGAATGTCTGTGGCTCCTTCGATTGCTGATCGTCGTGACTCTTCTTTTTGTATGTGCCGAGAGATAAGGGGGAGCTGTCATCTGGTTTCGAGATTTCGCTTACAATCCACCGTGTTTTTATTCGATAGGCTTTGAATTTAACTCTCTCGTGGTTCTCGAATCGTTCTGTGATTTGCCTACCATTGTCTTGATTGTATTCAAATGTGCCGATTTCTATTTTGTTTCGGCCGTCTTTCTTAGTGTCAGACAGTGCTGGAGAGTTTTGGATCGGTATAAATGCGGGCTTATTGTCGTTGTGTCCGCCGCCGTCAAGGCGTTCGAACGTGTACTGTCCGTCGGTATCGTCGATATGCGGTGCATGTGTGCATCGTACAGGGACCAGTGATATTGCTTGATTTGGTTGTGTTCGGTAAGTCAGTCGTGTGTTGTGTGTTTTTGTGTCGAAGACCCGAAAGCGTGACGAGGTAATTCTTTCGAAGGATGTGCTCAAAAGGCCCTTAATCATGGTTGGAGAAATGAAAGATGAGCCGTCGACTTTCTGAACCTGAATGTAATGAATCCCTTCTTCTTTCGTCTGTTCCCCGAGGATTAACGGAGAGTGCGCGGTTAATTTGAGATCAAAGTAGCCACTGAGTCTTTCGGGGTGAAGCCTGTCGAGACTTGTCGTAACGCCCTGTTGATAGATCTCATCGCTGTTTGTCGGATCGCAAGTTCGTGCTTCGTTGGGAAGGCGAGGAATTCTATTCACGCTCGAGTGGAACGTGTGTTTTTCGAACTCTTTTTGGTTGTTGCCACGGCTCATGTTAGTTCCACTTTCCTGTGAATAGCTGGTCGATGACGACCGTGTTTCCGTACTTATCTTCTTCTTGGATGAACTCGAGTGCCGTCATGTGGCTGGCGCCGGTACCTCCACTGCTCTGGTCTGACTTCTTATCGGGGGAAGCCGGGACGTGCTTCGCCGTGCTACTGCTAGAAGGAACGTGTTGCAGATACTGCACCGCGTGCACCCAGCCTCTGACGCCAGACCCCTTACTTCCGCTCGACTGCGAACTGTCGACGCCCGCGGTTACTTTCAGCTCAACGGCACCCACGTCGTTCACCCAACGGTACTCATGAGCCAGAATGTCGCCCTCTGCGGGTTCATCAGGCAGTGTTGCAGGTATCCAAAGACGCAGTTCGAAGACCTTCATCGGATCGAAGTGCCGCCCATCAATCGGTGTGACAGAGAGCTTCGGTGCCTTGGTATGGGAACCCTTATCGAAACCCAACACCGGCCACGTCCCGTTTGTCGCGAACGCCAGGCCCTGAACGTCCTCACCCGAATGTGTCCGCGCGTATGCGAGGAGGTCATCCAAGCGTGGTGCGTTACCAGAACCCGAGAGGATCGGTGAGTGTGCCAGCATTGCTTTCTGAGTCTCGTCAGTCATCGGCGTTCCCCATTCCTTCAGATTGTGTGCGTGCGGCTCTGGGGCTGTTCTCTAGGCGTTCCGACCAGTTCTTCGCGTCCTCAATGTCCTCCCGCAAATGTTTCAGGACCTCCCCTGCAAGTGTGCGTTGTGCGTCGTATCGGCTCTGCGTTGGGCTGGTCGCAGCGGTGCCCGGATGCTCCAATGCCTCGCCACCGGAAAGCGTCTTTGCCGGAATCACGACATCGTCCCGGGTCCAGCCACGGAGATCGATCGATGAGACGACGACTTGGCCAAGGCCTCGTGTCGAACGGCTCCCAAGGGGGAGCGTGCCTGCGGACAACTCGGCGAGCACCAACCCGAGCAACACGTAGGCAGCGCGAGCGTAGGCAGCGCGAACGTGCTTCGGTAGCTGAGCGTCCTTCTGGCCATCCTGCTTTGTTCCTGCCTCATTGGGCTTGCTCTTGTCCTCCCTCTTCTCAGCTTTGATGTTGCTCAGGAGTTGACGCAGGTTAATGTCGATTGTGATTGGCTCCCACTCGGTGCCCAGATACTCGGCCTCAGTGAAAAGACCGCCGTCGATCACGCCGCCTGTCCACCGATCAATCGCGTTGTGCGTGACCTCGATGCGCGTGCCGCGTTTCTTGGACAGGCAATCGTGAACGGTGATCGCGCCACGGTACTCGGTGCATCCGAACATGTACCGGACCAGGTTCGGTTCTGCGGCGATCTGCTCGTGGACATCATGCGACGTAAAAGGAGTCAATTTGTTTTCCGCCTCCGCTGCGAGGACCGTTCGTGCGATGCGCGAGGCCCGTGAGCGCAGCGCACCACGAATCGAGGTTCCGGGTATGAGGAGTTGGGCCTCATCCCAGGGGACAGATGGATCGCGGAGGGGCTCTGTCACTCCGTTGGCTTCGGGGTCCTTCTCCTGAGCTTCTTCCTTGCGCCGTTTCGTCAGCTTTTCGTCCTCTGCAACGAAAATACCGGTGGGTGACCACCACTTGATCTCGATGCGCGTGGGCTCCTCCAGGGGCCAGCCTCCCCGTTCGAGGGGGAGCGACGTCCCTTCCTCGTCCTGACCGATGAGCGCGTTGAGAACGTCCGCCGGTGTAGTCAGCGTACCGGCATCGGTCGTCCCGCTGAGGCGACGGAGTTTCGGCTCAATGACACGGATCTTTCCCTGGCCAGAGCCTGTGCGGCCCCCCAAGGAGAAAGTGTCGGATTTGAGGACGTCAACGATGAACTCGAGGAGTTTCTCGACGGTGTCGGATGACGCGGGGCCCGGTATCCCCTCGGACTGGTCGCGTCCCATCGGCTCGTTATCGCGCCCCTCCGCGGTGATGCGAATGGTGAACCTTGTGCCGCGTGGAAGGAACTCGTGCTCGTAGAGCGCCCCGTCCGAGGCCGCGCCCGTCGTCCGGTTGATGCCGACGCCGTGACGCCTCGGCAAGTGGGAGTCTCCGGAATCGGTGTCCTTGTATTCTGGGAAGGAGACGGCGTGGAAGGTGAGTGCGCTTTGCCTGATCGGCAGGGAGTCGTCATCGCGCAGGCCACGATCACGGATGGACTTGCCGGTGTCGAGTGAGTTATCGCCCCACAGGGAGATCCAATTTTCCTTAGTGAACGCTCCTCCGTCCTGAGTCGTGGGATGCCCGGCGTCTTCCATCGTTTGGCGGGCGATGTCGCATGCCGCGCGAACCGCGCCCCTGATGGACCTGCCGGGGATCGTCGGCTCTTTAAGGCCGTTGCGGCAGAAACGGATGACGGTTCCCTCTCCGTCGCGATCGGGGACAGCGTCGACACCACCGATGTGGAGTTCCGACGTCAGCTCAACGGGGATGGTCAGTTCATAGCGTCTGAAGGTCACTTGCTTTCGCCTCCTTTGGTTGCCGCCGAGGAGATAAAGTCCTGTTTTGTCGCCTTCGTGACGGTGAGACTTTCACGGCTGAGCAGCGGGTGGTCCACGAGGAAGCGGCCGTATCCCTGGGGCGTGAGCTCACCGACGCCAATATGCCCGAGTGTCTCGAGTGCCCCCAGATCGTGCGGGGAGAGACGCACTTGGACTACTGAACCCGCTTGGATCACCAGCCGAGTCGCGCGCGGCCCATTGTCCGCGGGCGACCACGAGTCGACGCGGCGGTGCCTGATCGCAGTCAGAATCCGTTTACGATTCTTGTTGCCCGAGTCCTGATTGGGGCTCTCCTGAACGACCGTGACCGGAACGTTGGCCCGCCTGAAAGCGAGCTCCAGATCCTCAACGCTCCCGCCCGGTCCCAGAGCGCTCGACCGTGCGAGCACGTCGGAGGTGAACCACAGAGAGACTGTCTGATCGTCGGACGAGGCCGGGGCGGACTCGCCGGGTGTCGTCCCGTCGGCGGAGGTGGACGTGGAGGCAATGCCCACAGGCTGCGCGCTTCCAGCGTTACCGAAGCGGCTGCGTGCCTCCCGCTCGTCGTTTGTCTCGTTGCGGAGCGTGCACGTCGCAGACCCGAAGGTGCCCGTGAGCTTGCGCGACCCGAGCCGGGCCTCGCGTGTCTTACCGAGAAGATTGGAGACAGAGGCGGCCTCCCAGAGCTCATCCGACACCCAGACGTGCGCGCGCATGCACATCTTTTCAGGCAGGGCCTCGACCAGGACGAGTTGTCCCTTGCTGGCTGCGCCCGTCTCATGGTTGATGGCGGTCGTCTGTCGCCCGCGCAGGGGAGGCTTACCGTACCAGCCCTGAGTCTTCGTGCCGGGCTCTTCACCGTCGCCTTCCTTCGGGGCGAAGAAGACATATCCGCCGCGAACGGGGATCTTCCCCGTTTCCTCGGTGGAGTCGCCGTACAGGGTGATGGTCGAGTCGGAGGGCGATGTCTTGTCCGTCTTGAGCGTGAGGGGAACGGGGAGTCCCTGAGCGTCACTGATGACGGGCAACGCATCTGAGACGACCAGGTGGCCGCCGGTCACGGCGTTGGCAATGACTGCTTCGTGCTCTCCTCGCTTCTTCGATGACACCAGCCGGTGCAGCCAGGGGAGCAGGACCGTTCCCCGCAGGAAGTCCAAGGAGCGGATTTCGTTCGAGAAGGGGACCTCGTAGGACACGATGGGCGAGTTGAGCGTGAGGTCGAGGATCAGGTGGTGCCCGCCGCTGTGCTGAGCTGCGAGACCGTCGACGGTCCCGACCTGGTGTTGTGTACTGCGCTGCGGGGCGGGGAGCGCGCTGACAACTTCTGGCTTGAGAGACCGTGCCAGATTCTTGAGGGTCCTCCTCAACTCGTTCGTTTGTTTCGACGCGTATGTGACGAACGCGGGCGTGGACTGCCCGGCGTGCGCCTCAACCTCGTGGCTGGTCACGAGGACCGTGCACTCGCCGTCGCCTCCGCTGCGGCCCGAGCCGATGCCTCGCACCATGAGGCCCGCGACCCCCAGGAGGAAGTGCGCGGCCTCAATCGTCGCCTGGTCGGAGGTCTCAGCACCGGCCTCGTCGATGAGTGTGAACGTGCCCGTGAGGACTCCGGCCGCCGCGCGCTCCGTGAAGCGCAGGAACTGGTCGCGCGCGATCCCCGTGTCGGGGTCGATGGAGAGGGACACCGTGTCGTGGACCGGGATCGACGAGGCCGGGGCCGCGTCCGAGAAGAGAACGTGACGAGGGTGGGGGGTTGAGCCTTGCTTACCGTCGGGGTCCTGGCCGAAGAGCCACAGGGCAAAGTTGGTCCACTTCCCGTCCTTTTGCCCGTCGAGGGCCTTCGCCGCCAGCATCACCTGTTCGCGCAGAACACCCGTGATGACCGTGCCGCGCACGACCGGGTCGTCACCGCAACGCTCGATTGTTGAGTGTGTGCGTCCCGCGTGGCCCACGCCCGTGGATACGCCCCAGTCGGACGTGAACACGATGGTCACGTGGCCGCTTGCGGTAGGAGAAGTGGTAGGTGAATTGGTGGTCACTTGGCACCTCCTTCGGTGGGATTGTCTGCTGCTTCCTCGGGGTCGGCGCCGTCTGTGTCGCTGCTAATCCGTGAAGCGAGGTAGCCGTCGGGCAAGTTCCCGGACAGGTCGATGAGGTCCAGGAGCCACTTGATCTGCTCGAGAGATTCGCAAGCCTCATCGGAACTCGAGGGTTGAGGGGGAAGAAGTTTCAGCTGTTTGGAAAGGAGTCCAGCACTGGGTGCGTTCTGTAGCGCGTCGTCCCACTCTGTTGCCGCCTTTTCCGCCTTACCTTCCGCGAGGAGCTTGACGATGCGGTTCGCGCGCGCACGCGGGAACGGATCTCCGGTGGTCTGCGTGGGGTCGTCCGGTTTCTTGCCGTCGAAGGCGGCGACTGCCTGAAGGATGCGCGCCCAGGAGGACAAGGGCTGCGACGTTGTCGTGGGTGTTTCCTCGGACGAGGTCGTGGTCGCATCCCCGGTCCGATCCGGCGCGTAGTGACCGATCAGGAAGGGGCGCTGCGTGCGGCCCTTGTACTCGTCCAGCGTGTCGTCCGGGTCGAGGACCGTCGCATCGCGCAGAACATGGAAGTCGATCGTCGAACAGGGGACCGTATCCTTCTTCTTGCCGAGCTTCTTGCCACGCGACACCAAGCCTTCCGCCAGGTCGTAGGCGATGTGGAACGGGAAGTTGCGGCCCACGATGGCCACGCCTGCTGAGGCCGTGAGTGGGCCGGGGTTTTGAATGATGTAGTCGCCGATTTCGAAGTGGTCCCGTTCTGGTGCGTCGGGCTTCTTTCCTCCAGCAACAATGGCGAGAACTGACAAAAGATCGTCGTCCTTCGTGAGTTCCTCATAGTGGCGGATGTAGGCTTCGGCGAAGGGAATCGCGTAGTGTCCGTCCGTGTAGACCGTGACGTCGTCACCGCCCACGAGAACGGGAACGATGGGAACGACAGTTTTTGGAGTCGGTTCCTGAGCATCTTTTGGATTCAGTTCTTGAACGTCGTACCAAGACAGTGCGATGGCGTCCTTCACGACATCGTCGAGGCGCTTATTCACCGACATGATGAATGATCGGAAGTCATCAATTCCGGAGACAATCCTCATATCCGGCCGCTTGTCAGCAATTTTCTTGACGGCATCATGTGCACGTTTCAGATCGCGCATGATCGCGCCAACGCCGTTACCGTCAATATGGACGACTCCAACCGATGACAACATGTCCTTGGCGTCTTTGGATTCCTCGCCATCCTGGAATGCAGCAGCAAGCTTAGTTGGATTGAGTTGGGGTTCTTGTTCGAGACTCTTGCCTAGCTTTTTAAGCCGATTCTGTACATCTTTAACTTGCTGTTCTCGTGATGTCGTCGCTAACGCGCGTTTCACACGCGATGGGAGGGACAAGGGTGAGGACTCATCGAAGTCATTCGGCTTCAGAGGCTCCTGGATGAGGTTCAGATCGTGAAGCGATGCAGATGCGGGAACAGCGGACTCTGAGCCGCGTTCCAGAAACGGGAACTGCGGGAAGCGAGCCGCCGCCGGTCGGCGGTTCAGCGAGTACTCACTGAAGGCTCGGTCGAGTCTGTTCAGGTCCGCCGGGTCAACCGGATCAGATGACGTTTCAATGAAGACACCCGTGACGTCGAGGCCAGGGGCGTCAGTCAGCGCACGGAGCGTGACCTCTCGGATCAGTTGCTTCGCCAAGTCCTTTGGGCCGCCTTCATCGTCAGTGAATCGGACGATCACTTTGCCGGATGAGTCGGAGACCCAGAAAGAGGCTGGAAGAGGCTTTGGCTTGAGGAGCTTTTCAGTTTCCTCCTTCACCCAGTGGGACAGCAGGGTGATCTCAAAGGAAGCGCCGATCTGCTCGCGCAGGCGGGGAGATGAGAAGATGAACGACTGATTGCTGTTCGTCTGTAACATAACGAGTGTTTTGGACATGGTGCGTTACCTGCTAGTTAAGGTTTCGTGGAGGCAGTGTTGTTAGAAGCGAGTGGATGTCGTTAATGACTTTTCCGCGACAATTGTTGATCACTGAAAAAGGCCGGTTATCCACAAGTGCTTTTGTATCATTGTCAAACCAGTAGTCTGTGAAGACGACCAGTGCCTGGTTTGCTTCGAGTGTTGCATATAATTTGCTTATTTCTGTATGGGCGTCGATGCCCTCTTCCTCTTTGAGGCAGAGGATTATTAGGTCTGCTTGATGGAATGGAATTTTGTCTGAATTGTAGTTGTGGGGATGTATTAAGCCAGAAATGTGGAGATCTTCTCGGATGCTGCTAATTTGCTGTGCGTTTCCCTGGAATAGGATCTTTCGCTCTGTGAGTCCATAACCTGTTCGTTGAGTGTAGTTGCCCATCCACCTGTTAATTGCCGACTCGCCTGCCCAAACCACAGCGAGTCCGCCGGATATTGCGGCAATGGCAGGAAAGATGAGTTTTTCGCAGAGTTCTCTCCACCAGTTGACGGGAATCGTTGCATAGAAAACATAGAAGAATAGTGCTGCCGTGATGATGATGCATGCCGATGTAATCGCTATGTAATGGGGAGAGTTTTTAACTTTATCTAGCAAAGTAAACACCTTCTTATGCGGCCACAGCGTCTATGACGCCCATGCCGTAGCTCGTGTGTGAGCCGACGTTCGTGTATGCGGACAGCGCCATAAGGCGCGAGAAAATGCGGGTCGCTTCGGTGCCCTCGACGCCGCTGATACGCAGGTAGCCCTCGTGGGCCGGGATGCGCTGGGAGCTCAGGCGGCCCTGGCCTGCATTGCGGGGCATGGCCAATGAAACGAGCGACGTGCGCGTGAAATCCTGGGTCGCCAACACGCTCGCCATGGCGTTTCGATCAATCCGTGGGGGAGCGAGCCTACGATTCCATGCCCACCAGCGCTGCTGCAAGCTCGTCGCAATCGTCGCCGGAGACAGGCTCGGCACGTGATTCCCCTTCGACGAAAACGTCGTTGGCGTCACAAGGCGTATCTCCCACGCAGTGTCCTGGTCTCGCTCCGCCAGCTCTTCCCATGAAGCCTGGCTGATGATCTGGCCCTCGGTCGCAACCAGCACTGCGTCATCAGGGGTGCCCGCCCCGAGGCGCATGACTCCACCCCATGACAGCCACGCATCCAGCGTGTCAATCAGGCGGTCGTCCAAGAAACGCACCTCGACGCCGAACGTCGACTCCGAATGGCTCAGCTCGCCGAGCGAATAGGGTTTCACCCCGCCCGACCCGTGAACCGGCCGGTGCGCGAGCGTCGGGAACTGCGCGGCCCTTTCGGGGCTGATGCCCGGCGGTAAGTCCAGAACCGCCGACAGGGCGGCGTGGAGCCTTCGTGGTGTCGCTGGCACTCCCTCGGGCGCGTCAAAGCGAACGTAGACGGATGCTGGCAACGGTGCCTCCCATCACTCGCGTGTGACTGTCGTCTCCGACCGTAACACAGCTGTTCGTCATGGGTCATGCACAACTGTCAAGTTGTCTGGCAAATCGAAAAATACAAGATAAATAGCGGAGACCTCTTGTTCTGACAATCAAATTAATTGCTCGGTATTTTTCAACTCTTCAAACTGCCTAATTGATTGGTGGGTCGATTCTGGTCGGCCGGTCGGGTGTGTGGGAAGAGCGTGGGGGGAGGGGCTATCCCTCGCCGAAATGTCAACCTCTCCATTCCTTCATCAAAAGGTCAAGAATTCTTAAATTGTGAAACCCTCTAGGAGGTTAGTGACAAACCTTGAGACGATGGAGCAATGGCGTGCCATCCGGAAAGCCCCGGAGACGCGTCCCCATCCGTACAGAAACGAGGAACAATGATGCATCAACGCTCATGGAAGGCCCTCATCGCGGGAGGAGCCGCGCTCGCCGTCGGCGTCACGCTCACCGCGTTCGGCGCCCCCGCCCACGCGGCCGGCGTCCCGGGGATCACTTCCGAGGCTCGCGCCCAGGACGAGGTCATGAACTACGCGGTCAACCTGCCTGCTGACGCCTCCCACTACGACTTCAACGCGGCCGTCTCCAAGGCCTCGGAAAACGGCGTGGTCCTGGCCCAGTACCCCGAATTCAACACCTTCTTCGTCCAGTCGGTGAAGGCCGCATTCGCGCCGACGCTCGGCAAGAGCCTCGTCGACGCCGGCATCTCCTACCAGTCGATTGGCCCCACCCGCTACAAGACGGTGACCGGTTCCGAGGTGCGTACCGAGCAGCCGCAGACCACCGCGGCCGAGGCCAACGCCGTCGCTGACGCCGCTGGCACGCGCTCGACCGGCCTGTCCGCGGACTCCCAGCTCAACGACTTCACCCCCGACGAGGGTGACGCCAACGCCTGGGGCCTGGCCGCCGTCGGTGCGCTCGAGGCTCAGCAGGTCGACGTCCCCCTCGAGAACGTGACCGTCGGCGTCATGGACACCGGCATCGACCCGGACCACAAGGACCTCAAGGAGCACCTGGACGCCTCGCGTTCCGTGGGCTGCCAGATCAACGGCATCCCCAGCCAGAACCCCGCGGACTGGAAGGATGACCACTACCACGGCACGCACGTCGCCGGTACCATCGCCGCCGCGCACAACGCCTACGGTGTGGACGGCGTCGCCCCCAGCGCGACCATCGTCGCGATCAAGACCTCGAACGAGGCCGGCTCCTTCTACCCCGAGTACGTGGCCTGCGCCTTCGACTGGGCTGCCGAGCACGACATCGACGTGACGAACTCCAGCTACTACATGGACCCCTACGCCTTCTGGATGCCCACCGAGGGCTCCCAGGCGGCGGGCCTTGAGGCTGCCTCGCGCGCGATCCGCTACGCGAAGAACCACGGCGTCGTCAACATCGCCGCCGAGGGTAACGACAACGACGACCACGACAACCCGACGATCGACAAGGCCTCGCCCAACGACGTCGAGGGTGCCGCTGTCGAGCGCAACGTGGCTGGCGGCATCGACGTGCCCGCCATGGTCAACGACTCGGTCGTCTCCGTGGCCTCCGTCGCGCTGCCCACCGGCACCGACCCCTCCATCGCGAAGCTCGAGCGTTCCAAGTTCTCCAACTACGGCAAGACCTCCGTGGACGTGGCCGCCCCCGGCTCGCGCATCTGGTCGACCCTGCCGACCTGGAAGAAGGATCCGCCCTTCGGTTACCTGTCCGGCACCTCGATGGCCTCCCCGCACGCTGCGGGCGTGGCCGCGCTGATCAAGCAGATCCACCCGGACTACACGCCCGACCAGACGATCGCCCTGCTCAAGAAGCAGGCCGGCTACACCTACGACC
>ERZ1699259.312-NODE-312-length-23503-cov-4.869524_pt1 | contig 23503 bp, 19 predicted proteins | sample MGYA00581525_ERZ1699259 | MGnify/ENA primary metagenome ERZ1699259 (study PRJEB42319, sample SAMD00040332) | human oral metagenome | material: saliva | host: Homo sapiens | study: EMG produced TPA metagenomics assembly of PRJDB4115 data set (Metgenomic analysis of... | reverse complement strand
CGCAAGAGCCGCGCCCGCGTTTGCCATCAGGAACGCGGTCTCCAGGTCGTAGCCCATGACGAGACCCGCGCACATCTCGGCGATGTGCGTATCCCCCACGCCCGCGGTGTCCGCGATGGGCGCCTGGAACGCAGGAATCGAAATGACGGGGGCGTCGGCGAACTTCTGCAATTCGCAGCCTCGGTCCCCCGAACGCCGCACCGTGGCAGCGTCGGGACGCATGTAGGTGCGGATCGTCGATCCGTGCTGGTTGGCGTCCAGGATGCCGGCCAGGGCAGCGGCCTCCCAGCTGTTCATCGTCACGACGTCGGCGCGCGGGAAAATCGTTTCCCAGGCCTCGACGGGCACCTGGGCAACAGCCGGAGACACCGAGACGACGAGGGTCACGTAGGGAGGCAGAGCGGCGGCCCACTCGCTGAGCTCGGAGGCGGCGTGCGCGCTCGTCATATCCGATGCGGCCACATGTACGACGTCGCCCTCGCGCAGCTCGATACGGTCGAGAGCCGCGCGCGACGGCTCAGATTCGACACCGGCCGTCACGACCGAGCGCATCGAGCCGTCCTCGACGATCAACTGGATGACCACGCCGATGTCACCAACCAGCTCGGGGGTCAGGACGTCGACGCCGGCCTCGACCAGCTGCTGACGCACCGCGAAGGAGTTCGGTCCCGTGCCCAGGGGCGAGGCGGCAGCCGCGGGCACCCCCATGGCAGCTGCGGCGCACAGGGTCGTAAAACCGCCGCCGGGACGCGAACTAGCCGCATCCGCGTGAACGGACCCTCCTCGCTCCGGCATGTACGCGATATGCATCGGCAACACAAGAGCGACAGAATGCGTCGAAATGAAACGACCCGACACGTAGATTCCTTCCTTCAAGCGCGCGCTAACGCCCAGCACGCCAGGGCCTCGTCAATGAAGAGTGCCAGACTACTGTTCGGTCACGACCGGAACGATCATAGGACGACGACGCAAGCGTCGCGCCACCCAGCGACCGATCACGCGGCGCATCGCCTGCTGCAGGACGTAGGGGTCCTGGCCGCCAGGCGCCGCTGCATCCTTGAGCGCCTGCGTGACGTCGGGAAGGATCTCCTCGAACACCGAATCGTCCTCGGCCATGCCGATCGCGCGAATCTCCGGGCCGGCCAGGACCATGCCCGAATCGTGCTCGACGACCGCGAAGATCGAGATGAAGCCCTCCGACCCCAGGGTACGGCGTGTCTCCAGCTCGTCCTCGGAGATTTCTCCGATCGAGCGGCCGTCCACGTACACGTACTCGCAGGGCACGATGCCCGACACGCGCGCGACGCCGTCCTTGAGGTCGACCGTCACGCCGTCCTCCGCCAGAACCACGTTCTGCGGGTCGATGCCCGTCTTGACTGCCAGCTGACCGTTGCCCACCAGGTGACGGACCTCGCCGTGGATGGGCATGACGTTCTTGGGCTGAACAATGTTGTAGCAGTAGATGAGCTCGCCGGCGCTCGCGTGACCGGACACGTGCACCTTCGCGTTCTCCTTGGACACAACGCGCGCCCCCAGGCGGGTCAGGTCGTTGATGACGCGGTACACGGAGTTCTCGTTGCCGGGAATCAGCGAGGAGGCTAGGACAACCATGTCGCCCGGCTCAATCGTCACGGTTCGGTGCGAACCCACCGACATGCGCGACAGGGCAGCCATCGGCTCGCCCTGCGAACCGGTCGCCATGTAGACGCGCTCGGAGGGCGGCAGCTCACCGATACCCTTGAGATCCACAATGAGACCCTCGGGAATCGACAGGTAGCCCTTCTCTTCCGCGATGCGCATGTTGCGCTCCATGGAGCGGCCCACGAAGGCCACGCGACGCCCGTGGTGGGCAGCGGCGTTGATGACCTGCTGGACGCGGTGCACGTGCGAGGCGAAGGAGGCAACGACGATCTGGCCCGTGGCCTCGCCGAACACCTGGTCGAGGACCGGGCCGATCTCACGCTCAGGCGTGATGAATCCGGGCACCAGCGCGTTCGTGGAGTCCACCATGAACAGGTCGACACCCTCCTCGCCCATGCGGGCGAAAGCGCGCAGGTCGGTGAGGCGACGGTCCAGCGGCAGCTGATCCATCTTGAAGTCGCCCGTGATGAGGACGTTGCCCGCATCGGTACGCACGAAGACCGCGAGCGCGTCGGGGATCGAGTGGGTGACGGAGACGAACTCGAGGTCGAAGGGTCCGACGGTGAGGCGGTCGCCCTCGGCGACGACGTTGAGGCTCGGCTCCGGCAGGCGGTGTTCGCGCAGCTTGGGGGCGACGAAGGCCAGGGTCAGGTCAGACCCGTAGACCGGAATATCGCTGCGCAGCTTGAACAGGTAGGGCACCGCACCAATGTGGTCCTCGTGGCCGTGCGTGAGGACGAGGCCGACGACGTCGTCCATGCGATCCTCAATCCAGGAGAAATCCGGCAGGATCAGGTCGACGCCGGGCTGGGACTCCTCCGGGAAGAGAACGCCACAATCCACGACCAGGAGCTTGCCCCGGTACTCGAGGACGTTCATGTTGCGGCCGACCTCGCCGAGACCTCCCAGCGGGATCACTCGCAGTGCGCCCTCTTCCAGGGGCGCGGGTTCGCTGAGGTTCTCGTACAAAGACTTCATGATGCCAGTCTGCCACGTTGGCGCTGCTTTGCCCGCATCGGGAGACATGTTGGGCAGGTCGCTCCCCTCACATTTGGCGTATTCGGGGACGCCGAGCCGTTAGTTCTCGCTCAGGTGTCCGTCTTCCATGGTGTAGCAGCGGTCGGCAAAGCTGCGGGCCTCGGCCTCGTGGGAGACAACAAGGACGGCGGCCCCCCGATCCGCGGCGTCGCGCAGGAGGGTAAGGACGGCAGTCGCGTTCGCGCTATCGAGGCCGGCGGTCGGCTCGTCTGCGATGACGATGGCGGGGTCCATGAGGAGGGCGCGCGCGATCGCCATGCGCCGCAGTTCGCCGCCCGACAGCTCGGTGGGTGCGGCATCGGCGAGGTCACCCAAACCCACGGCGGCCAGCAGCTCGCGGGCACGATCCGCGGGTGCCTCGGCCTTGGCGTAGAGGATCGAGGGGAGCAAGACGTTGTCAAGGACCGTCAGGGCACGCAGGGCCGTGTGCCCCTGGGGGACGAGGCCGATGCGCTCGTTGCGCAGGCGCGAGCGCTCCTCGTCGCGCAGTGAGTACAGGTCCGTGCCGTCCAGTTGTACGTGCCCCGCCGTCGGCGTGAGGATGCCGGCGAGCATGTTCGCCAGGGTGCTCTTGCCGCTGCCGGAGTGTCCCGAGACGAGGGTCAGTAGGCGTTCCTCCAGGCCGATATCCAGCGGGTGGACGGCCGTGAATAGGCGCTTTCCCCCGCGGGCTCGGGCGAATTCTTTCGTGAGTCCCGTTGCCTCGATGATCATGTCATTCCCCTTCCTTCAGGGCCAGGCTGGCGTCCATTGTCGTCACGTACCGTAGCGCTATCCACGAGGACACAAGGGCGACGAGGCCCACCGACGCGAGCGCTCCCAGAGCGAGCAGCGCCAGCGTGGGCAGCGACGGGACGAGGAATCCCCCTCCCAGACTTTGGCGTACGAGCCCGGAGAAGGACATGAGGAGGACACCGGAGACGATGATGCCGCCGATGCCACCGAGTGCGTTGACCGCGAGGGCCTCGCGAATGATGATGCGCGAGATCATGCGACGGTGTGCACCGGCGGCGATAAGAGTCGCGAATTCTCTCCTGCGCTCGACGATCATCAGGACGAACATGAGGGTAATCATGAGCAGGCCGACGCCCCACGCGACACCGATGAGGACGGTGACGGTGCGCGAGGTTGCGTCCAGCGACGCCGCGATGCCGCTGACCAGCTTCGTCGAGGTTGCCACCGAGACGCCGGGGACCTGCTCGCGGATCTGCGCGGCCACGGCCTCCGCGTCGTATCCGGGTGCCACCTTGACCATGACCGAGGAGATGATGCGGTCGGTTTCGAGCGTCGAGTACTTGTTGAGTCCCTTGCGCAGTGAGGAGTCGATGACCTTCTTCGCGGTCTCGAAGTTCATGTAGACGGCGTTATCGAGGGTCGATCCGGTCGGGTCGAATTGGCCGACGACCCGCAAGGTATTGTCGAAGAGCTGAAAGTTGTCGGGGTCGTTGGCGAGCACGTTGGCACCGACGATCACCTCGTTCTCCCCCAGCTGCGTCTGCCCGACGGAGTCATCCATCCACGGCTGGATCGTGAAGTCGGTGGCCGGGTCGTAGGCGATCACCTGGTAGCGGCCCGAGCAGCAGCTCGCCCTCGCCGAGGCGAGGAACAGCTGGGAGGAGGCGGCCTCGACCCCATCGACGGCGGCGACTGCCTCGCGCGCGGACGCGTCCATGTAGAAGTACGACGGTTCGGCGTTCACGAGGAAGGTCTGCGCGTCGAAGTCGGTGTCGGCCTCGTCGGGCGTCACCATGATGTCGGCTCCGAGGCGCGACTGAGTCGTGCGCAGGCCATGTTCGATGCCTTGGACGACCAGCGTTCCGCCGAAGATCGTCATCGTCATGAGCATGGAGAAGAAGACCAGGGTCCCCGTCCGCACGGGGTATCCGCGCAGGTTCATCCACGGTAGTCGCGACAGCGACAGCATTGCGTCATTCCTCCTTGACAATTGTCCCTAGATCAGGACCGATTTGTTCCCCGCGGCCACCCGGCTGACCCGAGCGAGCGCGAGCCGAGTGCCGACGATGCCCACGCAGGTCACGACGACGATCGACAGCCCGGCGAGAGGCAGCGACGTAGCGAGGACATGAAGAGCCTCAACCACGCTCCTCTCCCCCACCAAGGGCAGGACGAGGGCCGCGAGCCCTGTGCCCACGAGCGCACCCGCCGCATGGAGGAGCCCCGATTCCCCCAGCATGATGCGGCTGACGATGGCGCGTGAGGCTCCGATCGAGCGCCACACGGCGAGTTCCTGGCGGCGTTCGTTCATGAGGCTGAGCTGAGCGACGGCGAGCGCTCCGAGGAGCACCAGCCAGATAGCCCCCAGCACCCCGATTGCGACGAAGCGATGCGATCGGATGCCCGCCCCCGCATCAACGAGGGCCTCGCTGCTGCGCACGGCTTTCACCTTGCGCACGTAGAGGTTGATCCAGTTGGTAACGCTCTCGATCGCGTCGCTGTCCGAGGCGCGCACGAGCGCCGCGGAGTAGTCGGTAGCCGGGTCGAGGGAAGCATCGACGTCTTGCCCCGCCGCGGAGGCGTCCGCGACGATGTCGGCGAGGGTGTCCATGGGGACGAAGACGGCGCTGTCCAGCTCCGATCCGGTGGCGAGCAAATGCGCGCCAATCGGGCGCTCGCGCCCAAAGACGGAGAGGGTTTGCCCGTCCGCACCGGGCACGGCGCTACCGACGAGGACCGATCCGCGCGGCAGCGACGTCCCTTCCCCCTCGGCAATCCACGGCGAGAGCACGAAATCCGTCTCGGGTTCGAAGCCGACGATCCACCGAGTAGTGCCATCCGCCAGCGTTTCGGACACGTAGAGCTGATAGGACACCGCGGCGATGTCCTCGTTGGACGACATGCGCGCCAGAGCCGAGCGCGGCTGGTGGCACCCCACCGGGGTTCCGAGCATGAGGAGGCGCTTCTTCTCCACCCGGTTCAGGCAGGTCGTCGGATAGACGACGAGGTCTGCTCCGAGCCTGCGCTCAGCCAACGACAGCTCGCTCCTCATCGCATCGACGAGGACGAACCCACCGAACACACAGGCTGCCTGGGCGAGTGCCAGGATTGCAATGACGAGGGATCGGATGGGGTGGGCGCGGATGTTCATGAGAGGAACTCGGCGCAGTGACAGCGCCTTGCTCATCGGCTCTCCTCACCAGCCCCCGCGACGTTGATCCACAGGGCCGGGCGCACCCCGTACTGCAGGTCCACATTCGCTCCACTGAGCGAGGGAGTGCCCGAGGCATCAACGAATTGGGTCGCGAATCCGTAGGTTCCAGGAGAGCGCAGCCACCAGTCGGCCGTGCCATCCTCGCTGACGCTCAGAGGCCCGGCGGCTGCGTGCTGGCTCGCGAGGGCCGCTCCGATGTCACTGCGCGCAGCGGGCGTGTTGAAGTAGATGACGCTCTCGGTCTCGCTGAGCGCAAAGACCCGATCGTCGGTCGCGGCCCCGCCACTCGCGCCGGTGATCGACTGATCCGCGTTCTCGTTGTGCACCGTCTCGATGAGCCCTCGCTGAACGGGGGTGAACGCGCCCTCGTAGAAGTCGCCGTTCATCCACGCACGCAAATCGGAGTTCTCCCACGTGACTTCCTCGAAGGGCACGTGGTGGTACTGGCGCGCCTCGAGAACGTCTGCACTCAGGAGCAGGAGCTGGCCATCGATGTTATCGAGGACGATCCACTGAATCGGCTCCGGCCCGTTATCCGCGTTGCCGTCCTGCTCGTAGGACCCGAAGGACACGGTGTCGCCCTTGGATGCCGAGCGGTACGGCAGCGCGGGATCGGCTTCGACGAGGGCCTGCGCTCGCTGGGCCGCGTCACCGTACCCGCCGAGCGCATGGAAGAGCTCGTACGCCCCCTGGGTATCCCCGGCCTCGTCCAGGGCGACGGCCTCGCGATAGCGCACTGCGTTGCGCACGACGATCGTGAGAACGGCGACGAGGGATAGCACGAGGAGAACCGCGCCGATGCGCACGGTTGTCGAACGTCCTAGGGCCCTCACGCCGCCATTGTCTCCTATCCGGGGCGATACGTCAGGCGGAGGGCTTCGCGTCCTTCTTCCAGGACGCCACCAGGGCTCCGATACCGCTGCCGGCGACCAGGACGCTCATGATGCGCACGAAGGGCTGGAAGACGGTGTGGCAGCGCATCGTCTTCATCGCGCACAGCGGGCAGATCCCGCCGGGGATGAAGAACACAACGACGCTGGCGATGACCGCGAGCGCGAGCAGGGCCAGGCGCGCAGGCTTGTTCTTGACGAGGGAGGAGGCGCCGTACAGTGCGATGAGGCCGACGGCGTTGCCGGCCACCATGTTCTGGCACTGGTGGCAGTGCATCCACGAGCCGTCGGCCCGTTGCTCGCACGCCGAAAAGACGGTCACACCTCCGGCGAGCAGCAGGGCGCTGAGAGCGGCCGGGACCAGGGGAATGATGACGTCCTTCTTTGCCACGGTATCCATTCCTTGAAGACAACGATCAGTATTGATGAGCTTTACCTAAGTATATTAAGCATAACTTTCAACACTCGTCAACGAGCAATAATGCCACCATGGCGCCCCGAACATACACCTCGCCCCCGCCGGGTCTCGACGGGGGCGAACTGTATGTCAGAGCAGACCAGCGGCGCACAGGGCGCGACGCAGGGCCGACACCTCATCGTCGCTGATGCCCACCATCGGCAGGCGCACGGCCGGGCTGTCGATGACGCCCTGGAGCCACAGGGCGTACTTCGCCATGACCGCTCCCTGTCCGCCGCCCATGATGGCGTGCACGAGGGGACGCAGAGAGTACGACAGCTCGCGCGCCTCCCACACCTGGTCGCTGTCGAGCAACTCGATCATGCGGCGATACTGGGCCGAGGCCACGTGCGTGACCACGGAAATGAAGCCCGAGGCGCCGCCCGTCATCCACGCGAAGTTCAGGCCATCGTCGCCCGAGTAGTACTCCAGGCCCGTGCGGTGCATGCGCTCCACGCCGGTCTCCACGTCACCCGTCGCGTCCTTGACGCCCAGGATCCGCGGGTGCTGGGCAAGGATGTCGAGGGTCGCGTCAGAGAACGCGATGCCCGTGCGCCCCGGAATGTCATAGAGCATGACGGGCAGGTCGGTCGCATCCGTCACGGCGCGCACGTGCGCACGCAGGCCCTCCTGGGAAGGACGATTGTAGTACGGGGACACGATCAGCAGACCGTCCGCTCCGTGCTCCTGGGCACCCTCACCGATGCGCACCGCGTGGGCGGTGTCGTTCGAGCAGGCGCCGCACAGGATGAACGCTCGATCCCCCACGGCCTCACGGACGGCGTCCGTCAGGTCGTTCTTCTCCGGCTGGTGAGTCGTCGGTGACTCGCCCGTCGTGCCGGACAACAGGATCGTGTCGCAGCCTTCGTCGACCAGCTTGATCGCCAGGCGCTGCGCCGAAGGCAGATCAATCTCGCCGGTGTCGGTCATCGGCGTGACCATGGCGGCTGCGAGGGAACCGAAGCGGCGGGGAGGAATGTTACTCATGCGTTCCATGATACGCACGGCCCCTCGCATTGGGCGCACTGCGTCCCCGACGTGGACGGAGCACCACGCGCGCGCCCGCGTGGCGTCGCTCGCGCCGTGGGCCCTTAGTCGCGCTCGGCCCACCACATGTGCTGCGTGGGGCCATCGCCCAGCACTCGCACCGCGCCCGAGGGCGCAAAGCCCGCAGACGTGTAAAAACGCTGGCGCTCCTCATCATCCACGCCGACCCACACGCGCAGCTGGCCACTCGTCAGGTCCGCGACCGCCGACAGCAGGCGCGACGCATGTCCCGACCGGCGGAAGTTCTTATCCACCGCCAGCTCATACACCTGCGTCGCGGCCACCGCCGCCTCACCCGGGGAAACGTCGGGGGTCGAGGGTGCCCCGGCCTCGTCGGGACCGGCCAGAGCGAAGCCGACGATCGTATTGCCGTGGAGGGCGACGAGGAGGGCGGTGCCGCCCGGCCGCGGAGAGGCCAGCGTCGCCTCCCACTGGGCGGCGAGTGCCTCCTCGGTAATGCCCTGGGCATCGAGGGCGTCCTGCCCCATGAGGGAGCGCCAGGCCTCGCACTGCAGGCGAGCGATCGCGCGCGCGTCGCCGCTCTGGGCGGGGCGCACGGAGCGGTCCGGACCCACGCTGCTGCTCACAGGCCCATCACCTGGTCGAGGCCAATCGTCAGGCCCGTGCGACCGACCACGCGGCGCACGCCGAGCAGGACACCGGGCATGAAGGAGACGCGGTCGAAGGAATCCGTGCGGATAACCAGCTGCTCACCCGCGTTGCCCAGGAGGATCTCCTCCGAGGCGGTCAGGCCGCGCAGGCGCACGGCATGGACCGGAATGCCATCCACACAGCCGCCACGGCTGCCGAGCTCGTCGGTTTCGGTCGCGTCGGGCATCTCGCCCAGGCCGGCCTCGGCGCGCGCCTTCGCGATGCCGCGCGCGGTCGCCACGGCGGTGCCGGAGGGAGCATCCACCTTAGCGGGGTGATGCATCTCGATGACCTCGGCGGACTCGAAGTAGGGGGCGGCCATGGCGGCGAACTTCATGGCGAGGACAGCGCCCATTGCGAAGTTCGGGGCGATCAGGACAGCGCGCCCAGCGGCCTGCGCATGCTCGCGCACGCGCGCGTAGGACTCTTCCGTCCAGCCGGTCGTGCCCACGACGACGTCCACGCCCGCGTCGAGGAGCGCGTGCACGTTAGATTCGGTGACGCTGGGGATTGAGAAGTCGACGGCGACCTGCGCGCCATTGACGCTCTGCGGCGTGATCTCGTCGCCCGCATCGAAGAGGGCAACGACCTCCATGTCCGGGGCGTCCGTGACCGCCTGAACGACGGTCGAGCCCATGCGGCCCTTGGCTCCTGTCACTGCGACGCGAATCATTGCGCTCTCCTTCTTACGGTTATGTGGCTGTCTTCAGGGTATTCCCGCGTTCGGCGCGACGAGCGCGGATGGACAGGGGGTATCTCACTCCCCCACTGTTCACTCGGTGGGCAGGACGAGGGCGCGGCAATCCAGCTTGGCGATGAGGGAGGCCGCCAGGGCGCGCACGTCGGCGGATTCCACCGCGTCGAACTCGGCGAGGGACTCATCGATGGGCCGGTAGCGACCGATGATTTCCGAGCGGCCCAGTCGCATCATGCGCGACCAGTTGTCTTCGAGGCCCAGGACGACGCCTCCGCGCACCTGTCCGCGCACGCGCGTCATCTCTTCCTCGGTCGGGCCGTCCGCGGCGAGGTCTTCCAGCTGAGCGCGCATGATGGCCTCGACCTCACCAACCTTGTCGGGGCTGCAGCCCGCGTACATGCCGAAGGTTCCGGTGTCGGAGTAGGCGACGTCGAAGGCGTAGGTCGTGTAGGCCAGGCCGCGCTTTTCGCGCACCTCCTGGAAGAGGCGCGACGACATGGAGCCGCCCAGGACCGACAGCAGGACGCTCATGGTCGGGCCCGCCGGGTCCGTTGCCGCCAGGCCCTCACAACCGATGATGACGTGCGCCTGGGTGACGTCGCGGCGGCGGGTGATGTCCTTGTCGTGGTCGGCGATGGGGTTCACGGTCGTGGATCGACGAGGCCGGGGCGAGGCCGCGCTGCTCTCGTCCCAGGGCGATCCCTCCAGGGCGGCCTGCACGCGCTCGCACACTGAATCGTGGTCGACGTTGCCGGCGGCGGCGACGATGAGGGATGAGGGGCCGTAGTGGGCCTGGTAGTGCTCCCAGACGTCCGCGCGCTCGACCTCACGGATGGCCTGGGGCGTGCCGCCGACGGGGCGTCCGATCGGGCGGTCGCCGTGGACGGCCAGCTGGAAGGTGTCGTGGACCGTGTCCGTGGGCGAGTCCTCCCCCATCGCCAGTTCGTCGAGGATGACGCCGCGCTCCATCGAGAAATCTTCCTCGTCGAGGCGTGAGTCGGTGACCATGTCGGTCAGCGTCTCAATCGCCATGTCGAGGTCCGCGTCACGCACGCGCGCCCAGTAGGCGGTGTGCTCGCGAGCGGTCTCCGCGTTCGACTCGCCGCCCACGCTGTCGAAGGCGACGGCGATGTCAAGGGCGGAACGCTTGTTCGTCCCCTTGAACAGAAGGTGCTCGAGGAAGTGGGTCGACCCAGCCGTGCGCGGCCCCTCGTCGCGCGACCCCACGGGCACCCACAGGGACACGCCCGCGCTCTTCGTTGCGGGAATCTCCTGGGTCAGGACACGCGTCCCGGCTCCCAGGATCGTGCGTTCAATGCGGGTGTCGCCATCCTCGATGGATAGGCGGGCCTCGTCGAGCGGCAGCGGCTTGGGCGTCATACTTCTCCTCTTGCGTCCCCCATAATCCGGGGGTTGGCACGAAACGTTCACAGTGTAGCCGCAAAAAGGCCGGTGGCCGGGCGGAGCACACGCTCCGTCCCGGCCACCGGTCCGATTTAGCTAGCGGGAGCTACTCACTCCTCGGAAGCGCCATCCTCGCGCTCGTCGTCGCGGCGGCGACGGGTGCGGGTACGGGGGCGACGCTCGCGACGCTCGGAGCGGTCGCGGCGCTCACGGCGCTGCTCGTTCTGCTCGCCCTCGGCGGCCTCGAGCTCGCCGGCCTCGCCGTCGATGACGGCGTGCAGGCTCAGCTTGCCGCGGTCACCGATCTCAGCGATCTCGACCTCGACCTGCTGGCCGACCTGCAGGACATCGTCCACGGAGTCGATGCGCTTGCCCCCCACGAGGCGACGGACCTGCGAGATGTGCAGGAGGCCGTCCTTGCCGGGGGTCAGCGACACGAAGGCACCGAACGACGTGGTCTTGACGACCGTGCCGACGAAGCGCTCGCCGACCTCGGGCATCTGCGGGTTCGCGATCTGGTTGACCATCGTGCGGGCGGCCTCGGCGGAGGCGCCGTCGGAGGAGGCGATGTAGACGGTGCCGTCGTCCTCGATGGTGACGTCAGCGCCGGTCTCGTCCTGGATCTGGTTGATCATCTTGCCCTTGGGGCCGATGACCTCGCCGATCTTGTCGACGGGAACCTTGACGGTGATGATGCGAGGAGCGTTGGGGCTCATCTCATCCGGGCCGTCGATCGCCTGGTTGATCAGGTCGAGAATTGCCAGTCGGGCGTCGCGGGCCTGGGCCAGCGCGGCGCGCAGCACCTGGGAATCGATGCCGTCGAGCTTGGTGTCCAGCTGCAGGGCCGTGATGAAGTCACGGGTACCGGCAACCTTGAAGTCCATGTCGCCGAAGCCGTCCTCGGCGCCCAGGATGTCGGTCAGGGTGACGGCCTTGAACTGGCCATCGACCTCACCGGTCATCAGGCCCATCGCGATGCCCGCGACGGGGGCGCGCAGCGGCACGCCGGCCTGGAGGAGGGACAGGGTCGAGGCGCAGACGGAGCCCATCGACGAGGAGCCGTTGGAGCCCATGGTCTCGGAGACCTGACGGATCGCGTAGGGGAAATCCTCACGCGAGGGCAGGACGGGAACCAGGGCGCGCTCGGCCAGGTCGCCGTGGCCGATCTCGCGGCGCTTCGGGGAGCCGACGCGGCCAACCTCGCCCGTCGAGAACGGAGCGAAGTTGTACTGGTGCATGTAACGCTTGGCGTTGACGGGCGACAGGTTGTCGATCTGCTGCTCCATGCGCAGCATGGCCAGGGTGGTGACACCCAGGATCTGGGTCTCGCCACGCTGGAACAGGGCGGAGCCGTGCACGCGGGGCAGGACCTCGACCTCGGCGGAGAGAGAACGGATCTGGCGCGGGGTGCGGCCGTCCATGCGGATCTCTTCGCGCAGGGTGCGGTTACGGATCGTGGCCTTCTCGAGCGAACGGAAGGCAGCCTTGAGGGCCTTCTCCGACTCGGGGAAGCGCTCGGCCAGGGCCTCGAGCATCTCTTCCTTGACGGCGTCAACGGCCTCGTCGCGGGCGAGCTTGCCCTCGGTCAGCAGGGCCTGGGCGACCTTCTCGGCCGCGTATTCCTCGACCGCCGCGTACTCTTCGTCGGTGTAGTCCAGGAACAGCGGGAACTCGGCGGTCTCCTTGGAGGCCTTCTCGGCCACCTTGAGCTGAGCCTCGCACAGGGCCTTGATGAAGGGCTTGGCGGCCTCGAGGCCGTCGGCCACGACGTCTTCGGTGGGGGCGGTGGCGCCAGCCTGAATGAGCTCCCACTCGTTCTTGCCGCCGCCGGCCTCGACCATCATGATCGCGACGTCTTCGGAGCCGTCTTCCGTGGTGACGATGCGGCCCGCGACAACGATGTTGAACACGGAACGCTCGAGCTCGCTCCAGCGCGGGAACGCGACCCACTGGTCGTCGATGAGCGCCAGGCGGGTGCCGCCGATCGGGCCAGTGAAGGGCAGGCCGGCGATCTGGGTGGACATGGACGCGGCGTTGATCGCCAGAACGTCGTAGGCGTCGTCCGGATCGATCGTCAGGACGGTCTCGACGACCTGGACCTCGTTGCGCAGGCCCTTGACGAAGCCGGGGCGCAGCGGGCGGTCGATGAGGCGGGCGGCCAGGATGGCCTCGGTGCCCGCGCGGCCTTCGCGGCGGAAGAAGGAACCGGGGATACGACCCGCGGCGTACTGACGCTCTTCAACGTCGACGGTCAGCGGGAAGAAGTCGAACTGGTCCTTGGGGTTCTTGCCCACCGTGGTGGCGGACAGAACGGTGGTGGAATCGTCCAGGTAGGCCAGGGCGGAGCCAGCGGCCTGCTTGGCGAGACGGCCGGTTTCGAAGCGCACGGTGCGCTTGCCGAAACGGCCGTTATCGATAATCGCCTCTGCGGCGATGATGTCGGAGCCTTCCATCATGGGGCGTTTCTCCTTGGTTTGTTGGTGTCGCGCTCCACTTCGGCCTTCGATCGAAGCCCACGGATAGACGCTCCGTAGGCCACTGTCGAAAACCGGCGGCTTTCGCGCGAGAAATATCGGTTTGCCCGAGGCGGGCGTGTGAAAACCGGCCCGTCTCCGCTATGGGAGGCGGGCCGGCCCAAAATCAGCGGCGCAGGCCGAGACGCTCGATGAGCGAGCGGTAACGCTCGATGTCGATGTCAGCCAGGTAACCCAGCAGGCGGCGACGACGGCCGACCAGCAGCAGCAGGCCACGACGGGAGTGGTGGTCGTGCGTGTGGGTCTTGAAGTGCTCGGTCAGATCCTTGATGCGGCGGGTCAGCAGCGCGATCTGCACCTCGGGGGAACCGGTGTCGCCCTCGTGGGTAGCGTACTCGGCGATGATCTGGTCCTTGACGTCCTTGCTCAGCGGCACAGGCTTCTCCTTTGTGTTCGTTGCGCGGGGCATCCGGGCGTCTCCCGGATGCTGACAGTCCGCGGCCGGTGTACGGCTTTTCTACAGTAGCACGTCCGAGTTGTCAGTCTCCTCGTGAGCGACGAAGCTAACGATTTGGCCGGTCGGGGGCAAGGCCTCCTCCTCTCCCCCGTAATCTGTCCGCATGCGTAGGCGGGGCAGGACCCCCGGCGGGTGCATGGATCCGGGGAGGCGTTAGGAGGCAGTGACTGAGTCCGGGTCGACGCGCCCGGCGACGCCGATACCGAGGACGGAAGCCGTCTGACGCAGGTCGTCGTCCATCTGGCGCAACAGGCCGTCGACGTTATCGAAGGACAGCATCGGACGGATACGCGACACGAAAGTGACAGCGATGCGTTCGCCGTACAGGTTCAGGTCGGAGCGGCCTAAGACGTGTGCCTCGACGGTGCGCTCCTCGCCGTTGAACTGTGGGTTGGTGCCCACGGAGATGGCGGCAGGCAGGAACTCAGCGGACTGGGTGCCGGGGACGGCACGCACGACCCAGCCAGCGTAGACACCGTCTGCAGGGATGACGCCCTCGACCTCTTGTGAGAGGTTCGCTGTGGGGAATCCGAGCGTGCGACCACGCTTGAAGCCGTGGCAGACGGTGCCGCGGATACGGTGCAGGTGACCGAGCACGCGGGCGGCACCGGAGACATCGCCTGCAGCCAGGAGTTCGCGCACCCATGAGGAGGACCAGCGGCGTCCCTCGGGTGCCTCGATATCGGTAACGGTCAAGACATCGAAGCCATAGCGGCGTCCGAGGGCGCGCAGCGTGTCGATCGTTCCGACGTTGCCGCGACCGAAGCGGAAGTCTTCACCGACGACAACCTCGCGGGCACCGCAGCGCTCGACCAGAAATTCGTCAACGAACTCGTCGGGTTCGAGGCTGTAGACGCTCTTGTCGTAGTGGGCGACAAGAGTGGCGTCCAGTCCGGCGGCCTCCATTGCGTCGAGGCGGTCACGCAGCGGGGAGATGAGCTGGAGGCCCACCTCAGGCTTATGCACCTGAATCGGGTGCGGGTCGAAGGTGATGGCCACGGCGTCGACGCCGAGCTTGTGGGCACGCTCCACGCAGGTGGCGATGACCTTCTTGTGACCGTTGTGCATGCCGTCGAAGTTACCGATGGTGACGACACTGGCCTCGTTGCCGGGGATCTCGGTCAGGGACTGCCAGACGTTCATTGTCTCTCTTTCTTAAAAAACCAGGACGGTCCGCAGGCGCGCAGCGTCGATGCGCAGCAGGCCGAGGACCTCACCTGACGGTGACGTGGCCGCGATTGGTGGGGCCTCCCCCTCCGAGGTGATCGGCAGCGCATCGCCGACTTGCGCAACCCACTGCGCGAGTTGCTCGCGCGAACGTCGGGGGGCCTGGCCGTGCGCAAAGGCACCCGCCTCGGCCTCAGTGAGGGGCAGGGCGGGGAACATGGTAAGTGCCGCCCGACCCAGGGGAATCAGGGGCAGAACAGGCTGTTCCCCACCCCCTTCGTCCTCCACGGCGGCGGCGAGTTCATCGAGGGTGAGCGCGCCTTCAAGCGGGAAGTCGCCGACGCGTGTTCGCCGCAGCGCGGTGAGGTGAGCGCCGACCCCCAGGGCCGCGCCCGCATCGCGCGCGAGGGCCCGTACGTAGGTGCCCGACGAACACTCGACAGCCACGTCGACATCGACGACGCGAACCGGCCCGGGAACGCATGCGCTCTCCCGGACCACGGCCTCGTCGAGGCAAACCTCAGATATGCGCGGGGCCGCAAGAACCTCCAGGCGCGAGATGCGCACCGGGCGCGCCGCCAGCTCGACGTCCTGCCCCGCGCGGGCGAGCGCATACGCTCGTTTACCGTTCACCTTGATCGCCGACACTGTCGTGGGAACCTGCATGATGTCACCGCACAGGGGCGCGAGCGCCGCCTCCAGGTCGGACTCGCTGAGGGAGGTACACCCCACCGCTGACGTGGGGAATCCCTCGGCATCATCCGTGTTGGTCGCAATGCCGAAACGGATCGTCGCCAGATACTCCTTCGAATGCCCACTCACCCACGTGAGGAGCTTCGTTGCCTTACCAACACCGATGACGAGGACCCCGGTCGCCATGGGGTCCAGCGTGCCGCCATGGCCCACCTTGCGGGTGTGGCCCAGGCGTCGCACACGCGCAACGACATCGTGGCTGGTAATGCCAGCGGGCTTGTCAATGACGAGCAGGCCGGGGCACGGGTTATCGGGGCGACGAGCCATGAGCGATTAGGCCCAATCCTTCTCGTCCGCTTCGCCCTCTTCGTCGTCGTGACGGTAGGGGTCCTCCTCACCCGCATAGGTCGCGCCCTGCGCGGCGGCGGCAATCGCCTCGTCCTTCGCCTTGGCCTTCGCGAGGGCATCCTCCAAGGCTGCCGCGCTCTCGGGAAGCGCGTCCGGGATGAACTCCAGCGTCGGGGTCAGGCGCAGCCCCAGGACCTTGCCAACGCGTGAGCGAAACAGGCCCTGCGCGGAAGCGAATGCACGCGCAGCCTTCTCACGCTGCTCGTCATCGCCAAGCACCGTGTAGAAAACGGACGCATGCTGCAGGTCGCCCGTCACGCGCACGTCCGTGATCGTCACGAGTTCCAGGCGGGGATCCTTCACATCGCGGCCAATCATCGACGCGACAGTCTGCAGGATTCGCTCCTGCACCTTACGAACGCGAGCCTCGTCAGCCATCGCGCCCTCCTTTCGGGCGGTATCGCCCTCGTCAAAACAATTTGGAGAGAAGATCGGGGTCCGAGCGTGCCCGGACCCCGATACTTCACGCCACGGAATCAGTCACGAGCCTTCTCGCGCATCTCCCAGGTCTCAATGATGTCGCCTTCGGCGATGTCCTTGTAACCCAGCGTGATACCGCACTCGTAGCCCTCGCGGACCTCGGTGACGTCGTCCTTCTCGCGACGCAGGGACGCGATCTCGAGGTTCTCGGCGACAACCACACCGTCGCGCACCAGGCGAGCCTTGGTGCCGCGCTTGATCGTGCCGGAGCGGACGATCGAACCGGCGATGTTGCCGAACTTGCCGGAGCGGAAGACCTGACGGATCTCCGCGGTACCCAGCTGGACCTCCTCGTAGATCGGCTTGAGCATGCCCTTGAGGGCAGCCTCAATGTCGTCGATCGCAGAGTAGATGACGTTGTAGTACTTGATCTCGACGCCCTCGGCATCCGCCATCTCGGCCACGCGCTCGGCGGGACGGACGTTGAAGCCGATGATGACCGCGTTGTCGACGGTCGCCAGGTTGACGTCGTTCTGCGTGATCGCACCAACGCCGCGGTGGATGATACGCAGCGCGACCTCGTCGCCCACGTCGATGCGCAGCAGCGAGTCTTCCAGGGCCTCGACGGCACCGGACACGTCGCCCTTGATGACCAGGTTGAGGGTGTCGACCTCGCCCTCGGCCAGGACCTTGTCGAAGTCCTCCAGGGAGACGCGCTTGCGACGCTTGGCCAGCAGGGCCTGACGCTCGGCAGCCTCACGCTTGTCGGCGATCTGGCGGGCCGTGCGGTCATCCGACGCGACCAGGAACGAGTCGCCGGCGCGCGGGACGGACGTGAGACCGAGGACCGCGACGGGCATCGACGGACCAGCCTCGGAGACGTCGTTACCGGCGTCGTCGAACATCGCACGCACGCGACCGTAGGACGAGCCGACCACGAGGGAGTCGCCCACGTGGAGCGTGCCGCGCTGGACGAGCATGGTCGCGACTGCGCCGCGGCCCTTGTCCAGGTTCGCTTCGATGGCGACGCCGCGCGCATCGGTGTTCGGGTTGGCCTCGAGGGTCAGCGCCGCGTCGGCAGTCAGCAGGACGGCCTCGAGCAGCTCGCGGATGCCCTGGCGCTGCTTGGCGGAGATATTCACGAACATGACGTCGCCGCCGTACTCTTCTGCGACCAGGCCGTACTCGGTGAGCTGGGAGCGGATCTTCTCCGGGTTCGCCGTGTCCTTATCGACCTTGTTCACCGCGACGACGATCGGCACGCCGGCCGCCTGCGCGTGGTTGATGGCCTCAACCGTCTGGGGCATGACGCCGTCATCGGCTGCGACCACGAGGATCGCGATGTCGGTGACCTGGGCACCACGGGCACGCATGGCCGTGAAGGCCTCGTGACCGGGGGTATCGATGAAGGTGATCGGGCGGGCGGTGCCGTCCTCAGCCTTGACTGTGACCTGGTAGGCGCCGATGTGCTGGGTGATGCCGCCGTGCTCGGTGTCGACAACGTCCGTGTGACGGATCGCGTCGAGCAGCTTCGTCTTACCGTGGTCGACGTGACCCATAACGGTGACGACCGGCGGACGGGGCACCATGTTCTCGGCGTCGTCGAGTTCTTCGGCCTCGAGGTCGATGTCGAAGGACTCGAGCAGCTCGCGGTCCTCGTCCTCGGGGGAGACGACCTTGACGTCGTAGCCGAGCTCCGCACCCAGGGCCTCGAAGGTGTCCTGGTCGAGGGACTGCGTGGCGGTCGCCATCTCGCCCAGGGCGAAGAGGACCGTCACGAGTGCCGCGGGATTGACGTCGATCTTCTCGGCGAGGTCAGCCAGCGATGCGCCCTGGCGGATGCGGATCTGCGCGCCGTTACCGCGCGGGATCGACACGCCGCCGATGACGGGTGCGTTCTGCTGCTCGTACTCTTGGCGCTTCGCGCGCTTCGACTTGCGTCCGCGCTGCGAGCGGCCGCCTCCGCGACCGAATGCGCCCGGCGTGGAGCCGCGACCGCCGCGGCCACCGCCGCGGGGACCGCCGAAGCCGCCGCCGTTGTTCTGGGGTGCGCCGCCGCCTGCGCCTGCACCGGCGCCGGGACGCGCGCCGCCGCGACCGCGGCCACCGCCGCGACCGCCGCGCTCTGCGCCACCGTTACCGGAGGCGGCGTTACGAGCGAAGTTCGCCTGGCCGGGCATCATACCCGGGTTGGGGCGGTTGCCGCCGGTACGCGGGCCACCGTTACCGGAAGCACCCTGACGCGTAGCGCCGGGACGCGGGCCACCGTTACCGGAAGCACCCTGACGCGTAGCGCCGGGACGCGGGCCACCGTTACCGGAGCCACCCGGACGCGGGGTGCCGGGACGCGGGCCACCTGAGCCACCCGGACGGGGCATGCCCTGCGAGGATGCGTAGGGGTTGTTGCCCGGGCGCGGTCCACCGGGACGGGGGCCGCCGGGGCGAGCCGGGCGCGGAGCGTCGGTGCGACGCGGCGCGGGCTTGGGGGCGCCAGCCTCTGCGGGCTTACGGCCAGCGGGCTTGGGGGCACCTTCGGGCTTCTTGGCACGAGGCTTGGGCGCGCTCTTCGCGGCCGCGGCGGGCTTAGGCGCGCCGGGCTTGGGAGCGTCCGCCTTGGGAGCGGCCTTGGGGGCCGCGTCAGCGGTCGCTTCTGCGGGAGCCGCAGCCTTCTTTGCGGCGGGCTTGGCCGCACTGGGCTTGGGGGCCTTAGCGGCGGGCTTTGCGTCCGCCTTCTTGGTCTTGGGGGCCGCCGCGAACTTCTCGCGCATCTGCCGCACAACGGGCGGTTCGAGCGAGGACGACGACGACTTGACGAATTCACCTGCTTCCTTCAGGTGACCCATCAGTTCTTTGCTGGTGATTCCGAGCTCTTTGGCGAGCTCGTGGACACGCAACTTTGCCACATTTCTCCATTCCGGAAGCGTCTCCGGTCCGGAGACGCCTTACTGATATTGCTGGCAGCTCATCGCTGGGTACTCATCGGGTGCCCATCAGCTTCCAACCCGCTTCCATTTTCTCGGCGTTGATGGCCCGTGGCCATCACTGGTGGTTGATCAACTCCTCCACGTCGTCCCATACGCCATCCGGAACGTTTCCCGTTCGGAACGAGCGCGCGAGGCCGCGTCTGGCTCGGGCTTTCTGGACACACCCCGCGTCGGGGTGGATCCAGGCTCCTCGGCCTGGAAGAGTCGCCGTTCGATCAAGGTGAATCGATCCGTCCGGCGAGCGAACGATCCGCACGAGGGCGGCTCGGTTCGCGTGCGTGCCGCATCCAATGCAAGTGCGCTGGGGCCCAGGGGTGGGCACTGGCGGCACAGAATACGACACAATCCCCTAGCTTAGTCCAGCTAGGGGATTGCTCGTCTCAGATTCTATGAGCGACTTGTCACGTCGTCGGGGGTCGAGACGCGCGAGGCGATCGCGTCGTCGCCGGTCTCCGTGTCGGCGTGGATGTCGATGTGGTAGTTCGTCAGGCGCGCGGCGAGGCGAGCATTCTGGCCTTCCTTGCCGATCGCGAGGGAGAGCTGGAAGTCCGGAACGATGGCCGTCGCAGTGCGGTTGTCCACGGAGTGGACGACGACGCGGGTGACTCGGGCCGGAGACAGCGAGTTGGCGACGAAGCGCGCCGGATCGTCGGAGTAGTCGACGATGTCGATCTTCTCCCCGCCCAGCTCAGCCATGACGGAGCGCACGCGCGCGCCCATCGGGCCAATGCATGCCCCCTTGGCGTTGATGCCCTCGCGGGTGGCGGCGACGGCGATCTTCGTGCGATGTCCGGCTTCGCGGGCGATGGCCTTGATCTTGACGAGGCCCTGCTGAATCTCGGGAACCTCACGCTGGAAGAGGCCGGCGACGAGGTTGGGGTGGGTGCGCGACAGGGTGATGCGCGGGCCGCGCTCGGTGCGCTCGACGCCCACGACGTAGGCGCGGATGCGGTCGCCGTGGCGGTAGGTCTCACCGGGAACCTTCTCACCGTCGGGCAGGACGGCTTCAAAGTCGTCGGAGACCTGGACCATCGTGGGACGTCCGGGACGCGGAGCCTGGACGGTGCCCGTGATGACCTGGCCTTCGCGTCCGGCAAAGTCGCCGAACACGCGCTGGTCATCGGCGTCACGCAGGCGCTGCATGATGACGGAGCGCGCGGTCGACTGTGCGATGCGACCGAAGTTCTTCGGGGTATCGTCGAATTCGCCGATGGGGTTGCCGTCTTCGTCCTCGTCCATGGCCATGACGGTGACGCGGCCGGTCTTCTTGTCGATTTCGATGCGGGCCTGGGAGATGGCACCGGGCAGGTTGTGGTACGCCTTGAGCAGCGCCTCTTCGATGGCGTCGACGAGGGTTTCGAGGCTGACGCCCTTCTCGTTTTCCACCATCCGCAGAGCGGTCATATCGATTTCCATGGTCTCCTACTTCCCCGTTCCAAAGTCGACGCGGGAGCGCGCCTTCCTCATGTCCTGATAGTCAATGGTAGTCGTTTCACCGTCAACATCGATCGTTGCGCTGGTCTCGTCTGCGGCAACGACACGTCCGGAGACGTAGCCACCGGCGCGCAGCTTGATGCGCACGAGACGTCCGATCTGTCGCATCCAGTGTCCGACCTTCGTCAGCTCACGTTCGGCCCCGGGAGTCGACACTTCCAGCAGGTATTCACCGTCGATCGGATCCGCTGCATCCAGGGCTTTCGACACGGCGCGGGACACGTCCGCGAGCGTGTCGGAGTCGATTCCGTCGGCGCCAATGGGCGCTTCGACGATGACCCGCAGGAGCGGCATCGCATCGGAGCGTGAGCGGGTCACTGAGTCCAGTTCCAGTCCCGACTGTGCGACCACGGGAGCCAGCAACTCCTCGAGCGGTCCCTCTGACGTGGACGATGCCATATGCGCCTATCTTTCTCTCGCGTACGCGGGTCAGTTCCCTATCCTACCCGGGGGTGTGGGATGATGCGGGTGTGCGTTTCGCAAAACTGACTTTGACCACACATCGTCTCCCCAGCCTCATCGCGACCGGAGCGGCGCTCGTTGCGCTGTCCGCGTGCTCGTCCTCGTCTTTGCCGACTCTGTCCGGTTTTGACGCGGTGCGTGACCAGGCCGCGCGCACGGAGTCTGCGGCATCCGATCGGGCGACCCAGCTCGCCGAGGTCGCGACGGACTGTGCGTCCTGCTCGGCGGCTCTGCGCGCCGTCGCGTCGGCATCGGGCGAGCGACTCGAGGCGCTCGGCGGACTGTGGGATCCGTGGGGCGGGGCAACGCCCGAGGGCCAGTCCGCTCCGGCAGCAGTATCCGAGGCACCTACCGACGTCTCGGCGTACGTGTCGTGGCTGGCACGCACGGCCACGCGCGACCTTGAGATCGCCGCCAACCCGGACAAGACCTCCGCAGAAGAGGCACGCACGCTCGGCGCCTCGGCGCTCGGACGCTACGCGAGCGCCGTGACGCTCGCCCAGGCGTACGGCATTGAGCTGGATGCTGGCCTGGACCAGGCCCTTCTTGTCAATGACCGTGTGAACGCAGCCTCGCGCCAGGGTGTCCAGACCTGGTCTATTGATCTCTTTGATGCACCGGCGCTAACCTCGTCGTTCGCACCCTCCGGCAAGAACCTGGCTGCCTCGCAGGAGCTGTCGGCTGCGGTCGCGACCTGGGACTGCACGGCGTCAACTCTGCCGAAGGCCCAGGTGAGCGCGGGTACCCTGACCGACGCCTACGCCGTGTCGGGCGAGCTTTTGGTGCGCGCAGACGTCGCCCTGCGCGCCGGTGCGGCGGATATGCGTACGCCTCGCTGCGACCTTGGTTTCCTCGATGCCCCGTCCCTGGCCGCGAACTTGCTGGCAGCAGACGCCGCGATGTTGACCAGCGACTCCGCTGATGTGCGCGCAGCGGGGGCCAGTGCGGCGATGGCAGACATTGAACAGTGGGCGCCTCGCACGACGCTGCCTGCCCTGATCGGCACGCGCTGAGAATCGCCACCAGCGCCGAGTAGGCGCTCCGTCATACACGCAACAGGGCCGCTCCCCATCCGGGGGCGGCCCTGTGTCATTGCCTGGGCTCAGACCCTGGCTGCGATGTCGTCACCGATCTGGGAGGTGGAGCGCACGAGCGGCGTTCCGGCCGCCGCGGCCTCGGCACGCGCTGCCATGTCGGCGTCGATCGCCGCGCGCACACGCTCGGCTTCCTCGGCGAATCCCATGAAGTCGAGCATGAGCGCGACCGAGGAAATGGTCGCAGTCGGGTCCGCCTTGCCCTGCCCCGCGATGTCGGGGGCGGAGCCGTGCACGGGCTCGAACATGGAGGGGAACTCACGCGCGGGGTTGAGGTTGCCGGACGCGCTCAGGCCAATGCCACCGGTGACGGCCCCGGCCTCGTCAGTGAGGATGTCGCCGAAGAGGTTGTCGGTGACGATGACGTCGAAGCGGCCCGGGTCTGTGACCATGTAGATGGTGGCGGCGTCGATGTGGCAGTAGTCGACGCTCACGTCGGGGTATTCCTCCCCCACCTCGTCGACGATGCGGCGCCACATGTGTCCGGCGTTGACCAGGACGTTGTGCTTGTGGACGAGCGTGAGGTGCTTCTTGCGCGAGGCGGCGGCCTCGAAGGCGTAGCGCACGACGCGCTCGACGCCGTAGGCAGTGTTGACGCTGACCTCAGTCGCGATTTCGTGGGGGGTGCCCACGCGCACGGCCCCGCCGTTGCCGCAGTAGAGGCCCTCAGTGCCTTCGCGCACGACGACGAAGTCGATGTCGCCGGGGTTGGCCAGGGGGCTGGGCACGCCCTCGTAGTACTTGGAGGGACGCAGGTTCACGTAGTGGTCGAGGGCGAAGCGCAGCTTGAGGAGCA
>ERZ1699259.309-NODE-309-length-23828-cov-4.383022_pt1 | contig 23828 bp, 18 predicted proteins | sample MGYA00581525_ERZ1699259 | MGnify/ENA primary metagenome ERZ1699259 (study PRJEB42319, sample SAMD00040332) | human oral metagenome | material: saliva | host: Homo sapiens | study: EMG produced TPA metagenomics assembly of PRJDB4115 data set (Metgenomic analysis of... | reverse complement strand
GCCCACGACCAACGTCGGCACGCTCAGCGAGCCCCAATTCAACGTCCTGACCGCCCTGGCGAAGGCCGACGCTCCCCTCACGCAGCGGGCGCTGTCGGAGGCCACCGGCATGAGCCTGGGGCGCGTCAACACCGCCACCCGCGAATGCGAGGCCGCCGGCTACATCGACGAGCGCGCGATCACCGACGCGGGCCGCGAGGCCCTCGAGCCCTACCGCGTCACGGGCGCCGTCATCATGGCCGCGGGCCTGTCCTCGCGCTTTGCTCCCATCAGCTACGAGCGCCCCAAGGGCACGCTCAAGGTGCGCGGAGAGATCCTCGTCGAGCGTCAGATCCGCCAGCTCCACGAAGCCGGCATCACCAACATCGCGCTGGTCGTCGGCTACAAGAAGGAATACTTCTTCTACCTGGCCGACAAGTACGGCGTCGACATCATCGTCAACCGCGAGTACGCCACCCGCAACAACAACGGCTCCCTCTGGCTCGTCAAGGACCGCCTCGACAACACCTACGTGTGTTCTTCGGACGACTACTTCACAACCAACCCCTTCGAGCCCTACGTCTACAAGGCCTACTACTCGGCGAACTACGTCGAGGGCCCCACCGACGAGTGGTGCATCAAGACGGGTCCGGGCGACCGCATCACGGGCGCGACCGTTGGCGGCGCCGACGCGTGGGTCATGCTCGGCCACGTCTACTTCGACCGCGTCTTTTCCGCCAAGTTCCGCGAGATCCTCGAACAGGTCTATCACCTGCCCGAGACTGTCTCGAAGCTGTGGGAGTCCATCTACCTGGACCACATCAAGTCGTTCGACATGGTGATCCGCCGCTACCCGGACGGGGTCATTCACGAGTTCGACTCGGTCGACGAGCTGCGCAGCTTCGACCCCCTGTTCATGGAGAACGTGGATTCGGAGGTCTTCGACCACATTGTGGCCACCCTGGGCTGTCAGAAGTCGGACATCCGCGACTTCTACCCGCTCAAGCAGGGCATCACGAACCTGTCGTGCCACTTCACGGTGGGCGACGAGGAGTACGTGTATCGCCACCCGGGCATCGGCACGGAGAAGATCGTGGACCGCAGCGCGGAGTTCGCCGGCCTGCGCCTGGCCGCAGAGCTCGGCATCGACGACACCTTCCTCACGGGTGACCCCGCAGCGGGCTGGAAGATCTCGCGCTTCGTGCGCGACGTGCGCAACCTGGACGTCACCCGCCCCGAGGAGCTCAAGGCGGCCATGGAGATGGACCGCGCTCTGCACACCTCCGGTCGCGTGCTGGACCGCTCCTTCGACTTTGTCACCGAAGGCTTGCGCTACGAGGGCCTCCTCAAGGCCTTCGGCCCCATCGACGTGCCCGGATACTTTGAGCTGCGCGACAAGGTCCTGCGCCTGAAGGCCTTCGCTGACGCGGATGGCTTCGATAAAGTCCCCTCGCACAACGACTTCTTCCCGCCGAACTTCCTGGTGGATAAGGACGGAAAGATCAGCCTCATCGACTGGGAGTACGCAGGCATGTCGGACATGGCCGCCGACTTCGGCACGATGACCGTGTGCACGGCGGAGATGACCCGCGAGCGCGCGGCCGCCGCCCTGGAGTACTACCTGGGCCACGCCCCCTCCGAGCGCGAGGCGCGCCACTTCTTCGCCTACGAGGTGTTCGCCGGCTGGTGCTGGTACCTGTGGGCGCTGGTCAAGGAGGCCGAAGGCGACGACGTCGGCGAATGGCTCTACATCTACTACTCGCACGCGACACGCACGCTCGATTCCCTGCTCGCAGCCTACGAGGCCGCCTCGAGCACTCAGATCTCCACGGAAGGTGAACTGGCATGAAAACTCAGCACGGAGGCAAGCGCTACGGCTTCTTCTCGGGCGTCCTGTGGGGCCTCGACACGGTCGTGCTGGCGATCGCACTGGCCATGATCCCATTTGCCGACTTCGGCCAGTCGGCGCTCGCCGGCGCGGTCCTGCACGACGTCGCGTGCGCCGTGATTCTGCTCGTGTACATGGCGGTTCGTGGTCGTCTGAAGGACACCTGGGCGGCGCTGCGCACGCGCCCGGGCAAGTCGGTGATTGCGGCGGCTCTGCTGGGCGGCCCGATCGGCATGAGCGGTTACCTGATCGCTATCGACAACATCGGCCCTGGCCTGACCGCGATCATCTCGACATTCTACCCGGCGCTCGGCACCCTGTTGGCTTTCATCCTCTTGAAGGAGCGCATGGCGCCCCGCCAGATCGCAGCGCTCCTGGTCGCCCTCGCGGCCATCGTCGCGACGGGTTGGTCGGCGACGTCGGAGCCGATCGAGGGCGGCAATGCGGTGCTCGGCGTGATCGGCGCGCTGGCCTGCGTGATTGGCTGGGGTTCCGAGGCCGTGATCCTCACGTGGGGCATGCGCGACGAGGCCGTGGATAACGAGGTGGCCCTCCAGATCCGCGAGACGACCTCGGCGGTCGTGTACCTGTTCATCGTGGCCCCCATCGCCGGCGTCTTTGGCTTCACGCTGCATTCGCTGGCTCACCTGTCGGCGGGCGTCGTGGCGCTGGCCGGCTTGGCGGGCACTGCCTCGTATCTCTTCTACTACAAGGCCCTGTCGGCGATCGGTGCGTCGCGCGGCATGGCCCTGAACATCTCCTACTCGGCGTGGGCGATCATCTTCGCTCTCGTCCTGCAGGGCACGGTGCCCACGGCCACCCAGGTGGTGTGCTGCGTCGTGATCCTCGTGGGCACGGTCCTGGCGGCCACGTCCAACTGGGGTGACCTGCTTCCCAGGCGCGCGGAGAAGGTCAGCGGCCAGTAGCCGTGAGACAATGGCGGGTGAGCGCACGTGCGCTCACCCGCTTTGTCACATTCGGAGGACTGATGACGACACCCGATTACGACCTGCGCAAGGTCCAGAAGCTCCTGACGCTGATCCTGGCCGAGCTGGACCGGGTGTGCCGACAGATCGGGGTCTCCTATGCGGTCTACGGCGGCACGGCGATCGGCGCGATTCGCCACGGCGGCTTCGTTCCGTGGGACGATGACATCGACGTGATGATGACGCGCGCAGACTACGAGCGTTTCCTCGTCGAAGCACCCAAGCACATGGATGAGCGTTTCCGCCTGGATAACACCCGCACGTGCCCGGACTTTCCGTTCATGTTCACGAAGATGGTGATGCCGGGGACGCTTCTCGTCCCGGAGGCGGCGCGCGATTCGACGTACCGCATGCCGTTCTTCCTCGACATTTTGCCCCTGGATGAGATTCCCGAGGACGAGAAGGCGTTCCGTCAGATGTCGCGCGCCTCGTGGTGGTGGGGGCGCCTCCTGTTCCTGCAGGGCACGCCCCGCCCGTACCTGATCAATCCCCCGGCGTGGAAGAAGGCGCTGATCTATTCGGCGACGACCGCGGCGCACCTGGGCCTCAAGGCATTCCGTGCCACTCCGCGCAGCCTCCAGGCCCGCTGGGAGAAGGCGGTTCGCCGCTACGAGGGGACTGGTACGGGCGTGTACGCCGACTTCACGATGCGCGACCCGCAGAACTGGATCGTTCGCGAGGAGGAGTTTTTCCCGACCCGCGACGTGCCCTTCGAGGACATCACGGTCATGATCCAGAATGAGTACGACACGCTGCTGCGGCGCGGATACGGCGACTACATGCAGTTGCCGCCGGAGGACAAGCGCTACAACCACGCGCCCGCGTTTATCGACTTTGGCCCCTACGACTCTCTCCTGTAGTTCTCTAGTACCTCTTTGATGATCGGACCCTCATGAGCGAAGCTGATTCCGCAACCCTGGCAGCCATTCAGCGCGTGACCAAGCGGTGCCTGGCCGAAATCGATCGCGTCTGCACACTCCTGGACATTCGTTACGTCGCCTACGGTGGGACGGCAATCGGGGCCGTACGCCATCAGGGCTTTATCCCATGGGACGATGACGGGGACGTGTGCATGCCCCGCCCGGACTATGAACGCTTCATTTCCGAGGCACCCACCCTCCTGCGAGACGAGTTCGTCATCGTGTCCCCCGAGTCCCACTCGGATTACCCGATTAGCTTCGGGGTGCTGGGCCTGAAAGGCTCGGAATTCATCTCCAAGGTGGCCAAGGACAGGCCATTCCGCATGCCGATCGGCGTCGACTTGTTCGTCCTGGACGAGATCGCCGAGGACCCGGCTCGTTTCCGCGCGCAGCTGCGCGGCACGTGGCTGTGGGCGCGCCTCATGTTCCTGCGCTCCATCCCCACCCCGCCCACCGGCCTGCCCACCCCCGCCAAGCAGCTTGCCGCAGCGGCGATGGCATGCACACACTGGGGGATGCGCGCGCTGCGCGTGAATGAGGCCTCGCTCTACCGCCGCTGGCTGCGCGCCGCCCTCAAGGGCCGCGAGAACCCCGTCAAGGCTGCGGATGGGACGACGCTCTACGGCGACTTCTCGACGCGCGATCCTCGTCGCTGGAGCGCGTCGGAAGCCGAGCTCTTCCCCGCACGCTCCGTTCCTTTCGACGACATCACCGTGCGCATCCCCGCTGCCTACGACGTCGTGTTGACGCGAGGCTATGGCGACTACATGCGCATTCCCGAGCCCGAGGATCGCGTCACGCACGAGCCGTATCGCATCGTCTTTGGCCCCCATGACCCCGGCCTCGACACACCGACCGAGGACGGCGACCTGTGAGCGACAAGGACACCACGGCCTCGCCCCCCTCGTCCCCCTCCGACGAGGCACAGGTCGAGGCCACCGAGGAGGCCCTTGAGTCGCGCGGCCAGCTGGGGCGTGACTACCTGTGGAACACGGCGGCCTCGCTCATGTCGAGTCTCGCGGTGGTCATCATGGGTGTGGCAATCATGCGATCGGGGGCCACGGATTCCTTCGCACGCGCCCAGTACGGACTGTTCACGCTGGCGCTGGCGATCGGCCAGCAGTATCAGACGGTCGGCCTGTACGAGGTGCGCACCTTCCACGTGACGGACGTGCGGCGTCGCTTCGACTTCGGCACCTACCTGTCGACACGCCTGCTGACCTGCCTGGTCATGGTCGGCCTCATCGCCTACCACTCGTGGAACGCGTCAACGAAGGACCCCTACCCCGCGTTCACGGTGATCGCCGCAATGGCGCTCCTGCGCATCTTCGACGCCTTCGAGGACGTGTACTACTCGGAGTTCCAGCGCGCGGGCCGCCTCGACATCGCGGGCAAGGCATGTTTCCTCCGCATCTTCACCACCACGTTCCTGTGGTCGGGCCTCTACTGGTTCACCCAGGACCTACTCACCTCGACACTCATCACGTTCGCGGTCACCTGCGTCGTGCTCGTCGTGGCGTACGGGCTGCCCGCGCGGGGTGTCTTCCCCCTTCTTCCCTCGTTCAATCTCCGAGGCATCGCGGGAATCCTGTGGGAGTGCCTCCCCCTGTTCCTCGCAGCTTTCCTCAACCAGTACCTGGCGAACGCGCCGCGCTTCGCGATTCATGCGGCGCTCGGCGACGAGGAGCTGGGAGTCTTCGCGATCATTTACATGCCCGCGGTCGCAATCAATATGCTCTCGCTCTTCGTGTTCCGCCCGCTGCTCACACGTATGGCGCTGCGTTGGGCCGAGGGCAAGCGCGGTGAGTTCTTCGCCATCGTACGTAAGGGCTTGCTGACGACGGCCGGCGCGTTCGTCATCGTCGCCGCTGTCACCTACGCGATCGGTTCTCCCCTGCTGACCCTCGTCTTCGGCACGGACGTGTCGGGCTACGTCGCCGAGCTCATGGTCCTCGTCCTGGCGGGCGCACTCAACGCGGCCAGCGTCATCCTCTACTACGCCCTGGCAACGATGCGTCGCCTGCATGCTGTTCTGGCAGTGTTCGCGGTGACCGGCGCGACCGCATACCTGATCGCACCCGCGCTCACACGGTCCTACGCCATGATGGGCGCGTCGCTGGCCTACGCCGCCACCATGGGCTTGCTTGCCCTCCTCTTCACCGCCGTCATGCTGATCCCCACCCGCCGCGCGCCCATCGGCACCGAACCCACTACCGACTGAAGGATTCCCTATGCGTATCGCGTTCGTCGTCAACAGCTACCCTCCGCGTCTGGGCGGCCTGGAGTCGCACATCTATCACCTGTCGGTGTCACTGGCGCAGCTAGGCCACGAGGTCTACGTCCTGACCATTTCGGATGAGCCGGGTCAGCGCACTGAAGAACACGTCGACATCCGAACGAAGAAGCGCTATCTGCCGGTCGCTGACATCATCAGCTTCCCCGCCGTGGGCGCAACCCGCTCGATCGCCCGCTTCTTGCGCGCCAAGCACATTGACGTGGTAAGTGTCCATACGCGCTTCTTCCCCATGAGCTTCGTGGGCGTGCGCGCAGCACGCAAGGCTGGTATCCCGGTCATCCACACCGAGCACGGCTCGGGATTCGTCGCATCCTCCTCGCCGATTATCGCTCCGGCCTCACGCATGGTGGACGTGACCATGGGCCGCTACGTCCTGCGCCACGCCGACCGCGTGCTGGGCGTGTCCGAACAGGCCGCAGCCTTCGCATCGCGCCTCGGCGGCGTCGACGCAGGCGTGTTCTACAACGCGATCACACCCCCCACGCCTCACGACGAGCCGATCAAGGACCGCCCCCATCACCTGGTCTTCGTCGGTCGCATGGTGCCGGGCAAGGGATGGGACACCTTTATCGAGGCCGTGGCGCAGCTACGCTCCAGCGGCCTGGAGGTCACGGGCGAGCTTCTGGGAGCGGGTGCCGATCTGGATGCTGCACGCGAGCTCATTGCGACACGAGGCCTCACCGATGCCGTGAGCGCCCCTGGCCGAGTGAGCGCCGACGAGGTACGTTCCCGTTTGGCGGGCGCCACCCTCGTCAATCCGACGGTCCTGTCGGAGGGTTTCCAGACGACTCTCCTCGAGACGTTGGCCGAGCGCGGCCGCGTCGTCACCTTCACAGTTCCGGGCGCACAGGTGCTGGCCGACCAGGGCCTTCCGGTCGTCATTACGCCCGAACGCACCGTCGATTCTCTCGTGGCGTCACTGCGCACGTTCTTGGAGAACCCGCCTGCTCTGGGCGATCCGAGCCTGATCGACGCGTGGACGTGGCCGGTCCGGGCACGCGAGTACGCAAGCATCGCGCAGTCACTGATCGAAGCCTGAATCACCCAAGCTCCGCGTGAGCGCGCGAGGCCTGCCCACGGCTGCTCTGTGCGGCCTCGCGCCGCCAGACCTCCGTGCGGCCTCCCGCCGCCCGCGTCTTCTCGCCCGCGGCTGCTCTGTGCGCCGGTGGGCGGCGGCCCGCCCGCGAGATCGCCACACGCGAGCTTCGCTCGGAGTGGTCGATCTCGAGGCCCGCCCTGGCCCTGCCGCCGCCGACCAGCACCGCGGCCTGGCCCCGCCTCCGCCCACGGACGCCGCAGCTAGGCCCCGCCTCGAAGCCCGGCCAGGCCCTGCCACCGCCCATCAATTTCGCATGCAATTCCCCTGAGCGTATTTCAAATATTGAAATCTAATCGTTGATATTCTGCGGTTTTTGAGCGTGCATCGATTCGTGTCGTGGGGGAATTGCATGCGACATTTGTCTGGGCCCGGCCTGCTGCCCTCGGGCGCCGCGGTCCGGCCACGCGGGAGATGCGACCCCCGATCCGCCCCGCAACGCAAAGCGTTGACAAAGGGAAAGCGCCTTCTGGTCAAGGCCGTGACAAGCCTTGATAATGGGAGGAAATGGCGCGTTTATGCCGGTCGCACGTTAGAATTATTGCGCTGACCACACCACGTTCAACGGAGGGAATAAGGTGGATCTCTACGAGTATCAGGCCCGGCAGATGTTCAAGGAGCACGGCGTGCCCGTGCTCGACTACCGCCTGGCGTCAACCCCCGAAGAGGCGCGCGAGGGTGCGCGCGAGCTCCTGGCGGACGGTGCGTCGCTGCTGGTCGTCAAGGCGCAGGTCAAGACCGGTGGCCGCGGCAAGGCCGGCGGCGTTAAGCTCGCCCACACCGCCGACGAAGCCTACGAGAAGGCTGAGGCGATCCTCGGCCTCGACATCAAGGGCCACATCGTCAAGAAGGTCATGATCGCTGTCGGCGCGGACATTGCCGCCGAATACTACTTCTCGATCCTGCTGGATCGCTCGAACCGCCGCCACCTGGCGATGTGTTCGCGCGAAGGTGGTATGGATATCGAGACCCTCGCGAAGGAACGCCCCGAGGCCCTGGCCCGCGTCCCCCTCGATCCCACCGTCGGCATCGACGCCGAGGTCGCCCGCCACATCGCGAAGGAAGCGGGCTTCGACGAGGCAACGGCCGAGGCCATCGCCCCCGTCCTCGAAACCCTGTGGACCGTCTACCGCGACGAGGATGCGACCCTGGTCGAGGTCAACCCGCTGGTCTCCAGCCCTGACGGCTCCGTGTGGGCGGTCGACGGCAAGGTGACCCTCGACGACAACGCGCGCTTCCGCCACCCCGGCCACGCCGAGCTCGTGGACGTGGCCGCGCAGGATCCGCGCGAGGCCGCAGCGAAGGCAGCCGGGCTCAACTACGTGCGCCTGGAGGGCCAGGTCGGCATCATCGGTAACGGCGCGGGCCTGGTCATGTCGACGCTCGACGTGGTCGCGATGGCTGGCGAGGAGTTCGGCGGCATGAAGCCCGCGAACTTCCTCGACATCGGCGGCGGTGCCTCGGCCGAGGTCATGGCGAAGGGCCTGGATATCATCCTCGGAGACGAGCAGGTTCGCTCCGTGTTCGTTAACGTCTTTGGCGGCATCACCGCGTGCGACCAGGTCGCCCGAGGCATCATCGGCGCGCTCGAGACGCTGGGCGACGCGGCCTCGAAGCCCCTCGTCGTGCGACTCGACGGCAACAAGGTCGAGGAGGGCCGCGCGATTCTCGCCGAGGCTGCGCACCCGCTCGTCCACATGGAAGAAACGATGGACGGCGCGGCCCGGCGTGCAGCTGAGCTCGCAGCCCAGGCCTCGTCGAAGTAACGACCCGAGAACCGCAGGAGAACACCATGACTATCTTCGTCAACTCTGACACCCGGGTCATCGTCCAGGGCATGACCGGCGCCGAGGGCCGCAAGCACACCCAGCGCATGCTGAGCGCCGGCACGGCCATCGTGGGCGGCACGAACCCGCGCAAGGCCGGCACGACCGTCACCTTCGACGTGCAGGGCTACGGCCCGGGCGCCGACAAGGTGACTGACGGCCAGGTTGAGGTCCCCGTCTTCGGCACGGTTGCCGAGGCCCGCGAGGCCACCGGCGCGAACGCCTCCGTCATCTTCGTGCCCCCGGCCTTCGCGAAGGGCGCCGCCCTCGAGGCGATCGAGGCGGGCATCGAGACGATCGTCCTCATCACCGAGGGCATTCCCGTCCAGGATTCCACGATCGTCGTCGAGCGCGCGCTCGCGGCGGGCGTGCGCCTGATCGGCCCGAACTGCCCCGGCATCATCTCGCCCGGGCAGGCGAACCTGGGCATCACCCCGGCGGACATCACGGGACCGGGCCGCCTCGGCCTCGTCTCCAAGTCGGGCACGCTGACCTACCAGCTCATGTACGAGCTGCGCGACTTTGGCTTCACGACGTGCCTGGGTATCGGCGGCGACCCGGTCGTGGGCACCACCCACATCGACGCGCTGGCCGCTTTCGAGGCGGACCCGGACACCGACCTCGTCATCATGATCGGCGAGATCGGCGGCGACGCCGAGGAGCGCGCGGCCGCCTGGATCCAGGAGAACATGACCAAGCCCGTCGTCGCCTACATCGCGGGCTTCACGGCCCCCGAGGGCAAGACCATGGGCCACGCGGGCGCGATCGTGTCCGGCTCGTCCGGTACGGCTGCCGCGAAGGCGGAGGCGCTCGAGGCCGTGGGCGTGCGCGTGGGTCGCACTCCTTCGCAGACGGCGCAGATCGCGCGCGAGATCCTCTCGCGCTAACGTCACAGCACAAATCGGCCCGGGGTCGGCGCGCAGCGTCGCGGCCCCGGGCCGATTCTGACACTATGGGCCTGTGAGCGAGCGCATCAGAGAAGTACCCAGCCCCCGGCGGACCACGACCACGTACGTGGCGGATCGAGCGACGATCCGTGTGGCCGTCCCGCAGGGCTGGGCGCGCGGTGTGCTCGCGGGTGTTGAGGCAGCCTTTGCGGGCTGGGCGCTGATCACGGTCGTCACGATGATCGCGTACCTGACGCTGCGTTCGAACTCGTGGATGAATGACACGACGCCGCGCGATGCTCTCGGCCTGGGTGGTGACCTGTGGGCCGCTGCCATTGGCGGAACGTCGGTTGTTGGGGGAGTGCATTACCGCGCGATTCCGACGCTGGTGGGCGCCCTGCTGATCGTGCTGGTGCGGCTCCTGCTGCGTCGCACGGCTGGTTTCCCGCGCAGCGCGGCGCTGTTCGCGGTGCCTGGTTTTCTTCTCACCTCCTGGCTGCTGGCGGGCGCGTCGGGCATCTATTCACACTGGTGGACGGGCACGCTCGGCGCGATTCTGATTCCGCTGATCGGCTCGGTGTGGTTCGTTGCGTCGGGGTATTCGCGCGACAATGAGGCCCCGGCGATGCAGCACTGGATTTCGGGCGGCCTGAAGCTGGGGGGCCTGTCGGTCGTCGTGCTCGTGGCTGCGTCTGCGGTGGCGTCGGTGATTGCACTCGTCGCGGGGTGGAGCCGCATGGCTGGGATCCAGGAGATTCTGGGTGCCGCCTCGGGCGCGGATACGGCGTTCATTGTCGGCGGGCAGGCGCTGTTTGCCCCGACGATTATGGCGTGGGCTGCCTCCTGGTGGTCGGGCGCGGGTTTCCTGACGGCGACGGATTCGCTGCATTCTCCGGTGGTGGCGGGCACCGGCCCGATTCCGCCGATTCCGCTCCTTGGCGCCGTCCCGGAGACAGCTCCCGGCATGTGGGTGATTCTTGCGCCGATCGCGCTGGGTATCGGCCTTGGCGTCGTCGCGTCGCGTTCGTTCCGTCGTGAGCACCTGCTGCACCAGACTGCCCAGGGTGTCCTGTCCTCGGTGATCGTCGCCTCGGTGACGGCCCTGTGGATGTGGAGTGCGACGATGAGCCTGGGGTCCGTGCGCCTGGCCTCGATGGGCCCGCGCGTGGGGTGGGCGACGCTCGCCCTGGTGCTTGAGATCGCCCTGCCCGCGCTGATCATTGCTCTGGCGACCCACCCGACGACGCGAGCCCTCCTCGGCGAGGGTGCCGGTCGCGTGCGCAACGAGGGCGAGGCCCTGCGCCGCCGCGCCGCCGAGCGCGCGTCCCGCGTGGGGGCCACTGCCTCGACGACGGACGAGGCCTGGGCTGAGGCCTCCGATCCCGCTGAGACGGGCGACACGGAAGCAGGTGCCGACGAGGCCGGGGCTGAGGATCTCGAAGCGGTGGTCGACACGGACGAGCAGGCCGCGGACGAGATGCCCGGGGAGACCAGCGAAACTGCCGCCGAGGATGCCGCGGACATCGAACCGGTCCAGGCCGAAGGTGACGAGGAAGACCCCGAGACGAAGGCGACGCGGCGCGAGGGCCTGAACTAGACTGGGAGTCGCCGCGACTGGCGAGGGTGGATGACCACCGGGGAGCGGCCGCATTTCCCGCGAGGCGTCGCCCGCCTGGGCGCCTGGGTTTGGTCTCAACCTGGAGGAACTATGTCCGTCTCCCTGGACAACCTGGAACCCATCGACGTGCGCCCCATCAAGCGGGCCCTGATCTCTGTGTATGACAAGACGGGCTTGGAGGACCTCGCTCGCGCCCTTGGCGAGGCCGGCGTGGAGATCGTCTCTACCGGCTCTACGGCTGCCCGCATCGCGGCCGCTGGCGTGGCTGTCACCCCGGTCGACGACGTGACCGGTTTCCCCGAGGTGCTCGAGGGGCGCGTGAAGACCCTGCACCCCTTCATTCATTCCGGCATCCTGGCCGATCAGCGTAAGGCGGCGCACCGCGAGCAGATCGCGCAGCTGGGTATCAAGGCCTTCGACCTGGTCGTGTGCAACCTGTACCCGTTCCAGGACACGGTCGCTTCTGGCGCGTCCTTCGATGAGTGTGTCGAGCAGATCGACATTGGCGGCCCCTCGATGGTGCGTGCCGCCGCGAAGAATCATCCGTCGGTCGCGGTCGTGACCTCTCCGGAGCGTTACGCGGACGTCGCCGAGGCCGTGGCGGGGGAGGGCTTCACCCTCGAGCAGCGCCGTGTGCTGGCCGCCGAGGCCTTCGCCCACACGGCGACCTACGACCTCGCGATCGCCGGCTGGCTGGCTGACGAGCTGGACCTCGAGGACGTGCGCGAGACACTCGACGATGCCGCCGAGACCCACCTGGACGCCTCCGACGCGGCGTTCCTGGAGTCGCTGGGCTACCAGACCGAGGAAGACTACGTGGTGGCGGTGCCCGAGGAGGAGGGACATGCCTCGGGCATGCCCGTGTTCGTCGCGGATGCGTTCGAGCGCGTGGAGTCGCTGCGCTACGGCGAGAACCCGCACCAGGGCGCGGCCGTGTACCGCGAGATCGACGAGTCCTTCGAGGACGAGGATGCCGACGACGAGGCCTTGGCCCCGGGCATTGCGAGTGCGCGCCAGCTGCACGGCAAGGCCATGAGCTACAACAACTACACGGATGGTGACGCCGCCCTGCGCGCCGCCTACGATCACGAGCGCCCCTGCGTCGCGATCATCAAGCACGCGAATCCCTGCGGCATCGCGGTGGCTGACGATGTGGCGCAGGCGCATCGCCTCGCGCACGCCTGCGACCCCGTGTCGGCGTTCGGCGGTGTGATTGCCGTGAACCGCCCGGTGAGCGTGGAGCTGGCCCGCCAGATCGTCCCGATCTTCACCGAGGTCGTGCTGGCCCCCGGCTACGAGGAGGGCGCGCTCGAGGTGCTGAGCGCGAAGAAGAACCTGCGCGTTCTGCAGGTTGAGCCCCCGGCTCGTGGCTCGTACGAGTTCAAGCAGATCAGCGGCGGCCTGCTGGTCCAGGAGCGCGACGATATTGACGCGCCCGGCGATTCCCCGGAGAACTGGACGCTCGCGGCCGGTGCTCCCGCCGACGAGGCGACGCTGGCGGACCTGGAGTTCGCGTGGCGCACGGTGCGCGCGGTTCGTTCTAACGCGATCCTGCTGGTCAAGGACGGCGCCTCGGTGGGCGTGGGCATGGGCCAGGTGAACCGCGTGGACTCCTGCAAGCTGGCAGTTGAGCGTGCGAACACGCTGGGCTCGCGCTCGACGGGTGACGCGGCGGCCTCCAACGTGGACAGTGCGGGCGGCGCTCGCGCGTCCGAGGTTGTGGCCGAGGCTCCCGAGCAGCGTTCCATCGGCGCGGTCGCCGCCTCGGATGCGTTCTTCCCCTTCGCGGACGGACTGCAGGTGCTCATCGACGCGGGCGTGAAGGCTGTCGTCCAGCCCGGCGGCTCGGTGCGTGATCAGGAGTCGATTGACGCTGCGAATGCTGCGGGCATCACGATGTACCTGACGGGAACGCGCCACTTCGCGCACTGATCAAACCCGTTCATGGGCTCCAGGGGGCGAGCGCCGGTGTGGCGCTCGCCCCCTGAGATTTGCCTCCGTGTGCTTGACAGGGAACGGCGGGCAGCATATCGTTCAATTGTTGAATAAATGGCTGTTAGCCCTGCTGAAAGGCGCTCTATGACCACCCTGACCGCTTCCCCCGTTGCCGCGCGCGAAAACCGCGTTCTCGCCGACCGCCTCGGCGGCACGATCGTTCGCGAGATCGCACTGATCGCCGCCGGAACGGTCGCCATGATCGTGCTGGCCCGCATTTCGGTCCCGCTGCCCTTCACGCCCGTGCCGGTCTCGCTCGGCACGCTGGGCGCCCTCTCGGTCGGCACGACCCTTGGCGCGCGCCGAGGCCTCATCTCCGTCGCCTCCTACGCCCTCCTCGGCGTCGCCGGCGCCCCGGTCTTCACCGGCACGAACGTCGGCTGGGCCTTCCCCTCCTTCGGCTACATCCTCGGCTACCTCCTCGTCGCCGCGATCGCGGGCCTGGCCGCCCAGCGCGGCGCCGACCGTCGCATCGTGACCATGGCTCCGACCGCCGTCGTGTCCCTCTTCTCCGTCTACATCCTGGGCCTGGCCTGGATGATCCCCTTCGCGCACATGACCCTCGAGCAGGGCCTGATGAAGGGCTTCGTCCCCTTCATCATTGGCGACCTGCTCAAGGCCGCCGTGGCCACCGGCGCCTTCCCGGTGCTGCGCTCTATCTTCCGCTGAGCCGCGCGCTCCAGCGCAACGCAAGTCGGCCTCGCCCCCTCCCGGGGCGGGGCCGTCGCCGTATCCGGCGTGCGCAGTGGTGACATGCGTAATGGAGTGCGACGGGGCGGGGCGCGCGCGGGTACCATTGGCAGGGTGAACGCTTCTGACATGCACCCCGTCCTCGTCGTCGACTTCGGCGCGCAGTATGCCCAGCTGATCGCGCGCCGCGTGCGTGAGGCCAACGTCTACTCCGAGATCGTCCCCCACACCATGAGCGTGGCGGACATGCTCGCCAAGGAGCCCGCCGCCATCATCCTGTCCGGCGGCCCGTCCTCCGTGTACGAGGAGGGTGCGCCCTCCGTCGATCCCGCGATCTTCGAGGCCGGCGTGCCCGTCCTGGGCATCTGCTACGGCTTCCAGACCATGGCCCACGCCCTCGGCGGCACCGTGGGGCGCACGGGCACCCGCGAGTACGGACACACCGAGGCTACCGTGGCCGGGGACTCCTGCCTGTTCGGTGGCACCCCCGACGACCAGATCGTGTGGATGAGCCACGGCGACGCCGTCCAGGGCGCGCCCGAGGGCTTCACCGTCACGGCCTCCACGGCTGAGACTCCGGTTGCAGCTTTTGAATGCAGCGAGCGTCGCCTCTACGGCCTGCAGTGGCACCCCGAGGTGGGCCACTCCCAGTTCGGCCAGGACGCGCTGAAGAACTTCCTCTACAAGGGTGCCGGCCTGGAACCCACTTGGACTGCCGGGTCTATCGTGGACGAGCAGGTCGAGAAGATCCGCGAGCAGGTCGGCGACGCGCAGGTCATCTGCGCCCTGTCCGGCGGCGTGGACTCTTCCGTGGCCGCGGCGCTCGTGCACAAGGCTGTCGGCGACCAGCTGACCTGCTTCTTCATCGATCACGGCCTGCTGCGTGCGGGCGAGCGTGAGCAGGTCGAGAATGACTACGCGCGCGGCATGGGTATCCGCGTCATCACGTGCGACGAGTCCGAGCGCTTCCTGTCGGCCCTGGCCGGTGTCACCGAGCCCGAGGCGAAGCGTAAGATCATCGGCCGCGAGTTCATCCGCTCCTTCGAGGCCGCCCAGAAGCAGGTCATCGAAGAGGTTGGCGCCGCCGGCGGCGAGGTGAAGTTCCTCGTCCAGGGCACCCTGTACCCCGACGTCGTCGAGTCCGGCGGTGGCGAGGGCGCGGCCAACATCAAGAGCCACCACAACGTGGGCGGCCTGCCCGAGGACATGACCTTCGAGCTGGTCGAGCCCCTGCGCACCCTCTTCAAGGACGAGGTGCGCGCGGTCGGCCGCGAGCTGGGTCTGCCCGACTACCTGGTGAACCGTCAGCCCTTCCCGGGCCCCGGCCTCGGTATTCGCATCATTGGCGAGGTCACGCGCGAGCGCCTGGACATCCTGCGCGCCGCTGACCTGATTGCTCGCGAGGAGCTCACGGCGGCTGGCCTGGATCAGGAGATCTGGCAGTGCCCGGTCGTCCTGCTCGCCGACGTTCGTTCCGTGGGTGTTCAGGGTGACGGTCGTACTTACGGCCACCCGATCGTGCTGCGCCCCGTGTCCTCCGAGGATGCGATGACGGCCGACTGGACGCGCCTGCCCTACGACGTCCTGGCCCGCATCTCCACCCGCATCACTAACTCGGTGCCCGAGGTCAACCGCGTCGTCCTCGACGTGACCTCCAAGCCCCCGGCCACCATCGAGTGGGAGTAAACCTTCCGCGTCGGTTTAAACGTGTGTGCCCGGGAGCGCTCTGGTGAGTGTTCCCGGGTCCAATTCTCTTGTTCAAGCTCTCTTGTGGGAGTTTGAGGCTCAATCACCCAAAAGCGTACATCTATGCTTAATATGCGGTAATATTCCGCATAGATGTACGAGCTAAAAAGAGGCGATTATGACCTTAATTGAGATTGCGAAAGGGCAGAACGGCTACGTGTCTGCATCGCAGGCCACTGAAGCTGGCATTCCCAGAAGGAAGCTCACTGAGGCAGTTGATAAAGGAGAGCTTGTTCAAGCTGGACGCGGCCTCTACTCTCTTCCGGAGACATGGGAGGACCCATACTTCGTTGCCCAGCACCGATTCTCGCGCGGTGTATTTTCCGATGACACGGCGCTCTTCCTGCATGGTATGACCGACCGTGCGCCCTTTTCGCTCACCATGACCTTTCCTAGAACTTACAATGCCACACCCGCCAGAGAGCTGGGGATAGTCTGCCGTTCCTGTGCTGATGAGGTGCTCGAGCTAGGGTTGGTAGAACTGACTACCCAGTACGGCAACGCCGTCAGGGCATACGTCTTGGAGAGAACGCTTTGTGACCTGGTCAGGGGGCAGCGTATGGTCGATTCGCAGGTAGTTACCCCGGCGATGCAGACCTATGTTAGAAGCCCAAAGAGAGATTTAGCGAAGCTCATCGAGTACGCACGCAAGCTCGGCGTCGAGAGGAAGATCCGGAACTACCTGGAGGTGCTGCTGTGAGGACAAGGAATACAATGCAGCTTAAGGTGCGCGTGAATAGCATGGCCAAGGAGGCGGGTATCCCTGCGCAAGCGCTCATGCAGAGCTACCTCCTCGAGAGGATACTCGAACGCCTCTCGAGATCGAAGTGGAGGAATAACGTCATTATCAAGGGAGGTGTGCTCATCTCCTCCCTTGTCGGCGTCAGGTCAAGGACCACAATGGACCTGGATACGACGGTCAGAGGGTTCGCCCTTACTCACGAATCCGCAGAAAGAGCGTTCCGTGACATTGAGCGGTGCAAGCAGACGATGACTGGAAGTTCGAGTTCGACAGGACAGAGGACATTCGGGAGACCGATGAGTACACGGGTATTCGTGTGCACCTGAAGGGGATCTACGCGTCCATGGTCGTCCCACTGACAGTGGACGTTACCACTGGTGATCGGATTACGCCGGACGCGGTGGAATATAGCTACCCGTTCCTCTTTGATGAGGGCGTTATCAGCCTCATGGCCTACCCGATTGAGACGGTGCTTGCGGAGAAACTTGAGACCGTGGTATCCCGCGGCGTTGCCAACACCCGCCCGCGAGACTTCTATGACATCCATGTCCTGCTGGGAGTCAAAAGAAGTGATGTCGATATGGGAATGTTGAAAAACGCTTTGGTGTCGACGTGCGAGAAAAGGAATAGTCAAGCCGCCATTGAGCGCTGGGCAAAGGTGCTCGACGATGTTGCCGGCGACGCAGTCATGCAAGCGCAGTGGGTGAAGTATGTGAGGAAGAATCCGTTCGCAAAAGGAATTTCGTTTCAAGAGTGCTGCAAGACGGCAAAGGCCGTTCTCGAAGAGTTGACCAACATTGGCAGTTAAGCGCTGCGGCAAATAGTATAAGAACTGAAATGGCAAGGTGTTTGACTTAGCGTTCGTCTGGGTTAATGGTGTGGCGCGTTGTGTTCCAAGGGGCAAATGTGAATGGCAATGAAATTAAGAATGAAGCATCGGCCGGAATGAAACAGCTGGCTGAAGAAATTAACGAGCGCATCGAATCTATTCGAAGATACATTCAAATTGATCGACAAGAGATATTGCTAATGGCCGTTAGCGATATCACGACTTTCAGTAATCCTATCCCTGAAGGTGATGTCCTCTTCTACAGGCAAGATGATGTGCTGTCCCGCCCCGTCGAATACCTGCAAAGTCTCATCGCTGCAACGGATAACACAATCTGTGCCCATGTCTCTGATGAAGATATTGACCGACTGGCGCATAGGTATGTTTATGACCAAAAAATACTGTTTTTTAAGTCGCTAAAATACTTGTCGTACCGGTACTGGGAGCTTGGAGATGACAGTGAAACAAGTCAGCTGGCCTTCGAAGCTCAATTAATGCATATGGTTAGAGGGAATAGATATCGCTTCCTTCAGATTGATTATCTTCGGCCACTTGTGCTCGCTCACGATGATGAATTTCAAAAATTGTTCGGTGTGACGGCAAATGAAGTGGTCGCTGGATATGAAAAAATTGAAATAGCGTTGTTAAACGGCCGACTTGAAGGCCTGGATGCTTTGAGGAAGCTTTGTGACAAGGCAAGATTGGCTGACGACTTCGATATTTCGAGTATTCCTGACGAGGATGTGAAAGCAGTTGAAGACGCGTTCTCTGTGAGCTTATTCAATGTCACTAGGATTACTGATTGGCCCGAGGCTTTTATCGATGCCCTGTCGTTTGCTCCGGGTGAGGCTTGTTTCTTCGAAGAAGGAGAAATGCAGTATTGGCCGATAGTTACGCTTCCGATCGTAGATCGGCCATTCATCAAGATAGGCGGAGATAGCTACTGCTTCGACTACTACTCGCTTACCGATAATTTCTATAGGGCAATCCAGAAATTAATTCTGCGTACCGATTTCGACTATTCAGAGCGATGGCAGCAAAGACAAAAAGAGGCTAGTGAAAGAATGGTCGAATCGCTTTTCAAGGAGATGCTTCCAGGGTGCTCCACGCATAGGGATAACTACTACGGCAGCAAGAAGCATCGAAGTGAAAACGACCTTCTGATTAGGTATAGAGATGCGTTGTTGGTGATCGAAGTTAAAGCTGGCAGCTTTACTGATGCTCCGCCGGTGTCGGGTTACGCTTCGCACGTCAACCGCTATAAAGAGCTGATAGGAAAAGCAAATAGTCAATGTGCTCAGATGAGAGATTATGTTCGCCGTTCCAACACTAAATTGGTCCTCTACGACGAGCACATGCAGCCGAAGCAAATACTTGATATCTCGGACATCAAGAGCATCTTCTGCCTCTCCGTAACGGTAGACAACATTAACACTTATGCGGCTTGTGCAGAGAAACTTGGTTTTTTAGACCTTGAAGAAGGCGTGTCTTGCATCGCAATCGACGACCTCATGACTTTCAGGGAATACTTTGATAATCCGCTAGAATTCCTCCACTTCCTCAAACAGAGAGAAATTGCGGCCCTCAATGAGAGGCTCATCGTCAAAGACGAACTCGACCACCTTGGCATGTACATTGCGCATAATTGTTATTCGCTAGAAGTTGACAGCGTCGCGAAAGATAAGACCATTTATGTCTCAGGTTACAGAGAGGAATTGGACGAATATTTCGAGCGGCTTGGCACTTTTTCGCCCCAGCTTCGGAAGCCTCGGCAAAGTATGCCTAAGCGCTTTCGTGAAATAATTGACGTGTTGCTCAGCTCTGGCAATCCTCAAGCTGTTCACGTTTCCTCGTACCTGCTTGATTTCTCCAGCGAAGCACGTGAGCAACTATCTGACGGCATTGAAATGTCCCTGGAGAGACAAGCCACAACTGGCAGACAGGTCGTTCTTTCCTTCTCAGGCACCGGGAATTCACTTCGTCTGACGTGTTTCGTGTTTCAAGATGAATTGTCTGACGTCATGTCTGATCAAGAAATGTTCGACTATGTTGCAACCATCCTTCTTGCGAACAGAGAAGACGAACGCATGTTGTTGTCGTTTAGATTCGATACGAGCCTAGCCCTCCAAACGGTTGATATGCGAACAATCACCGGTGGTGTCAATGGGTGGTAGCAATGAGTTGGTTGAATGCTTCTGTGGGGGTGCGGTAGCCGAGGGTGGCTCTGGGGCAGTTGTTCAGTTCGTAGGCGATGGCGTCGAGGTAGGGCTGGTGGCTGGTGATGGGGGTTCCTTTGGGAAGGTAGCGGCGGATAAGTCGGTTGGTATTTTCGTTTGTTCCTCGCTCCCAGGGGCTATGGGGGTGAGCGAAGAACACCTCCACGCCGGTATCTTGGGTGAGGCGCTGGTGGCGGGCCATTTCCCGTCCTTGGTCCCATGTCAGTGTTCGCATCGCTCCTTCGGGTAGGCCCTGGATGCGGCGGGTGAGCGCATCACAGACCTGGTCGGCCCTGCGTCCCAGTGGCAGGGCCACGATGATCAGGTAGCGGGTGGTGCGCTCGACCAGGGTTGCGCACGCACTGGCCCCATCTTTGCCGATGATGAGGTCCCCCTCCCAGTTGCCAGGGATCATCCGGTCAGCAATGTCGGGGCGTTCGTCAATTAATCGCATGCCGACAATGGGTGGTGTGCGCCCGCCTGCAGGGGGTTTCTTGCGCATCCACCGCCTGGAGGGCAGGCATACGCCGTGCTCGATCAGCGTCTTCTTGGGGTGGGCGTAGATCCACGTGTAGATCGCCTCGTGGCTGATCGTGCGGCCCTGGGCGTGGGGAGAATTATCCATAGGAGCCACTGTGCCACATGCCTCCACGCTCAGGCGTCCGCTGATCTGGCGGGGCGTGCGCCCCTGCGACAAATCAAAGATCACGCGGCGGCGGAGAATCTCATCGCGGTCCAGGAGCCGCTTCTTAGGGCGGCGCCTGGCCACCTGCGCTGCTCTCCCGGCATCCTCGGCCTGGTACACGCCGCCAGGACCCCGATGGCGGGCGATTTCACGGCACACCACCGAGGGGCTACGCCCAATCAAGTGGGCGATACGCGTCTGGGACAAGCCCGCCTCCAACCCCGCCATGATCGCCGCGCGATCCTCAACACTCAGCATCCGACGACACCCCATGATCAGCCTCCGAACAGCATCACCGCTACACGAAAATTGCTTACACCCTATGACACTGCCGTGGCTTACGATCTTGGGCACGTATCTGATCGGGAACGTATCTTCATGAGAAGCGTTACTCAAATGACCCTTTTGTGGGAGTGTGATCTTATGCAGGTTAAGTGAATATTGTATCGAGCGGCGTTATCTAACGCCGATGCCTAGAGTTGGGTGTGGGCGGACGGTTGCTGGTTCGGATCGCGTTAATCGGTGGTAGCGATGAGTTGGTTGAATGTTTCTGTGGGGGTGCGGTAGTCGAGGATGGCTCTGGGGCAGTTGCTGGTTCGTAGGTGATGGCGTCGAGGTGGGGTTGGTGGCTGGTGATGGGGGCCTTTGTGTGGATAGTGGCGGATGAGACGGTTGGTGTTTTCGTTGGTTCCTCTCTGCCAGGGGCTGTGGGGGTGAGCGAAAACGCGTCCACGCCCGTGTCGAGGGAAGGCGCTGATGGTGGGCCATTTCCCGGCCTTGGTTCCAGGTCAGTGTGCGCATCGCTTGGTCGGGAAGGCCCTGGATGCGGCGGGTGAGCCCGCCGGGCCTGGTCGGCTTTCCTGCCCAGGGGCGGGGCCACGTGATCGGTTAGCGGGTGGTGTGCTCGACCAGGGTCGATGCTCGCGCTGGCCCCGTCTTGGCCGATGATCAGGTCGCCTTCCCAGTTGCCCGGGATTTTCCGATCAGAAATGTCGGGGCGCTCGTCAATCAACCGCATCCCAACAATGGGTGGTTTGCGCCCGCCCGTGGGGGGTTTCTTGCGCATCCACCGGCGCGAGGGCAAGCAAATGCCGTGTTCGATGAGTGTCTTCTTGGGGTGGGCGTAGATCCACGTGTAGATCGCCTTGTGGCTGGGCGTGTTCAATTGTCTGTGTATCCGTCATTTTGTTTGAAAGGATTGATGCATGATGAATGATGATGATGTTGTTGTGGCTCGCGCTAGTGGGCGTGAGACGGTGGAGGAGCTTCGCAACTCGGGGGCGTTGGATGCGTTGTTTGAGCGTCTTGATGCTGGCGAGGTCGAGATGACGGGCAGCCAGGGCTTGTTGCCCGCGTTGCTCAAGGAGGCCTTGGAGCGCGGGTTGGCCGCGGAGCTTTCCGAGCACTTGGGGTATGAGAAGGGCCAGACCAGCACCCGGGCGCGCTCGAACACGAGGAACGGCACGACGAAGAAGACCGTGATATCGGAGGTGGGAGCCTTCGAGATCGAGGTTCCCCGGGACCGGGCAGGCTCATTCACCCCGCGCCTGGTACGTAAAGGACAGCGGCGCCTCGATGGCTTGGATGCGATGATTATCAGCTTGTATGCCGGGGGGATGACGGTACGCGATATCCGCCATCACCTGGCCTCCACCCTGGGCGTGGAGGTCAGCGCCGCAACGATTTCCACGATCACTGACGCGGTATGCGAGGCCGTCTTGGAGTGGCAGCACCGCCCCCTAGAAGCGTTCTACCCGGTGATCTACCTGGACGCGATCCGCATCAAAGTCCGACGCGATCACAGGGTGGAAAACCGGGCCGCTCACCTGGCGGTCGGAGTGGACATGGAGGGCATCAAGCACGTGCTGGGCATCTGGGTCCAAGCCGATGAAGGAGGGGCTTTTTGGGCCCACGTGTGCGCCGAGCTAGCCAACCGAGGCCTACGCGATGTCCTGATCGTGTGCTGCGACGGGTTGACTGGCCTGCCCGAAGCCATCGAAGCGACCTGGCCCCAGTCCATGGTCCAAACCTGCGTCGTTCACTTAATCCGCGCGTCCATGCGTTTCGTGTCCTACAAGGACCGCAAGAACGTCGCCGCCGCTCTGAAAAGGGTCTACAGCGCACCCAATGAGGAAACCGCCCGAGAGGCGCTCGAAGAGTTTGCGGCCAGCGACCTGGGAGCGCGCTACCCCCAAACCGTTGCCACCTGGCAGCGCGCCTGGCAGCGCTTCACGCCGTTCCTGGCGTTCCCGCCCATGCTGCGCCGCGTCGTGTACACCACCAACGCTATCGAATCGTTGAACTACCAGCTGCGTAAAATCACCAAGAACCGCGGGCATTTCCCCAGCGAAGAAGCCGCCGTCAAACTCCTATGGCTCGCCATCTGCAACATCGAAGACAAACGAGCCGCCCAGCGCCTCACAGACGCTGGCAAACCCCCCAACAAACGAACAGGACACACCCGCCTCATCCAAGGACACACCACCACCAACTGGAAACAAGCCCTCGCCCAACTCACCACCGCCTACCCCGACCGAATCACCCCCTACCTCTAACCCCCATACACAGAAAAACTGACAGGCTCTTTTCTGGGCGCCGGGCCCGGCCGTGGGGCCGGGCTGTGCCGTGGGCGACCCGCCCGCGAGCCGTCCGCGCCGCGAGCTTCGCTCGGTGCGTCGTCTCGAAGCCCGGCCAGGCCCCGCCGCCCACGGGGACCGCGGCCCGCGTGCCCTGCAGCCCGGCCTTCCGATTTCTCCGGCACCCTTCAGACCTGGCTCACCAATCTCGCATGCAATTCCCCCGCGACTATTTCAAGCTCTGAATTCACAGCGTTGAAATCGCAACGTTTTTAGGCCTTGTTGAATCTTCACCCAATCGAATTGCATGCGACTTTTGAGGAAGGCCAGGCCCCGCCGCCCACGGGTGCCGCGGCCAGGCCCTCCGGACCCTCCGGCGCCCTCCACGCCGGTGGCGGTGGGGGTTTTGCAGCATTAGAGGCTGGCTGTCGGCGTGTCGCCGGCGTGTCGTGATTCTAATGACGCCATTTCCCCCGTTTGGAGGCGGTGAGATCACGGTTTGAGGTGGTGTGGTGCCCAAAGTGCAGACCACCTCGATGAAAAACGCTGAAAACCGGGGTGTTGTGGGCGAGGTAGTCTGCGTTTTGGGCGCAGTGGTGTCAGTCGTGGTGGCCGTGCTGGCAGCCGGGCCCCTCTGCTGGCAGCATGAACCCTTCAATGCGCAGCTAAACCCTATTGGTGGCATGGTGGGCAGCCTGCCCAGGCCACCACCTATCGGGTTAACGTGCGCATGAAAGGGCCCGCGTGCGCAGGATGCGTTCACAGAAACAGAAACAAAAGAGGGCCTGACGGCTCACAGGCGCCCCGACGCTCCCCATGCCTCCTCGGATACGACGCAGGCGGAACCCCGAAG
>ERZ1699259.297-NODE-297-length-24657-cov-3.376070_pt1 | contig 24657 bp, 16 predicted proteins | sample MGYA00581525_ERZ1699259 | MGnify/ENA primary metagenome ERZ1699259 (study PRJEB42319, sample SAMD00040332) | human oral metagenome | material: saliva | host: Homo sapiens | study: EMG produced TPA metagenomics assembly of PRJDB4115 data set (Metgenomic analysis of... | reverse complement strand
CTCATAACATAATTATTGCATAGAACCGACATAGGTGTATGAACGTGTAAATCCCATTTTCTCCAATATGATCCATATTCAAAGTCCATTGTAATATCCTCCTAATATTTTTTTGAAATGAAAAATTTATATCTACTGCATAATATTTTTATTAATAAATCAACTCTATCCTTACTTTTTTATTAACAAGTTGAATTATGGTAATCCTATATTTTCTATTAAATATTATGCTCAAAGTTTATAAAAGTTACATTATGCTTTATAAGCATATACAAATTTCTATGATTAATTTATTCAAAAAGCAACGCTGTTAATATTCCCCGAATTAATACTTATTTAATATCTATCACTGATATAGCTCATGTACTATTATACTCGTAATTCCGATAAACATTTCTTTCCAGATTAGAACTTCCAATACCATAGAATCTTTCAAAGAATACTCTAAACTTACCGATTACTCGTTGTTTTTTTTCTGCCCGCTTAGCATCAAACCAACTCATTGGAGGAAGTAGACTATCAATATCTGTTCCACTAGTCTTCACCTCACCATTAAGCAAAGCATTGACAAAAGTACGATTATCAACACTCATAGTTGGTGCCATCTCATACTGCTGACCAGTAAACCAAGCCTTCTCACCCGTCTGACCGTAACGCTTAGCGAGAGCCTCAAAGTCAGCTCCGCCAGCCAAAGCCTTCTGAATAGAGTCAGCCTTTGCACGTGCTTCATCAGGAGTTGCAGCGCCAACACTAATCTGACGGAACTGTACTGAGTCAGGCAACTGTGCCTTTGAGAATACACGAATAACATTCAACGTATTGTCCTGGCTATTCTCGAACACACCAGTTGTACCCACAGAAAGAGAATCAATCTTTGAAGCAATATCAGGATACTGCTGGTAAGCCTTACTACTTACAGGAAGACCAAGATAAGAAATCTCAGAACCACTCTTACTGATAACACCTGAAGGATCGGTAGCTGTTGCAAGCTGATGTTGGAAATCATTCATCTCCTTAGCAACCACCTTACGGTCGGCAGCGCTTGCCTTAATCTGATAGTCAACAAACTTAATGTCGCGCGTCTCAACACTCTGACGGAAAGCAGGCTTGAGTTCGTCGTACTTAGCCTTTAAGTCATCATCTGAAATCTTAACGTCAGCATCCTTCACAGAGCTATAAGCTAAAGAAGCAAGCTGAATCTGACTCTCCTCATTGTTGTCCTTGAAAGCCATCGTAGCTTCAGCCTTATTAGAGAGAACACAACTTGCGAGTAAAGCCTGATACTTCTGACCAAGCAATTGTGTACGTAAGTTCTTCTCTACGAAGAGCCAATAGTCATAGACAGCCTGCATCTGATCAAGCTCTGGAGACTTAGCTGCCTTGGCCTTATTATAACTATCAAAGAATTGCTTGAGTGCATTAACGTCGAAACGACCAGTCTGCTGGTTAACAAATGGTGTCTGCGTCAACACTGGGTTCGTACCCTCACTCAATACGTTTTCAATTTCCTTCTCCGTAACAGTGAGACCAACCTTCTTCGCATCAGCCTCAAGTACACGACTGCTTACCAACTGCTGCCATACTTGGTCCTTTACCTGGTTAAGCTCTTGTTCAGAGAGGTTATCACGTTGCATGGTAAACTTAATTGCTGACTGATATTCATCAAACAACTTCTGGTACTCCTGGACGCTAATATTCTCGCCCAAAATCTTACCAATTTGCTGATGCGACTCACCCTTCATACCTTCACATGAGCGGGCCGCATCTCCAGCCAAGAATGCAATCAAGGCAAGGCTGATAGCACCTACCAGTATAGCCCCTTTGCTTCTAATTTTTCCTAATACTGCCATTTTAGATTTATTATTTGATTTTAATTATTCTATTCAGTATGACAAATTGCGCACAAAAATACAAAAAAATGGGCAAGTATCATAATTTTTCTTTTAGAAATTACTCTGTATCATTGACTTTTAGCCGTACGAGTTCTATTTTAGTCATCGTCTTTTTGATTATCTTAAACTCATATTGACCAACGGTAACAACTTCGTTCAGTTTCGGGAAACTTTGATAGACATGCAACAGTAAACCGCCAACAGTCATGTAATTGTCGCTTTCTGGTAAATCAAGATTGAACATCTCATTTACCTTATCTATCTCTAAACGTGCCGAAAGAACATATTCTTTATCGTTTATCTGCTTAGCAATATACTTTGTATTATCGTGTTCGTCTTCTATTTCACCAAAGATTTCCTCAACGATATCCTCTAATGACACAATACCGCTGGTACCACCGAACTCATCAACAACAACCCCTAAACTCTTCTTTTGAAGTAGGAAAACTTGCATCAGCTTCTGCGCTGCCATCGTCTCCGGAACAAACGGCAACTGACGAATATGGTCTTTCCAATTCTTTGGAGAACGGAACATCTCAGAGGAATGAATATATCCCTTTATGTGATCAATATCTCCTTCGTAGACAATAATCTTAGAGTTACCACTCTCAATGAACATCTGCTGCAGTTCTTCCAAGCTACAACTCTCTTCGACAGCTTTAATCTCTGTACGAGGAACCATGCAATCACGCACCTTCGTGTCTTGGAAGTCCAAAGCATTTTGGAATATCTTTACTTCATCTTCGATATCATCTTCGTTCTTAGCATTCTCTATTGTACTCTGCACAAGATGGTCGAGGTCAACCTTCGTAAACGTACCATCGTTCTCTTCCTCATCTATCTTTACACCGACCAAACGCAGAAGAACACGAGCAAGGAAGGTCGCAAAACGACTAATAGGCCAAAGGATAATAAAAAAGATATACGCCAAAGGAGCAAAGAACGTAAGTAGTCGGTTCGGATTGCTCTTAAATAAGGTCTTTGGCAAGAACTCACCTGTAAAAAGAATGACAAGTGTAGATAATAACGTATCCAACACCACACGTGTAGCCGAGTCAAACGAAGCAAATAGCGTAGTATCGAAGAATTGCGCAAAGAAGATACCATAGATAACAAGTACTATATTGTTACCTACAAGCATAGTAGACACAAAGCCGTTTGGATTGTTATAATAGATGGTCAAACACTTCTGTGCAATACCGTCCTTCTCCTTATCCATCTCGGCAAGAAGACGATTACTCGAAACGAAAGCAATCTCCATTCCTGAGAAGAAAGCGGAGAGTGCCATCGTAATGATTATTCCTATGATTAAATCTATATCCAATTTCTATAATTATTGTTTAACTACTGGACCTTTCATATTGTCAACGTGCGTGGTATCCATTGGTGCAAAAGGAGGAGCAGCAGGCGACATCATATCCTTATCAGAGAATATACCCCACCCTTTCGTCTGACGTATTTCATAATTCGTCATCTGTTCATCGCTATGGAACCAATTACCTTCTAACTCTTTATCTGGCGTTTTAAGATGAGAATAGGTGTACGACCACATTTCATGATTCCTCTCATCCCAGTATAGTTCATTACTATAAAAGGACAATCCCTGCGCTGTCAGGATTCTGACACGTCCATGGAGTTGCCAACGACGGTCTCTATCGGAATAGACAGCACTGTCACATTGGATGTAACCTACCACATGCTTCTTCAAATCAAACTGTGTTAGTAGGATTCCTTTATTGAAAGTCCAACGTGAAGAGTTATCTTTATTCTGATTAATATCCCATTGTTCAGTAACAATACGATACTTGATTACGCCCGAGTCAGAAATGAGCGTATTGACACCATACGTCGTCATAACCGGCACCGAGTCACGGTCATGAATAGCAGGAGCTGTATGCTCATGCTCCTCTGAACAGGAGACTATGGCACAGCTCGCCGTAAGTAATACCAAACATATTATAAGAGAATAAAGGCTTGAACGCATATTATTCAACCTTGAACTTAGCAAACCAACGCTCATTGAAGGTAAGACCAACGTTGATACGGAATGTATTTTCCTTTATCAGACCTGTCGCACTCTGGTTTACCCACTCTGCACTAATATTCAACATACTACGATTATTATAGGCATTCATAATAGGAATACCTACACCAAGGCTTGCTGATAGTTCACGTGGACCGTCTTGTCCATTTATCTTCAAGTATGGACTTGCATAGCTGAAGCCAGCACGATAGTGCATACGACTAAAGAAACCACGATAACGTTCACCCTTGCAATAATCACCACCAAGCGTCAACTTGTGACGATCATTAAACTTTCCATCAACAAGACTATAGCTTGTCGTACCATTAACAGTATTGAGTTGTGGGTATCTTATCTTAGCCCACTTCTGCAACTGATAGTCAACACCGAACTTTAGACGATTGTTATGATTAAACATCAAACCAACACCGAACGTATGTGGGAGTTCAAAAGCCTTAGAAACAACATAACGTGTTGTATCCGAAACGCTTGTCTGCGAGTTAGTTGATATCAAATCACACTCTGGTTCTGCGTTTAACGTGTGTCCAAGAGAATAGGCTAAACCCAAGGTCAACTCATTCTTTCTGTCAATAGGATAAGTATATTGCACACCAAAGTCGGCCTTATAACTCTTCACCTGCGCTGTATAGTTCTTAGAAAGGGTATTTACGTAACTATCACTATATGAATTAGTAGAATTACGATTTAGTGTTCCCCACAAATAAGCTATGTTCGCACCAAAAGAGAAGCCCTTGAATGGCTCCCAACCCGCACCTAAGTAAACGAGATGCAAACCACCATTACCACTATATGTATTAGAATAGGTGGCATTAGGAGACGATGTACTTGGGAAAGCATTTACATTCTGCGTGTTACTAAAGTTGTAACCCACACTTGTATAAGGTAAGAGACCAAAGCTCACACCCACGTGCTTAAACGCTCTAAACGATGCAACAACATATTCAATATCAGCATTCTGGGCATTGATCTTCTTTCCCTTCTCTTCAAAATTAGTCAACTGAAGACTTACACCAGCATCGAAGATAAACGAAAGAGAGTCAACTGAAGCGTATGAAGCAGGGTTCATGTAGTTAACCTGGCTGTGCTCATGAAAGCCGTACGCCAGTCCGTTCATTCCACGATTAAAACTTGTTGCCTGAGAAGCCAAAGCGCCTAATCCATACTGGCTATATGGAGAGTTCGTACCACTTTGAGCTGACACTTGTAAAGCAAGTCCTACAAGGAATGCTGTAGCAATTATCTTTTTCATTCGCTTTCTTTTTCTTATTCTGACGATATGTCTTAACGATATATTGGCGCAAAGTTATTAAAAAAAATCTATATTGCAGAAAAACAATAAAGGATTTTGAATTTTAATAGTAATGTTCAATAAATATTTCCAATACAAAAGTTATGATTTCTTACCTTCGTTAGTCGGAGACGCACTAAACGTTTGTAGTGATAAAGCCTACCGAATGAAGTCGAATATAAAAGCTCATATAACGAAATAAGTTTTATTTTTATTTACTGTCACATTTAACATTTAACGTTAATTCATTGTATTATAAGCAATTAAGCACACATTTAAGATGACAGAAATGACAGGAAAATTGATTTTAAGAAAATCGTTTCTTACGAGCAAGCAATTTAGAAATGCTTGAAAAGGCAAGGGTTATCACTGATCGATAAGAAAGAATGGAACCGAATGTAGATTATAAGGTTACTGCTTTCATAAACTGCTAACAAAAGTTTATGGGCGCTCTACGACTCAAAGAAACCACAGCCAATACAGCGTCTTTCCATACATAGCGAGAGTCTTCGAAGAACCATTAGTCCTAAAAAGAATACTACGCAATATCACTCATCTTAGCCTTAATTACTGTGATATTTTGTGCCAGAACAGACCTTTGTAAAGCTACGCCTATAAGCAAGATTTCTGTGTTGTTCTGCGATAAATATTCATCGAATTATTCATATTAGACCACCGAGAGGAAACGAAGAAATACTCAACATAATTCTTAGAAATGTAAGGATATTTCAGTAATCAAACCCTATCACTTCGGAGAAGAGGGTAGGAATGGAATGAGAAGATGCTCTTCAACGTCGAAGAAAACGCCCTTCTTGCACGTTAAAGACGCCCTTCTTGGAGCAAGAAAGGCATCTTCTTAAACGCTACTTATAACATACTGATTATATGAATGTTATAAACATATCCTAAAGAAAAGATATACCAATCTTTTGAAGATACTTAAACCTCTCCCATGTAATCATTTTTTACAATCAAACAAATATCTTTGAAATAGGAAGTGATTACTGAAATTACTCTATGATGAAAGCGACAAATGCAGTAATACACATTCATCTCTAACGGAGTTACGCTGAATTTTGCACACAAACAGAGCTCAAAGAGAATAATGAGGATTGTTTGAAAGACTATAAAAATGTCGACTGAACATTACAGAAGACAAGCTGCTTAATAAGTTTTATTAGTCAACAATAATTTTTAATAAGCTTTCTTTGTGCTCTCATGCTTTTTTAGTAACTTTGCGACGGAAATGAAGAAAGGATTACTATATATTGTCTTGACTGCTCTCTTGTCTGTCGTTAATATTACGGCAGGTGCTCAGTCTATGAATAATAACGATAGTATTCAAATATCCCTCTTAACTTGTTCGCCTGGAAAAGAGGTTTGGGCGCAATATGGACACACCGCCATTCGCTATTATGACAAGGAGAAAGGATTAGACTTGGCCATTAACTATGGCATATTCTCCCTTGATCAAACCTACTTTATTCCTCGTTTTATACTTGGAATGACCGACTATCGCATGGGCATACAGGCCATGGATGATTTCCTCGCACAATATAGTTACGAGGGACGAGGCGTTGTAGAGCAGGTTCTGAACTTATCACCTAAGGACAAGGACGTTATCTATGAGGCTTTACAGGAGAACATGAAGCCAGAGAATGTGGTTTATCGTTACAACTACTTCTTTGACAATTGCACCACAAGGGCCCGTGACATGATAGTCAACCATCTGCATGGAAGGGTCGTTTATCCGCCAGCTAAACCAGATGCGACGTTCCGTTCTATGATACATAAATGGAACTATAAAGATAAGTGGTCACAGTTTGGGGAAGACCTCCTACTGGGTGTGAATGCTGACCGTAAGACAACAAAGTCTGAACAGCAGTTTCTACCAGAGAACTTAAGGCTTGATTTCGATAAAGCAACCTATAACGGGAAGCCTTTAGTAAAGCAAACTAACGAACTATTGCCAGCTGAGACAATAGAGACAGAGCCTTCGTCACTACTCTCTCCCATCTTTGTTGCATTTCTTTTTGCAACCATCAGCATCATAATAACGTTCTTTAGCTATCGAAAACAGCGTATTTACTGGCTTTGGGATGCCGTTTTAATGCTAACATCAGGGCTTATTGGTATTATTCTCTTTATAATGATATTCTCACAACACCCGTGTGTTAGTTTGAATTTCATCATCTTCTTCTTCAATCCTTTACCTTTGTTCTTTCTTTATCCTACCGTTAAAAGGAAGAAAACATTGTGGTGGAAGATATGGGGAATACTTATTATAATAGGACTTCTCGGACGTCTTATCCAAGAAATACCCGTTCCAATAATAATTGTGGCATCATTCTTGCTATTACACTGCATAGTACATTTACGAATTAGCAAATCGGTTACTACCGTGAAGTAATTCAAAGAGATAAAAGATAATGAATAAATACATCACCGCTTTACTTGTCGTTCTTGCGACAACAGGAGTAGAAGCACAGAGCTATCAGTCTGTGCTAAAGATAGCATTGGGTGATGTTAACATCGAAGACCTCTGTCATCAACAAGCATTTAAGGGCGTTGAACAAGATATATTATCTGTTCTTGAGGCCTTTAAGCAGATTAAGGAGGACGAAGAAATAGAACCTGCACAAAACAAAGCAGTATTTGTTGCAGACTTATATGACAACTATCCTACTGATTTCAAAGCTAAATCAAATAACTACCAAAAGTTAGAACAATTCCTTCCAAACCCTTCGTTGAGGAGTGGAATTAAGATTCGTGCCCCCAATCGCTATTCTTTATCGTAAGAAGCAACTATTTAATATTAGCTTGCTCGGAATTAGTAATATAATAAGAGGTGGTAACTACCTCACGTATAAATAAACAAACGATTTAGAATAAATGAATTTCAATAAGATATTAAAGGCAATTTTTGGAGATAAATCAACACGTGATATGAAGCTTATTCAACCTTACGTTGACAAGGTTAAGGCTGCATATCCAGAGATAAAAGCACTTAGCAATGATGAATTGCGCGCCAAAACAAAGGAGATACAACAGTATGTTCAGGACGCAGGTAAGGAACAACGAGAGAAGATGGCAGAACTTCGTGCAACGATCGAAGCGACACCTCTTGAAGAGCGTGAGGCTATCTTCAATCAAATAGATAAACTTGATAAAGAGGCTTTGGACAATTATGAGAAAGCACTCGACGAGGTTATGCCTGTTGCCTTCTCTATTGTTAAAGATACCGCACGCCGTTTCTCAGAGAATGAAGAGACGATTGTCACCGCTACAGACTTCGATCGCGAGTTGGCAGCCGACCCTTCAAAGGACTTTATTACCATTGATGGCGATAAAGCTATCTACCATAATCACTGGACAGCAGGTGGTAATGACTTGAAATGGGAGATGGTTCACTACGATGTACAGATATTTGGTGGTACCGTTCTACATCAAGGTAAGATTGCTGAGATGGCTACTGGTGAGGGTAAAACGCTTGTTGCTACCCTACCAGTATTCCTCAATGCCCTCACAGGAAACGGTGTTCACGTCGTAACAGTCAATGACTATTTGGCAAAGCGTGACTCTGAATGGATGGGACCACTCTATATGTTCAATGGTCTTTCAGTTGACTGTATCGATAAGCACCAGCCTAATTCGCCTGCTCGTCGTAAGGCTTATCAAGCTGATATCACCTTCGGTACTAACAACGAGTTCGGTTTCGACTATCTACGTGACAATATGGCAGTGTCACCAGCAGACCTTGTACAACGCCAGCACAACTATGCTATCGTCGATGAGGTCGACTCTGTACTGATTGACGACGCTCGTACACCACTTATTATCAGCGGTCCTGTACCAAAGGGTGACGTTCAGATGTTCGAAGAATTCCAACCATTGGTTCAGAGTCTGTATGAGGTTCAGCGCAAGCAAGCTACTGAGCTTCTTTCTGAAGCACGCCATAAGTTGGCTGAAGCACAGAAGAATGCTAACAACAAAGAGACTTTCCAGAAATTACAAGAGGAAGGATTCCTTGCCCTCTATCGTTCATTTAAGGCACTGCCAAAGAACAAGGCTCTCATTAAATACCTCTCTGAGGAAGGTATCAAGGCTGGTATGCTGAAGACAGAGGAGTATTACATGGCTAATAACAACCGTGAAATGCCAAAGGCTATTGAGCCTCTCTATTTCGTAACAGACGAGAAGATGAATTCATGCGACCTTACTGATAAGGGTACTGCATGGTTGGCTAATCAGGTTAAGGACGATCAGCTCTTCGTCTTACCAGATATTACAACAGAGCTTTCCGCACTTGAGAAGCAGAAAGATGACCACGTTATTGATGAACAGACATACATCGAAAGAAAAGATGCAATGATGGCTCACTATGGTGTTCAGAGTGAGCGTGTACACACCTTACAGCAACTTCTGAAGGCTTACACCATGTTCAATAAGGACGATGAGTATGTTGTCTTGAACGGTGAGGTTAAGATTGTCGACGAGCAAACGGGTCGTATCATGGAAGGTCGTCGTTGGAGCGATGGCTTACACCAAGCTGTTGAGGCTAAAGAGCACGTAAAGGTGGAGGCTGCAACACAGACTTTTGCTACCATCACCTTACAGAACTACTTCCGTATGTACCACAAACTTGCAGGTATGACGGGTACTGCTTCAACCGAGGCGGGCGAGTTCTGGGATATCTATAAGCTCGATGTTGTAGAGATACCTACGAACCGTCCTATCCAACGTAAGGATATGGAAGACCGTGTTTATAAGACTGCACGTGAGAAATATGCGGCTGTCATCGACGAGGTTGAGACTATGAGAAATCAAGGCCGTCCATGTCTTGTGGGTACAACATCCGTTGAGATTAGTGAACTCTTAAGTAAGATGCTTAACATGCGTAAGATTCCTCACCAGGTATTGAATGCAAAGCAGCACCTTAAGGAGGCTCAGATCGTAGCTGAGGCTGGTCGTTCTGTAGACGGACTCGGCGCTGTGACCATCGCAACTAACATGGCTGGTCGTGGTACCGACATCAAACTCACGCAGGAAGTTAAGGATGCTGGTGGTCTTGCAATCATTGGTACTGAACGTCACGAAAGCCGCCGTGTAGACCGTCAGTTGCGTGGTCGTGCTGGTCGTCAAGGCGACCCTGGTTCATCAGTGTTCTATGTCTCACTTGAAGACAAGCTGATGCGCCTCTTCGGTTCAGAGCGTATTGCTAAGGTAATGGACCGCCTCGGCTTTGAAGATGGTGAGCGTATTGAGAGTTCAATGATATCTAATAGTATCGAGCGTGCTCAGAAGAAGGTTGAAGAAAACAACTTCGGTATCCGTAAGCGTCTGTTGGAATACGATGACGTCATGAACAAGCAGCGTACGGTTATCTATGAGAAGCGTCGTCACGCATTGATGGGTGAGCGTATTGGTATGGATATTTCTAATATCATTTGGGACCGTTGTGTAAGCATTATCGAGCGCAATGACTACGAAGGATGCAAAGAAGAGTTCTTGAAAGTACTTGCAATGGAATGCCCATTCACCGAAGAGGAGCTTGCTGCAGGCCATACTGAAGAACTTGCTGAACGCAGTTTCCAAGCTGCTATGGACGCCTTCACACGTAAGACAGAGCGTATCCAAACTGTTGCATGGCCTATTATTAAAGAGGTGTATGAGAACCAAGGGGCAATGTACGAGCGTATCATGGTTCCTATCACAGATGGACAACGTGTCTACAACATTCCTTGCGACTTGAAAGAAGCTTACGAGAGCGAAGCTAAATCGGTTGTTAAACAATTTGAGAAGGTAATCCTCCTCCATATCATCGACGATGATTGGAAAGAGAACCTACGTCAGTTAGACGACCTCCGTCACTCTGTTCAGAATGCATCTTACGAGCAGAAGGACCCATTACTCATCTTTAAGCTGGAGAGTGTAAAGCTTTGGGACAACATGATTGACGATATGAACAACCGTACAGCAAGTGTTCTTATGCGCGGTCAGATACCTGAGATGCAACCTGCTGAGGATATTCAGGAAGCTGCTCCAGAGCAACATAGCCAGCAGTACAAGGAGGAGAAGGTTGAACTTAACGACCCTAATCAGGTTGCTGCAGCTCAGCATGACACCCGCGAAGGGGCACAAGAAGTGAACCACACGCCATATCGTGCTGACAAGATGCCTCGTCCTAACGACCCATGCCCATGTGGTAGCGGTAAGAAATTCAAGAATTGCCATGGTCGCGATATTCGTTAATAACCTTATAAAGACTTTCGGGGATAAGACAGCTGTGTCTATCCCCGAATTTTGTTTCCCTTCTAACGAGATTATTGGACTTGTTGGGAATAATGGTGCTGGTAAGACTACGCTCTTCCGACTGATTCTGAATCTCATAAAAGCCGATGGCGGTGAGGTTGACTTCTGTCTTTCGGATGAGACAAACAATCAGCGTGAAGACAAACTTAGCCTTAGTGGGACAAGGGTCTCTCATCTTGAAGAGTCATGGAAGAACTATGTCTCTGCCTATCTCGATGAGAGTTTCCTTATTGATTTCCTTACGCCAAGAGAGTTCTTCACCTTTATTGGTAAAGTTAATAACATCGTGGAAGAAAGATTAGAAGAAAGAATAAAGTCGTTCTCTCCCTTTCTTAGTGAAGATATCCTTAACGGGAAAACCTTTATTCGGGAGCTTTCTGCAGGCAACAAACAGAAGGTTGGTATTGCTGCTGCCCTGCTTCACTGTCCTAAGTTTGTAATTCTTGATGAACCATTCAACTTCCTTGACCCCAGTAGTCAGAACCAACTAAAGGACTTACTGTCTAAGTATAGACAACAACATCAGGCTTCTATTCTCATTTCCAGCCATAACCTACACCACACAACGGATATTAGTGACAGAATAGTACTGATGGAGAAGGGAGCAATCGTTAAAGACATAGATAAGATAAACGAAACAACAATAAAAGAATTAGAGAACTACTTCTTATAGAAATGGCTTCTATAAGAGGTAAAAACCATATAATCTGTAAAACATTTTCAGCCCTACTCTATCACAGAACATGCCCTATTGCCTTCTAAAAGACGCCTAACAAGCTTAAAAAACATGCCCTTCTTGCGTGTTGTTAACGCCCTTCTTGCACCTAATTAGGCCTCTTCTTCAAACGTCATCATAACTTATTGGTTATCTGCTTGTTGTGGGTTTACATTTTACTCATATCTATCATTTAATTACATGATATTTTGATGATTAAATGTAATTATTTTTTATTACTTACATGACAGTGCCTATCAAGGCTATTGGTCACACACTTGAAGTGAATTAACATGAGAAATATAACTTATTGTTGGTATCTGATATGACTTCTTCGTATGAGTTCGATAGACAAGGGTGGCTTACTATACCTTATTATAATGACATTTATTACGCTTCTACCTATGTTCAAATGCAGTGTCAAACTTTAACACACATCGCATAAATAGTAACCACTATCGTGATATATCATTGATAGCCAAGAAGTTCGAAAGTAATAAGACTATATACAACCCATGTTAGTGTGGCTCAACAGGTTAAACAGTGTTCGTTCCCAAAACAAATGCCATACAGTTCAAGACTGAGTAGTTCTATAGAAAGGCTTAATCCTTATTCAAGTTTTCGGAGAATCACACCCTACAACATATCCATTGATATCAAACACCTTATATCAATTAAACACAACAACGTTGTAAACTATTACAAAAAATATTATTTATAACAATTCCAATAATACCTACATGTTATGAAGGTAAATCCCAATAAGGTAGATAACGTTTCTCATTAAAGGCAAAGAATATCCACAATTTTAGGTATTGTCAATTCTTTCATAATATTATAACCTTGTATGCAAATTATAAATATCTAAATAATAACTCTAATGAGGAAATTTACATCAGGTATTATTTTAGCTACACTATTATCAAGTGCAGCCGTAGCACAAGCACAAGTAAACGCAGCTGACTCTGTAATGAACCATGCCAAGGGAAATAAACTAAGCCTTGGTGGATATGGCGAAGCTGCTTATTCACGTAACTTTTATAGTGATAACGGAAATCGTTATACGACACCTGGCCTTTACAAGAAGGACCCAAGTCATGGAAGATTTGATATTCCACATGCCGTTATCTACCTTGGTTATGATTTCGGGAAGGGCTGGTCATTAGGTTCTGAGATTGAGTTTGAACATGGCGGGTCTGGTTCTGCTATCGAATACGAGGCAGATGAGGCTATTGAGTTCGAACATGAAACAGAGAAAGGTGGCGAGGTTGAACTCGAACAGTTCTGGTTGCAGAAATCATTTAGCAAAGCTTTCAATATCCGTGCTGGTCATATCGTTGTGCCATTCGGCTTAGTGAACGCTCATCATGAGCCATTAAATTTCTTCACTGTCTATCGTCCTGAGGGAGAGAACACTATCCTCCCAAGTACATGGCATCAGACAGGTATTTCCTTCTGGGGTAGGACAGGCGACTTTAGCTACGTCGCACAGATGATTGCAGGATTGGATGCTTATCATTTCAGTCGCGCTAACTGGATTCAGAAAGGTACGTCAAATCCATTCGAGTTTGAGGTTGCTAATAAGTATGGTTTCCTCGCTCGCGTAGACAACTACACCATCCCAGGCTTACGCATTGGTGTTAGTGCTTATGCAGGACAGGCTATGCACAACAATGTTCCACATGATAGTGAGAAGGGAGAGAAGAAGAAGATTAAGGGTAATGTTTATCTTGGTAGCTTAGATTTCACCTATAATAAATATAACTGGATTGCGAGAGGAAACATTGACTATGGTTATGTAAGTAATGCGAACCAGATTTCTGGCCTCTCATACCCTAATGTTCAGTATGTTAAGCCATATGAGTCTGGTAGTGGTAAATACTTCGGAAGTCATGCTATGGCTATGATGTTTGAGGTAGGTTATGATATTTTCTCCCAGATACACAAGTTGCGTGAGGACAATCAGAAGCTCTATGTCTTTGGACACATCGAACACTATGACTCTTACATCCATGCAACAACTAAGCAGTGGACGAATAGAACCGTTCTTGCAACTGGTATCAACTATTACCCTATCCCACAGATTGCAATCAAGGCAGAGTACAACTACCGCAATCTGAAGAAGGGTTACAACGACGAACCTTCTATTAACATCGGTATAGCTTACGAAGGTTTCTTCCTCTAAAAAGCAAAGAATAAAGATTGTATAACCATAATTAAAAAGGGATTATAATGAAAAAAGTAACAAAACTTGCGATGTTCCTCCTCGCAGGAACATTAGCTACAGGCTTCGTATCATGTAGTAGTGATGATGATGAAGTTATTAACACAACAATTCTTACACCTGAACAGCAAAATGCTTTAAGCCAGGCTGAAAGCGAAAGTAGAGCAAACGCTAATAAAACAGAGATGGGTAGGGTTGTTGCAAACTACATTAATGAAGTTGTTAAACCTACATATTTAGATTTAGCAGAGAAGTCTGACATTCTTTACAAAGCTTGCCAGAATCTTTATGAGAAGCGTAAAGCTGGTACATTGACCCAGAATGACATCGATGCAGCTTGTGAGGCTTTCAAAGGAGCACGTCGAGATTGGGAGCAGAGTGAGTCTTTCCTCTATGGTGCCGCTTCTGACAATGAGATCGACCCACATATTGACTCATGGCCACTCGACCATGACCAGTTGACAAGAGCATTGAATGATGCAAACGTTATTGCCGGTATCAATGGTGAGAACCCAGCCAAGTATGTTTATGACAACAATGGTAACTTCGACTCTGTGTTAGGTTTCCATGGATTGGAGTTCGTTCTCTTCCGTAATGGTAAGAACCGTACTGTAGCAGACTTCAATGCTGAAAAAGAGACAGAACAAGGCCTTACAAGCGTAAGTACAGTGAACGAAGCAGCCTTTGCAGCAGCTGTTGCTGGTGACCTCCGTAACATGACTTACCTCTTGGAATATGGTTGGTTAGGTACAAGTATACCAACTTCTCACGTGAACCAGCTTGCTGATGCAATGTGGGTAGTTAATGGAACACGCCACAAAGGACTTTCTCCAAAGTTGATTCCATACCGTGATTACTCACAGTTCGCCACTACTGAGAATGGTATGTTTGCTTCATGGCATGAGACACTGAACAATATATTCATTGGTGGATGCTCTGGTATCTGCGAAGAAGTTGCTTCACAAAAACTTGGTCAGGCTTATCGTAAGGCTACAGGTACTGGTACTGCAGACGACGCAGCTAACTACATCGAGTCACCATACAGTAAGCGTTCATTCCAAGACTACCAGGATAACATCTATTCTATCAAGAATTCACTCTATGGCGTACGTGGTACAGAGAATATCTCTACCCCAGCTAAGTACTCTATCATGAACTTCTTGAAGAATAACAACTATCCTAAGTACAATGAATTGAACAATGCTCTTAACGAGGCAATCGCTGCCTTGGAGACAGCTAAGAAGAGTGGCGTTGCTTTCATTGATAATCCAGGTCATGCACAGGTTAAGAATTGCATCGAGAAGGTTGATGCCTTGAATGAAGCACTTAATACTGCTGGTACATGGATAAACCAACAGACAGACAAGTAATCCAACTCTTGCAAATCTGAAAAGCAAATATAAATAATAAACGTAGCTTTGTCTTCTTTAGGACAGGGCTACGTTTCAAACGTAAATTTAACTATAAAACATTATGAGACACAACAGCTATAGCAAATACCTACTTGCTGGAGCACTCTTATGTGCGTTTGCTGCATGTTCTGACGACAATGTTACGCCAGACAATCCACAGCAACCATCAGAGCCTGAGACAAAGTACATTGGTCAAGCAGTAGGTAATTTCTCTGCAGACGAATGGTACCCAGGTGGCAAACTTGGTACAACAGAAAACACCGCAGCAGGTGGTTATGAGGACAACACACCAGCTATCGACGAACAAGGACTAACCGATCTCTTCAACCAAGGAGATATGATGGCAAGTGCTAAGTACACCCTTAGCACCGAACCATACAAAGGTTGGGGCCCTGTAGCATCCCGTCGTTCATGCGAGTATTGCCACTCTGGAGGTTATGCTCACGGTCATAGCCGCAATGACATGGAGCCAGTAAAGGGCAACGGATACATCGTTTCTGTTTATACACCTGATGCTCCAGGCAGCAACAATGGTACTCCTATCAATCAGCTCACAACCTTTACGATGTTGCAAGCCGTCGAGCCGTTCTTGCCTCCTGTTGATCCGAAGCAAATACACATCACATGGCATGACGTAACATCTATGCCAAGTGGTTTGCCAATGCAGTTCCCTGATGGTGAGAAGTTTAATCTTCGTTATCCATCAGTATCTATTCCACAGTCAGCATTCAACACTGACCCAGTACCAAGCAACTATGAGGTACGCTTGATAGCATCTTGTAACTTCCAAGGACTTGGTTTGATTGATGCTATCTCTAATGAAGACTTGGAGAAACAATACAAGGCAGAGGGACGCTTTGTAGAGTTGAACCCAGAGTTCTGGGACAATACAACAAAGCAGTTGAAGCCTGAGGCATGGGCAGAAGATGCTTTTGGCAATAAGTTCGTAAAGCGTTTCAACTACGACTTACTCGATGGTTGTCTTGAGAACGACGTTGCTCTTTGGGACGAGTTGAATGTTCTTCGTTCAGACATCAAGCACATCTGTTCTACAGAACCATGGGCAAAAGCAATGTCAGAGAACGAGAACGTGATTAGTTACATCCAACAGCATGGTAGTAATCCAAACTCTTACGTACATCCATACTACAACGATGGAACTCGTGAAGGTATCAAGAAGGCTGTTCGTTATTTGCTTTCACCAAGCGACAACGTAAACCTCTACAACAATCCTTACTTCAATTTCAAACCAGAGGTGAGCGATGAAGCTTATCACGCATTCATGGTTTGGCACAGAGGTATCGCTGTTCCACGTGCAAGAAACTTGAACGACAAGGACGTACAGCGTGGTAAGGAACTCTTCACAGGAGAGTTAGGATGTGCACATTGTCACAAGGCATCTTGGACAACAGGTGCTGATAACCATGGTTCTTCTGTAATCCTTGGTAATAAGCAGTTGCCTAAGTATGCTAATCAGAAGATCTATCCATACTCTGACTTCATCCAGCATAAGCTCGACATGAAGAACGATATCCACGGATCTTGGTGCCGCACCACTCCGCTTTGGGGCAGAGGTCTTTCATTGATTAACTCTGGTGCAGAAGACCGTCTACACGATGCTCGTGCTCGTAATGAGGTTGAAGCAATCATGTGGCACGCTTATAGCAAGAACAGTCAGGCTTATAACGCAGCTGTCAAGTTCTATAACTTGCCAAAGAAAGATAGAGACGCTGTAGTTAAGTTCATACGTTCTATCTAACAAACGATTATTTACAAAAACAAAGACAAGAAGAAGATGCAGTCTACAAAGGCTCATCTTCTTCTTTATCATCTAACAAATGCGAACAAAGAAGACACTTGAGATTGTTTATATACTCCTTATCATAGTGATGGCTACGGGGACAATCATAGGGAAATACACGAGCCTTGATTATGTTTCAGACAATATCTTCGGGTCATGGTGGTTCTCTTTACTATGGGCCATGGGTACTGCTGCGGGCATAGTCTACTTCATCCAAAGAAAAGTTCGTCGTCCTATCATTATTCTTTTACATCTTTCTTTTGTCATCATCCTCCTTGGTGCATTGCTAACCCACCTCACTTCTCATAAAGGGATGGTTCATTTGCGACAAGGAAAGGTTGTCAACACCTATACCACAAAGGATGGGAATGAGGCCGAGTTACCTTTCAGTATTCTATTGAATAAGTTCAACGTCACTTATCATGCAGGTAACATGGCAGCTATGGATTATGCTTCAATCATCACAATCATCGAGAATGGGAAGAAAGAACAATATCAAGTCTCTATGAATAAAATCTATTCAGGATATGGGACACGTCTCTATCAGAGTAGTTACGACGAAGATTTGAAGGGTAGCTATCTGTCTGTCAATTCCGACCCATACGGTATTCCTGTAACTTATCTTGGCTATGCCCTACTCTTTTTTGGCCTTATTGCAATGCTTATTGAGCCTAAGGGCAACTTCCGTCGATTGCTTAGAAAGAAAGCGGTAGTGATAGTAATGCTTATGACGGGATATTCTGTAGCAAATGCGCAGCCCTCATTACCACGACAGACGGCCGATGAGTTTGGTAAGATACTCATTGTATATAACGGACGAATATGTCCTATGGAAACCTACGCCATAGACTTTACAAAGAAACTCTATGGCAAAAAGACTTACAAAGACTTTACTCCTACTCAAGTTCTGACAGGCTTTATGTTCTGGGGAAAAGAGTGGATGAGAGAGCCTATCCTAAGACTAAAAGGCTCCGAACTACGTGACAAACTGAACTTAGAAGAGTATGTCTCACCAATGAGTCTATTTGGCCAACAAGGCTATATCCTCGGTCCTTACCTCCAAGAAGCACGTAGTCAAGAGAATGACAACGTAGCAAGACAGCTATTGGATACCGACGATAAGATGATGCTACTCATGGAGCTTATGCAAGGAAACACGCTGCGTGTATTCCCTTATATGTCCAAGCAGGGTACTGTCGATTGGTTCTCACCACATGACAAATACCCTAAGAGCATGAATAAGGCACAACAGCAATATATGCGTTCTATCCTTCCTTTAGCAGGACAATTGGCCAGACAGGGAAAAACAGATATGGTGAACGAACTCATACAGAAGCTGAGAAAATATCAATACACCTACGGTGGCAACACTATCCCTTCTAACACGGCCATCAGAGCAGAACGGATTTACAACCAATACCCGTTTGCAACCATCCTTTTTATCGTTAACTTAACAGCTGGACTACTGTCTATTCTGTTCATAACAAGGAAGAAACGCTACAGATGTTTCACTGGATTGATGGCACTCTCATGGTGTGTTCTCACCTTTACATTGGCTCTTCGGTGGATTATCAATGGTACTATCCCACTTGCCAACGGCTATGAAACGATGCTCCTTTTGTCATGGTTGATTATGATTGTGTCTATTCTGACAACAAGAAAGTTACAACTTATGACAACATTCGGGCTTATCATGAGTGGATTTATGCTTCTTGTAAGCCACCTCGGAGAGATGGACCCAAGTATTACACCACGTATGCCTGTATTGAATAGTCCGTTGTTGAGTATTCATGTGAGTATTATCATGATGTCATACGCACTGCTCTCACTCACGTTTATCAGTGCAATAGCCTATTTCTTCACCCGCAACAGCAAGAGAGAAAGCGTCATATCAGTCAACAAACAACTGACCGATTTATCGCAAATATTCCTTTATCCTGCTATCACAACATTAGGATTAGGCATCTTTATAGGTGCTATCTGGGCAAATATCAGTTGGGGAACTTATTGGGGATGGGACCCTAAGGAGACTTGGGCACTGATTACTTTCTTAATTTATGCGATACCTCTTCACACCAACTCATTGCCTGCATTAAGGAAACCAGAGAAATATCATTTCTTTATGTTACTGTCTTTTCTTAGCATCCTAATGACCTATTTCGGTGTTAACTACATTCTGGGTGGTATGCATTCGTATGCTTAAATGACTTAATAAAGTCATAATAGGCAGATTGAAAGGCATCTCACAAATACGTATAACAAAGAGACAAGTTTTATCATTATATTTCTTTATAAGGAGTGTACTATCTTTAGTATGCTCCTTTTTTCGTGCTTTTTACATGAGTAATAACATCTTTTTTCAGCCCCAAGCAGCCTATTAAAAGTAAAAGTAGCCCTGTTTTTCAAGTTCACCAACCCTATCGAGTGATGTAGCTATTGGCCCTTATTTTCTTAGCGTCTACTCTCTATTGTTTTTGTGGAGCTATTCCAACAATCACTCTCCTCCTATTCTGACAAGTGGGGAGATGAAGACAACCTACATCCGAGTGCTTCCTACATGCACAAATCAGTGTTTATCTGTGAGAAAGGAATACACCCCACTACATTAGCCAACCTACTCATCCATGCGATATTTAGTTAACACTCTGTATACAAGAAGAATTAATAACGTCATAAAAAATCATTACACAAAGTTGAGTTAAACGCCCTCTAAACAAGTATAAATTATCTCTTAAAGTAGACATCATAACCATCAATAAATCAACCAATTACATATTGCATTAAAGAAGACGCCTTTCTTGCTTCAAGAAGGGCGTCTTCTGCATCCAAGAAGGGCATGTTCTTGAACGTAGAAGGGCGTTTTCTTTAAGCATGAAGAGCATATATTAGATTCGAGAAGGGCAAAAATTCTTGACAAACAGATAAGGGATTAAGGCTGGAAAGATATCATAGTGGCTAAGACAACACCTTCTATACGTTAAGAAAGAACGATGAGGAGTAGTCGTCAATATGAGGTATTGACTAATCAAATATCGAAGGTAGCACCTTCACGAGTAAGATAACTATTTGGAAAAATCTCCTTTGCCTCCTCTAACAACTGTGATTCGTTATTATAACGAGCTGAGAAATGACCTAAAAGCAGTTTTCCGACTGAGGCATCACGAGCCACTTTTGCAGCGTCTTGAGATGTACTATGCCAATAGAGCCGTGCACGCTCGGCATCTTCGGCGGAGTATGTACTTTCATGATAGAGCGTAGAAACACCTTTCACAAGCTCGTGTAGTGTTTTTATATAACGTGTATCAGAGCAGTAAGCATAGCTGCGAGCTGGTTCGGCAGGGGTTGTCAGCCGACTATTAGCTATCACTTCTCCCTCCGCAGTCACCCAATCAGCTCCCGCCTTAATATTGTTTATCTGGCTAATCGGTATCTTGTAGAAGTCTATCATATCACGACGTATATGTGGAAGGATGGGCTTTTCACGGAATAAATAGCCACAACAATCAATGCGATGTTGCAAAGGAATGGTCTCAACCGTCAGACTTCTATCTTCATAAACCACCTTGTTCTGCGTTGTATCGACAGCATGAAACACCACCTTAAACTCTAATCCTTGACAGAAGAAACTCAGTGTTTGCTCGAGAATAGGCTCGAAGGCAGCTGGAGCGTAGATGTGTAAAGGAGCCGTTCGACCTGTCATACCGAAGGTGGAAATCATTCCTGGCAGACCAAAACAGTGATCTCCATGCAGATGACTGATGAAGACTGCGATAATCTTAGAGAAGTGTATGCGCAATCTACGTAGTTGTATCTGTGTTCCCTCACCGCAGTCAATCATAAAGAGCTTCTCTCTAAGCTCCACTATCTGGGAAGAAGCATTATGCTGTAAGGTTGGTAACGCACTACCACAACCAAGGATATGTACTTTAAATGGCTCCATAATAAAACTCATCAAACACCCTTCATCTCCCACTCGAACATGAGAAGGGGATGAAGAGAAACACTATTATAATCGTCTTAAACAATCACTTGAAGGAAACAAAGCTAAGTGCTTACTTCCCTCTTGTGAACACAAACAAGCCTGACTTGTTCTCTAATGACAAAGAGTCAGCGCCAAGACTTTCGATATCAAACGTATCTTTAGACAGAACCAACTTACCATTCCATATCTTCCAGGCCGTCCAAGGATTCTTTTCAGACTGAAGACTCGATGTTACCGTTCCATCTTCTTTAATCTCAAAGTTACGATCAAGGCTGGTCCAATTGCCTAACAATGTCGTTAAGTTGATTGCTGAGCGCATGAAATGGTCGCCATATTCCTTATAGCCAATGATAGCAAAGCGGTCACCATCAATCTTTCCACCCTTAACAACCTCGAAAGTATCGTTCGGATTAACAAGGTACTCCAATGTATCACCATGGTCTGTAAGTAGGACAATGGAGTTCATTCCACCCTCAACCATAATACCATAGACCGTACTGTCACCCGTAGAAACAGAATCACCAGCTGCCTCAACCTCAGACAAAACAGACTTTGGTTTGTTATCCTTGCATGAGAAAGCCATCACAAGGATAAACAAAGACATGATAAAATAAAAGGTTTTTCTCATAATTATATCTTATTTATAGCTTAAATCCGTAGCTGTTCTACTTGTTGAAAGCCTTTGCTTCTTCCCATAACTCGTCCATCTCTGCAAGCGTTAAGTCTTTTATCATAACTCCCTTAGCCTTAGCAGCTTCCTCAATGTAGTTAAATCGTTTAATAAACTTCTGATTGGTAAACTCAAGCGCATTGTCGGGATTGATATGATAGAGGCGCGCGGCGTTGATAAGCGAGAATAGGAAGTCGCCAAATTCCTCGGTCGAACGATGCTTATCTCCTCTCTTTAACTCCTCTTTCAGCTCTCCTAACTCTTCATAAACCTTATCCCAGACCTGCTCTTTCTCCTCCCAATCAAAGCCAACATTGCGTGCCTTGTCTTGAATACGATAAGCTTTAATGAGGCTGGGCAGCGAGTCTGGCACCCCAGAAAGCACAGAGGTGTTACCATCACGTTCACGTTGTTTACGCTGTTCCCAAGTAGTCTCCACCTGAGGCGCAGTAGTAGGCGCATCCGCTTGTGAGCCTTCACTATTTTGCAAAACCTCATCCTTGTAGACAACCTGCCCAGTAGTATTTACGACCATGTCCGGACGTGACACGCTCCAACCCGTCCAATCGATGAAATCATGCCTAAACATGAGCTTATCAGATTGCGCATTACAAACATCAGCAACGTCGAATTCGGCCTTTTCCTCACCTAAAGTTGAATAGAAGATAACATGCTCCATGATGTCTCCAAGCCCTTTACAGATATTCTTCGAGTCGTTTTTTCAGAGCGCATCAGCCAACTCAAACGTCTCTTCTATTGTGTTAGGACGAAGACTTTCATTCGTCTGTTTACTATCCCATGGACACTCTTTACGGAGTCTTTCCTGAACGTCTAAAAGTCGTGCAAAGGCTTTCAGTTTCTCTTCTTTAGTATGCAATGTCTTGATGTTTAAAGTTAAACATAAACGTTAAAGTACTTATCAACGTACTATTATTGCTGCAAAGATACGCTTTTTAGGCGGATTTTTTGTACATTTGCACCGTTAATTTAATGATAATAAAGAAATAATAATATACGAAACAATGGAATTAGCAAGCAAGTACGACCCACAGATAGTGGAGTCTAAATGGTACCAGTACTGGCTGGACAACAAGCTTTTCAGTTCTAAACCAGACGACCGTGAGCCTTACACCGTGGTTATCCCACCACCAAACGTTACAGGTGTGCTCCACATGGGACACATGCTTAACAACACGATACAGGACATCTTGGTAAGACGAGCACGCATGGAAGGTAAGAATGCATGCTGGGTACCAGGCACCGACCACGCAAGTATTGCTACAGAAGCAAAGGTTGTGAACCGTCTTGCAGAGCAAGGTATAAAGAAGACCGACCTCACCCGTGAGCAATTCCTCGAACATGCATGGGATTGGACACACGAGCATGGAGGCATCATCCTCAAGCAGTTACGTCGACTTGGTTGCTCATGTGATTGGGACCGCACGGCCTTCACGATGGATGACACTCGTAGTAAGAGTGTTATCAAAGTGTTCTGCGACCTCTATAAGAAGGGTTATATCTATCGTGGCGTACGAATGGTTAACTGGGATCCACAGGCTCAGACGGCCCTTTCTGATGAAGAGGTAATCTACAAGGATGAGCACTCTAAGCTCTATCACCTTAAGTATTATGTTGCAAAAGAAGATCAAGCTAAGGTTGAGCGCAAGGACGAAGGCAACGTAATACACAAGGATAATAAGGGTTACTATGCCGTTGTAGCAACCACTCGACCAGAGACTATCATGGGCGACTCAGCTATGTGTATCAATCCAGAGGACGTTAAGAATACATGGTTGAAGGGTCTTCATGTTATCGTTCCATTGGTAAATCGTGTCATCCCAGTCATCGAAGACACCTATGTAGACATCCAGTTCGGTACGGGTTGTTTGAAGGTTACACCTGCACATGACGTTAACGACCATGCACTTGGCCTGAAGCACGGATTGGAAACAATTGATATTTTCAACGATAATGGTACGATCTCTGAGGCAGCTGGCCTTTATGTAGGTCAGGATCGTATGGATGTTCGTAAGCAGATAGCAAAGGACTTGGAGGCAGCAGGGCTGATGGAGAAGGTTGAAGACTATGATAATAAAGTCGGATACTCAGAGCGTACACACGTACCTATCGAACCAAAGCTCTCTACACAATGGTTCTTAAAGATGCAGCACTTTGCTGATATCGCCCTTTCTCCAGTCATGGACGACGATATAGAGTTCTATCCAAAGAAGTATAAGAACACATATCGCCACTGGTTAGAGAACATCAAGGACTGGTGTATCAGCCGTCAGTTGTGGTGGGGTCATCGTATTCCTGC
>ERZ1699259.296-NODE-296-length-24715-cov-4.725313_pt1 | contig 24715 bp, 24 predicted proteins | sample MGYA00581525_ERZ1699259 | MGnify/ENA primary metagenome ERZ1699259 (study PRJEB42319, sample SAMD00040332) | human oral metagenome | material: saliva | host: Homo sapiens | study: EMG produced TPA metagenomics assembly of PRJDB4115 data set (Metgenomic analysis of... | reverse complement strand
CGTTTCATCGCTGGTTTGACTAAAGCAGGCGTTGAAGTTAACCGTAAAATGTTGGCTGACTTGGCAGTTAACGATGCAGCAGCATTCGCTAAACTTGTTGAAGTAGCTAAAAACGCTTAATAGCATACCATAACAAATTAAGGACTCTCTTTGGAGGGTCCTTTTTTGTATGGTGAAAGCCTCCTCTAGTACGATGGCACAGAAACAATAAAAAGGAGATTTACTAGTTCATGGCGAAATACTCAGTATAGATATTTCGTTAACAAATCTCAGATAGAGGAGGGATTAGTATGAACGTATTAAAGAAAGCTTTAGTTTTAGGGGCCGTAGGTGTTATGTTAGCCGTACCAGGTTATGCAAAGGTTGTAACTGGTAGCCAATCAGATGCTAACTTAGATCTAAAATATCCACTAGTTTATACAGATCATGCTTATGCGCAACAGGCAATTAATACAGATATCGCAAACTATGTGCTAGAAGCAAAGGATATGTATTACAACCAACATATTTATAAGGTGGCTCAAAATTATAAGGTAACCTATGAAGATAGCCAAGTTGTTTCCATTCTATTGACGACCTATCATTACTATGCCGGTGCCGCTCATGGTATGACTAATACCAGAGGACTTGTATATAATAAAATAACAGGTCAACGTGTTCCTCTATACAATTATGTAAAAATCGCTAATGCAGAACAGTTGAATAGAGGATTACGATCTTATGTATTAGATTACTACACAGGTTCCCATACAAAGAGCCGTATTCCTCAAGGCTGGAGTGTAAAATATGTAACTGATAACTACTGCCTACGCGGTAAGGGTAATATCGATCTAGTTTACCAACCATATGAATTAGGACCTTATTCTAATGGCACTACCTATATTGGATTTACACCGCAATCTATTGAATACTTTAACCGCATGAACTCGTAATAAAGGTGGCGTTATATTTGTATATAACATTATTAATGATACCCATTGGGCTGTTCTTACTGGTGATTAGCCTTCGGTATATGGTAAAAATTTTTACTATCTCGCCTATACATGATATGCCCTATAGAACAGATAAAGGTATTTTTACCATTGAAACAGCTGGTCGCTACGGTGTATGGCTTAATGGTCGGGAGGTGCCCACCGGCGTCAGTGTTGAGGCGGCCGTCGAACCAGTTGTCGACCCGGATAACCACCATCTGCCCCTGACGGAAGAGCGCCAGTTTGATGAGGCGCTTGGCGGGGTCATCGACGCGCCGCGCCGCTTGGCCACGGCCTCGAGACACCTGGATAGTTCCTGCGAGAACGCGAACCAGGGCAGCGGCTTCATGAGGTAGGAGAGTGCACCCACCTGGTAGCCGTGGATCGCGAACTGCGCGGCGGACGTGATGAACACGAGGACGACCTCCTGATCGACCTCGCGGATTGCGCGCGCCGCGGTCATGCCGTCCACGTGGGTCATCTGGATGTCCATGAGGATGATGTCGTACACCGGCTTGTAGTCACCGATGATGGCTCCGCCGTCCTCGAAGTAGGTGACGTCGAAGGAGACATCGTTTTCCTCGCTGTAGCGCGCGAGGTAGTCGGCGAGGAGCTGGCGTGAGACGGCCTCGTCCTCGACGACGGCGATGCGCACCATGATCCGGCCCTCCCTGACGTACTGACAGATGCGAACAAGGATATGTGAGCGCAGCCCCGCCCTTCGAGCGAGTCCACACCCCGGCCTCGTCGATCACATGCAGACGCACCCGCAGGTGGGGGCCGCTACGATTGTCCTGACTACCGTGAAAGGGGAGTAGCGTGGATCTGCTCGTTGTTGGATCGGGCTTTTTTGGCCTGACGTTTGCCCGCGAGGCTGCGGAGCGATTCGGTATGAACGTGACGGTCATCGAGCGTCGTGACCACATTGGAGGCAACGCCTACTCGTCGATTGACGAGGCCACCGGCGTCGAGGTGCACCGCTACGGCACCCATCTCTTCCACACGTCGAACGAGCGCGTGTGGTCCTACGTCAACCGATTCACGGCATTCAACGACTACCGCCATCGCGTCTACGCCAACTACCAGGGCGTCGTCTACCCGCTGCCCATCAACCTGGGCACGATCAACCAGTTCTTCGGAGCTGCCTACTCGCCGGCGGAGGCGCGCGCGCTCATTGAGCAGCAGGCCGCCGAGATCACGGGCGAACCCGGCAACCTCGAGGAGAAGGCGATTAGCCTGATCGGCCGCCCCCTCTACGACGCATTCATCGCGGGATACACGGCCAAGCAGTGGCAGACGGATCCGCGCGAGCTCGCAGCCTCCATCATCACGCGCCTGCCCGTGCGCTTCACCTACGAGAACCGCTACTTCCAGGACCGCTACGAGGGCCTGCCGCTGAATGGTTACGGCGCGTGGATCGCGAACATGGTCGACCACCCGCGCATCACCGTGCACACGGGCGTGGACTTCTTCGATGCTTCCTCGCCGTTCTCGAAGGCCGCGTCCGTCGGCCAGGTCCCGGTTGTCTACACGGGCGCGATCGACCGCTACTTCGACTACGAGGCCGGCGAGCTCGGCTGGCGTACCCTCGACTTCGAGACCGAGGTCGTGGACGTGCCCGACTACCAGGGCTGCTCCGTCATGAACTACTCGGATCGCGACGTGCCCTTCACGCGTATCCACGAGTTCGCGCACCTGCACCCCGAGCGGGATCGAAGCGGTGCGACCAACACGATCATCCAGCGCGAATACTCGCGCTTCGCCCGCCCCGGGGACGAGCCCTACTATCCGATCGCCTCACCATCAGACCGCTCGACGCTCGCCGCCTACCGTGACATGGCGGCGGGGGAGAAGAACGTGTTATTCGGCGGTCGACTGGGCTCCTACCAGTACCTGGATATGCACATGGCAATCGCATCGGCCCTCACCAAGGTCGATGAGGCCGTGGCCTCCTGGCGCTGACGGGTCTCCTCTTCGCATGGCGTCGATTGTTTGGTCGGTCCTCTCGATCGCCCTCATCATCGGCATCGGTTGGATCGCTCGCCGCGCGGGTGCGCTCGGTCCCGAGGCGGCGGGCTCTCTCGCGTCGGTGACGTACTGGGTGGCGTCCCCGGCCATGCTCTTCCACGCGATCGTCTCAACGGGGACGTCTGGCGTATTCGGGGCCCCGCTCGCCGTGGCAGCCGCCTCGGGTGTAGGCACAGCACTCCTCTTCGTGGCCGTCGCCCGTCTGTTCCTGCGCCTGACGCGGGGCGAGACCACCTTGGGGGCCATGGCCTCGTCCCTCAATAACGGCGCGTATATCGGCATCCCGATCGCGGTCTACGTGCTGGGGGACGCTTCTGCGGTCGTGCCCATCCTGGTGTTTCAGCTCGGTTTTTTCACGCCGATGTTCTTCGTGTTGGCGGATCTGGCCGGATCTGGCCAGCGCCCGTCTGCGCGCGGCATCGTGACGGTTATCGCGCGCAACCCCATGGTCATTGCGGCGGCGTTCGGTTTCCTCTTTTCCGCGGCCGGGTGGTCGATGCCGACACTCCTCGACGTGTCCACGTCCATGCTGGGGGCGGCCGCGCCCCCGATGATCCTGCTGTCCTTCGGCGCCGCCCTCGTGGACCGGCGCGCGGCCTCCGGCGACGCGGGGGCACCCGCTATCGCGTGCGCCGTCGTTGCTAAGCTCGCCGTGCAGCCCGCGATCGCGTGCGGCGTTGGGGTGCTCCTTGGGTTAACCGGTCCGGCTCTCATGTCGGTGACGATCATGGCGGCGCTGCCCTCGGCACAGAACGCCTACATCGCGGCGACGCGTGCAGGGGCGGGGGAGCGCATCGCGCAGGGAACGGTCCTCCTGACGACCTTTGCATCGCTGCCTGTCGTCGTTGGAATTGCGGCGATTTTCCATGCGTGTGGGGTTGTTTCCTAACTCGGGTTTGTCGGCATCAGCTCTGCTCTCGGGGTGTCGGATCGGGCCCCGGTCAGCAAAGAACCCGTCAAAAAGAGGCCAAAAACACGTTCTGTATCGTGGACTCTGGGAGACTTCCCGGTGTATCGGCCCTAGTCTGGCTGGGAATTATCCCGTATAGACACGATTGCAAGGAACTCACTTCATGTCATCCTCCGCATCCAAATCCGCGCCTCGCGCGCGTGACTCGTGGAGCGGCCAGACAGGCTTCCTCCTGGCAGCCATCGGCTCGGCCATCGGCCTGGGCAACATCTGGCGTTTCCCCGGCGTCTCCTACTCCAACGGCGGCGGCGCCTTCCTGGTCCCGTACCTGGTTGCCCTGATCTTCGTTGGCATCCCCATGCTGTGGCTCGACTACGCGGTCGGCCACAAGTTCCGCGGTTCACCGCCGTGGGCGCTGCGCAAGATCCTCGGAGGCGGCGAGTTCATCGGCTGGTTCCAGACCTTCGTCTGCTTCGTCATCATGGTCTACTACGGTGCGGTCCTCGCGTGGGGCGTGCAGTACACGATCTACTCCGTGAACGAGGCCTGGGGCGCCGACCCGACGACCTTCTTCACTGACTCCTTCTTGCAGGTTGTTCCCGGCGACACCTTCTCCTGGGCGCCGGCATGGTCTGTGATGATTCCCCTCGCTCTCGTGTGGGTGCTCGTGCTCTTCGTCATCGGTCGCGGCCTGTCCAAGGGTGTCGAGGCTGCGAACAAGATCTTCCTTCCGCTCCTCGTCATCCTCTTCCTCGCCCTCGTCGTCCGAGCCCTCTTCCTGCCGGGCGCCGTCGAAGGCCTCAACGCCTTCTTCACACCGAACTGGAGCGCGCTGGCCGACCCCAACGTGTGGCTGGCCGCCTTCGCGCAGATCTTCTACTCGCTGTCCGTGGGCTTCGGCATCATGCTGACCTACGCCTCGTACCTCAAGCCCAAGTCGAACCTGACGGGCACCGCTCTGGTTGCCGGCTTTGCGAACTCCTCTTTCGAGATCCTCGCGGGTATCGGCGTCTTCAGCGCCATCGGCTTCATGGCACACCAGGGCGGCGTGAGCGTCTCCGAGGTCGAGGGCCTGACCGGCCCGATCCTCTCCTTCGTGACCTTCCCGAAGATCATCTCGATGATGCCCGGTGGGCCCCTCTTCGGCGTGCTCTTCTTCTCGTCCCTCGTTCTGGCCGGTGTCACCTCTCTGCTCTCCTTGCTTCAGGTCGTCTCCGGTGGCCTGCAGGACAAGTTCGGCTGGTCGCCCGCTCGCTCGGCTCTCGTTCTTGGTGTTCCCGCGACCGCTATTTCGCTGGTGCTCTTCGGCACCCGATCGGGCCTGAACAACCTCGACATCGTCGACAACTTCATCAACTCGGTTGGCGTCGTGTCCTCGGCGATCATGTTCGCCGTCCTGTGCGCGGTTGCCGGCCCCCGCCTTGGGGTGCTCCGTGCACACATCAACTCGGTGTCCAGCGTGAAGGTCCCCAAGCTCTGGGAGCCCCTCGTCGGCATCGTCATTCCGGTCGTCCTCTTCGTCATGATGGCGATGTCGATCGTGCAGATCCTGAAGGATGGCTACGGGGGCTACCCCAGCAGCTACGTGCTGATCTTCGGCTGGGGTTCCGTGGCGGTCGCGGTCATCGCGTCTCTGATTTTCACTCTCATCCCGTGGAAGCACCGCCCGGTGGACACCCACGCGACGGTCGCCCAGATCCTCGCAGACGACGCCGATGACACCGCTTCGATTGAAGGAGGCGCCAAGTGACCGCTCCCGCTATCGCTCTGATGATCCTGACGATCCTGCTCGTGTGGGGTGGCCTCGTCGCGTCCGTCGTGCTGCTTCAGGTTCTGTCGGTGCCCACCGATGAAGAGACCGAGGCCGCTCAGCGTGCTATCGAAGCCGCCGAAGCTGCGAAGCAGTAGGGTGGCATCGTGAAGCTCGTTGCCTTTGATCTCGATGACACTCTTGCCCCCTCGAAGTCGCCGCTGCCGCCCGAGATGGATGTGGCGCTGCGCTCGTTGCTCGATCACGTGGAGGTGTGCATCATCTCCGGTGGCCAGATGGGCCAGTTCCGCACGCAGGTGCTGGACAACCTGCACGCCACGGATGAGGAACTCTCTCGGCTGCACCTGATGCCCACCTGCGGCACGCGCTACTACCGCTATGAAGATGGCGCGTGGGTCGAGCGTTACGCGCACGACCTGGACCCCGAGGTGGCCGCCCGCGCGATCGACTCGCTCGAGCGTCACGCGCGTGAGCTCGGCCTGTGGGAGTCCAACCCGTGGGGCAACATCATCGAGGACCGCGGCTCGCAGATCACCTTCTCCGCCCTGGGGCAGGAGGCTCCGCTCGACGCGAAGCGCGCCTGGGATCCGGACGGCACCAAGAAGGCCGCTCTGCGTGACGCCGTGCAGCCCGACGTGCCCGAGCTCGATGTTCGCGGCGGGGGCTCGACCTCGGTCGACATCACCACCCGTGGCATCGACAAGGCGTTCGGCATGGGCAAGCTCGTCGAAGAGACGGGCATCCCTGCTTCCGAGATGCTCTTCATTGGCGACCGCCTGGATCCGGAAGGCAATGACTACCCCGTCAAGGCCGCCGGCTACGCGACGCGCGCCGTGTCCGGATGGGAAGAATGCGTGGATGTCATCGACGAGATCGTGGCATCCATGAGCTGACCCGTCGCAGTAAACGATGACGAGGCCGGGGCTGGGGAACCAGCTCCGGCCTCGTTGTGTGCGGCTGCGGTGCTTGCGGCGATCGTACGGCCGCTGTGTCTTGCGCGGGTGCGTTACTGTGCGCCAATGCCCCTGGTCGCCCAGAAGACGACGGCGGATGCGGCTGCAACGTTGAGCGAGTCGACCCCGTGGTCCATGGGGATCTTGACGGTGTAGTCGGAGGCCGCGATGGTGCGCCGCCCCAGGCCGTCGCCTTCGGTACCCATCACCATTGCGAGGCGTGCGTCCGGCCCCTGGAGGGCGGGAAGCGATGCGAAGTCGTCGAGGGAGACCGAGTCATCCGACAGGGCCAGTGAAGCGACGGTGAAGCCCGCCTTCTGGAGGGCAGCAATGTCGCCCGGCCAGGAGTCGAGGCGGGTCCACGGCACCTGGAAGACGGTTCCCATGGAGACGCGTACGGATCGTCGGTAGAGGGGATCTGCGCACTGGGGAGTCACCAGGACGGCGTCCACTCCGAGCGCGGCGGCGCTACGGAAAGCGGCGCCGACGTTCGTATGGTCGACGAGATTCTCCAAGACGACGACGCGACGCGCCGGGGCGCCGCCGTGAGCGGTTGCGAGCAGCTCGTCAAGGCTGGGAAGGATGGGACGCTGCATGGCGGCCAGGGCGCCGCGATGCAGGTGAAAGCCCGTCATCTGCTCCAAGACGTCCTCGTCGGCGACGAAGATTGGAACGTCCGCGCCGTCGGGGGCACCCGTTGCCGCCTCGATGAGGTCGGTGAGGGTCGGTAGCCAACGCCTCGACATGAGGAAGGAGCGCGGGTGATGCCCCGCGCGGATCGCACGCTCGATGACGTTCGCGGATTCGGCCATGTACAGGCCGCGTTCCGGTTCGATCTTGGAACGAAGCTTGACGTCTTTCAGGCGCGTGTAGTCGTCCAGGCGCGAATCTGCGCTCAGATCCGCGCTGGTGAGCTCGATAATCACGGCGGTCCCTCACGCCCGCTGGAGGGCGCGCGAGACCTCGCCCGGCCAGGACGGGCCTTCGAAGATGAACGCGGAGAACGCTTCGACCAGGTCCGCACCCGCGCTGATCATGCGCAGCGCATCTTCGGGAGAGGAGATGCCGCCGGTACCGATGAGGATCTGCTCGTCGTCGAGGTGACGGGCCGCCAGAGAGACGACCTCGAGCGCGCGAGGCAGAAGCGGAGCGCCGGAGACGCCGCCCTCGCCCAGATCGTGGTTGATCGTCGTGTTCGTGGCGACGACACCCGCCAGGCCGAGCTCCTTCGTCAGCTCGACGACGGCCACGATGTCCTCGTCGGCCAAATCGGGAGCGATCTTGACGAAGAGCGGCATGGTGCGATCGGGAGCACCTGCCTCGCAGCCGCGGCGAGCGGCCTGCAGGATCGGGCGCAGGTGATCGACGGACTGCAGGTCGCGCAGGCCGGGCGTGTTGGGGGAGGAGACGTTGACGACGACAAAGTCCACCCAGTGGGCGAGCGTCTTCGCGCAGTACTCGTAGTCCGCGGGGGCGTCCGCCTCAGACGTCACCTTGTTCTTGCCGATGTTGGCGCCGACGATCGCGGCGCGGCCCGCAGGAGTCGAGCGCAGCTCGCGCAGCTTCTCGGCGGCGGCATCTGCTCCGGCATTGTTGAAGCCCATGCGGTTGCGCAGGCCGCGCTCCTCCATGAGGCGCCACAGGCGCGGTGCGTCGTTGCCGGGCTGGGGACGGGGAGTCACGGTGCCAATCTCGACGAAGGCGTAGCCGAGGGCGCACATGCCGAGCACGGCCTCGGCATCCTTGTCCATGCCGGCTGCCAGACCGAGGCGGGACGGGAGGCGACGCTCACCCAGGGTCAGGGGGACCTCGACGCCTCCGACGACGCGCGTGGGGGAGTGGGCCGGATCCAGATGGCCCAGCGTGGCGCGCATGAGCCCGCGCGTCGGGGCGAATCGTCCGGCCAAGGAAATCGCTCCCAGACCCCAGTGGTGAGCATCCTCCGGGTTGGAACGCGAAATGAAGTGTGTGAAAGCCCAGTTGTACGCGCGTCGGATCATGCTTCCTAGAATAGTTGATCAGTCCCACCATGCCCACCACCACCGCATGGATGATCCGTCTCGAATAAGCACGCGCATCTCATCGGGAGGGATCGCGTCCTCGCCGAGGCCAAGGACCGAGGCGAGGGTGAGCCAGTGCTGGTAGCTCGGATAGCGCTCCTCGTCGATGGGGGATCCGGTGTGAGCAATGATCGCGGACTCGGGGACAAGAACCGTGTCGATGCTGACGCGTTCGTCGCGCCGCGGTGCGCGGATGACGTATCCCTCGAGGGTGAGTCCGTCCACGCGGGAGGCGGCCCGTAGGAGGTCTACGATCCGTGGGGCGTTGTTCTGCCGATCGTTGCGCGCGTCCTTCGGCAGCAAGGATGCGAGCTGACGGGCATCCGCCCCCGACAGGTCAGCGAAGCGTGCGTAGTCGCCCAGGTCCCACCCATCGCACAGGTAGGGAGCTATCAGAGCGGAGATACCTCGATCGTCGAGCCATCGAGGTGGGCCGTACATGCCTTCGGGGCAGGGCTCCTCCTCGTCGAGCAAAATGTCGCAGCCGGCGGGCAGTGTGGTCGTTGTGTGCATGATGCTTCCTTGTCGTTTGCGACGGAGCGCCGATGCTCCGACACGGACAGGATCATGCACGCGAGGACGTGATGGCCAGTGCCACTGCAACCCCTGTGGATACAGGTACGGTCGCCGCAATCCCTGTGGATACAACACGTCGGCCCCGCGTCCATGTGGATGGGGCGGGGCCGACGACAATAAGGACTACTTCGGGAACTGACCGCGGTCGACCTGCGGGCGCGGCGAACGCCAGCGGCGCGGCATGATCATGCGGGAGAAGGTGTAGTAACCGGTGCCCGAGGGAATATCTTCGCGGGGGTGCGCCTCGGTGAAGAGACGCTTGACCTTTCGCCACACGAGGATGACCTCAACGGCAGTGATAATGAAAGAGCCGTACATGAGGGCGGTCGACCCGTACAGGGCGTACACCTGAAGGTGCAGCGGAATCGAGCTCGTGAACATCTGGGTCACCATGAGAAGCACCAACGAGACCATCATGCAGGCGAGGATCCACTCGGAGAAGGAGTGGCGCGCATCCACATAGTCGCGCACGAAACGCCGCGCAGCGCCCTTGTCGCGGGCAGGCAGGTACTTTTCCTCACCGGTGATCATCGCGCGCTGTTCGGCGTCGAAACGCGCGTTGCGGGCGGCGCGGGCGGCGCGCTTGGCCTCCTTGCGGTCCTTGGGGACCAGGGGGCGGATGCGGGCGGCCTCGGCTGCCTTACGCTTCGGCGTGGGGCGGCCTTTCTTGCCGTCGGGCGTCGTGGAGACGGGTTCGACATTCATCGAGGTCTCGTCGTTGTTGTTCTTGCTTCGTCCAAACACGCTTCAAGGCTAGCGGATAGCCCGCCCGCCTCGCACTCCCATGGTCTACCCTGGTCGTATGGCTGATACTTCACATGCACTGTCCACGTCCGTTTTGAAGGAGCGCCTGGAGGCTGCCTTCCCGTCCCTGCTGGAGGAGCTCACGCAGCTCGTCGCGATCCCGTCGGTGTCGTCGGATCCCGCCCATGCGGCTGACGTGGAGCGTAGCGCTGAGCACATCCGTGAGCGTTTCGCCGCCCTCGGCTTGGAGGCCAAGGTGCTGCGTGAGACTGCGGAAGATGGCACCGAGGGCAAGCCCGCCCTCGTCGCTCACACGCCTCATATTGAGGGCGCGCCGACGGTTCTGCTGTACGCACACCACGACGTGCAGCCTGTGGGCGAGCTCGACCGCTGGAGCATGGATCCCTACAAGGCCGAGGTCCGCGGCGACCGCATCTACGGCCGTGGCTCGTCCGACGACGGCGCGGGCATCACCGTGCACCTGGGTTCGCTGTCGATCCTGGGCGAGGACCTGCCCGTCAACGTCGTCGTGTTCATTGAGGGCGAGGAAGAGATTGGTTCCCCGTCGTTCACGGCGTTCCTCGACGCCCACAAGGATGAGCTTGCCGCCGACGTTATCGTCGTGACGGACTCGTCGAACTGGAAGGTGGGTGAGCCCGCCGTCACCTCGACGCTGCGCGGCAATGCGATTGTGACCGTCGACGTGACCGTCGCCGACCACGCGGTGCACTCGGGTGCTTTCGGCGGCCCGCTGCTCGACTCCGTCGCGATTTCCTCGATGCTCATCGCCTCGCTCTTCGATGAAAAGGGCGACGTCGCGGTTCCTGACCTGGGCGGCTCGGATCACGCGGACGTTGATTGGCCGGAAGAGGAGCTGCGTGCCGCTGCCGGTATGGTCGAGGGCCTTCAGCTGGCGGGCTCGGGCGACATCGCCGCCCGCATGTGGACCAAGCCGTCGATCTCGGTCATCGGTTTTGATGCTCGCCCGGTCTCCAACGCCTCGAACACGATTGCCCCGCACACGCGCTTCCGCCTGTCGATGCGTACGGTGCCGGGCGTGGATCCCGCCGAGGCCCAGGCCAAGCTCGTGGACTACCTGCTCTCCCATGCCCCCTTCGGTGCGCGCGTCGAGGTTACGGCCGAGGACGCTGGTGCCGGCTACCAGGCCGACATGGATTCCCCCGTGACGAAGGCTCTGCACGAGTCTCTTACCGAGGCCTGGGGTGTTCCCTCGGTCAACATCGGTGTGGGCGGCTCGATCCCGTTCATCTCGGACTTCCAGCGCATCTTCCCGAACGCTCAGGTCGTTGTCACCGGTGTTGAAGACCCGATGACGAACGCCCACTCCGAGGACGAGTCGCAGTCGATTTCGGATCTCAAGGCCGCGATTCTCGCTGAGGCTCTGCTGCTGACGCGCGTGGCGTCCCTGTGAGTCGTGTCGTTATCGCCGGTCGGTGGGACGGGGGAGTTCCCGCCCTGTCGACCGATGAGGCACTCGACGCCATCCGCCGGGGCGTCCTCGCTGGCGCATCGGACACGGCGGTGGTGACGGTTCCGTTCGGAACCGGTTCGACCTTCGACGAGGCCGTGGCCGCGTTGGACTCCCAGGCCTCGTTCGTGCGCGTGCCCACCGACGCCTCGTCGTCGTGCGAGGCGGGTGAGCGCGTGGCCGATTCACTTCGCAACGGTTCCGCCGTGATTGTCGAGGGCGGGCATAATTCCTCTCCCGATTGCGGTGTGGGCTTCCTTGAAGGCCTCCTGGGTGCCCCTGGCATCGACCCACGGCAACCGGAGGCGCTCGCCGATGCCCTGACGCGTGCGCAGGCTCTCGTGAGCGATGCCGAAGTGGATCTCGTGTGCGCGGCGTCGACCGCACGCCCACTCCTGGGGCTTGACTCGGTCCTCGCCGTCGCGCCGGATCTGGAGCCAATCGAGGCTCAGGATACCGCTCTCACCGCCGCTCTCACGCAGGCGTTTGCCCATCGCCCGCTTGGTCGTCACCAGCTCCTGGACGGAGTGGACGTACACGCGGCGCGCCAGCGTGGTTCCGGCGCCGGAGGCGGTGTCGGAGCCGTCATCGCGGCCATCGGTGGACGCATCGTCACCACGGGTGATCTACTGTCGCAGCTACTGGGCCTGGAAACAGCTCTTGACGGCGTCGACCTCGTGATCGTCGCCGAGCCTGAACTGGCCTCGCCGGTGCTCGCCGAGTCGACCCTCGACTGCATCACCCGGGCGGCTGCGACGCACGCGCTGCCGGTTGTCGCCATCACCCACAGGTCCAGCCTGTCGCACTTTGAGAAGGCCGAATGGGGGCTGCACGGTGTCTTTGAGACGGAGGGAGCCGTCACGCTCGAAGACGCTGGACGCCGCGTCGCCCGTACCTGGTTACGCTAAGCGCGCACTCCACCCGTGGCGCAGGGCGCCTGCGGGGGAGTAGTGTGTCAAGCGAATACATCTATTCGTCACGAAAAGGAGCATCATGTCCGAGTCCGCAATTCAGGCTCCCACCCACGAGGTCATCCTCACCGACGTCGCCGCTGCGAAGGTCAAGAGCCTCCTCGAGCAGGAGGGTCGCGATGACCTGCGCCTGCGCATTGCCGTTCAGCCGGGCGGCTGCTCCGGCCTCATCTACCAGCTGTACTTCGACGATCGCACGCTCGACGGCGACGCGATTCGTTCCTTCGACGGCGTTGAGGTCGTCGTCGATCGCATGAGCGTGCCCTACCTGAGCGGCGCAACGATCGACTTCGCCGACACCATCGAGCGTCAGGGCTTCACGATCGATAACCCCAACGCCCAGAACACCTGCGCCTGCGGCGAATCCTTCCACTGAGCCGAAAGAACACCATTCCATGATGTCCTCTCTGCGCCGTTTCGGCGCCCTCGCTGGCGCCGCCGCGCTCGTCTTCGGACTCGCGGCTTGCTCCGACGCTTCGTCGTCTTCGTCTCCCGCTCCCGCGGAGATCGACTACTCCGCCTGTTCGACGGACGACTCCGCTGACCAGAATGCGAACGTCGACCGCAGCGGCACGGGCAACTTCCCGTCGATCTCGGGCGAGGAGACTCCCGTCATTGCCGCTGGTAGCGGCTCAGAGCCGACCTCGAAGGTGCTCGTCAAGACCCTCAAGCAGGGCGATGGCGCGCTCGTGTGCCCGGGTGCGACGATCAAGGCGAACTACGTCGGTGCCCTGTGGAACGGCACGGTCTTCGATTCGTCGTTCGAGCGTGGCGATGCTATCGAGTTCTCCCTCAACCAGGTGGTGAAGGGTTGGACCTACGGCCTCGCGCACACGCATGTGGGTGACCGCGTCGAGCTGGTGATTCCGGCGTCGCTCGGCTACGGCGGCCAGGCCCGCGGCAATATTCCCGCGAACTCGACTCTCGTGTTTGTCGTGGACATTGTGGGTGTGGCGACTGACAACCTTGCCGATGATGCAGTCCTGAGCAGTGGCGTGGCAACGGGCGAGGAACTGCCCGCCGGCATCACGGTCACTGGGGAGCCCGGCGTCGAGCCGACCCTGACGATCGACGAGAGCGTCGCGGCCCCCACCGAGCAGAAGATCTACACGATCTACAAGGGTTCGGGCGAGGCGCTCACGGACGACCAGACCGTGCTCTACAAGCAGGTGGTCGGCGGTTTCGGTGCCAGCGGTCAGACGCAGTCTTCGTGGAGCCAGGCTCCCAATAAGGCTCCCGTGCATGATGCCGAGCTCACGGGTGTGACCATCGGTTCTCGCCTCCTCATCGTGGCACCGATTCCGGGCGCGGAAGCGCAGTCCGGTCAGGAAGCGACACCCAATCGTGCCACCGTCTTCGTCGTCGACATCGTGGGTACGTCCTCGATGCAGTGATCTCGCGCCGACTTAGGTAAACGTCAGCGGGCGGCTCCCAGTGTGGGAGCCGCCCGCTACCCGTTAGAATGGACTCATCGCGTCGATTTGGCCGACATATGCAAGGAGAGCTTCCATGAGTGAAGAAACCGTTCGAATCCTGGTTTTCAGCGACGACAAGGATAAGCGAAGTGCCGTCATCAACGGCGTTGGGCTGCGTGCGTCCAAGGACACGCCTCGCATCGAATGGGTCGAGGCCGCCACGGGCTTCGGCGTTCGCGATGCTTTCGATCAGCAGGACTTTGCGATGCTGATCCTCGACGCTGAGTCGAAGAAGGAGGGTGGCATGTCGATCGCCCAGGATCTGCGCGAGACCCGTGACGGTGTTCCCCCGATCGTTTTCCTGACCGCCCGCCCCCAGGACGAGTGGCTGGCGACGTGGGCCGGAGCAGCCGCCGTCGTGGCCGATCCGATCGACCCGATCATTCTTCAGGAGACCGTCGCCGACGTGCTGCGTGGAGCCAAGTGATGGCCACGCAGGAGTGGGGGCCGATCATCGGTGCCCTGACCGCGGGCGAGAGCCTTGACTACGGCCAGTCGTACTGGCTGATGGACCAGGTGATGAGCGGCGAACTCGGCGAGGCACGTCTCGCGTCCTTCCTGACCGCGATGGCTATCAAGGGCGCCACGGTCGATGAGATCCACGGTCTGGCCGACGGCATGCAGGATCACGCGGCACACGTCGAGCTGCCCAGCCGCGCGCTCGACATCGTGGGCACGGGCGGCGACGGATACAAGACCGTCAACATCTCAACAATGTCCGCCATCGTGCTCGCCGCGATGGGGATTCCGCTGGTCAAGCACGGCAACCGCGCCTCCACCTCGAAGTCGGGTTCCGCGGACGTCATCGAGGCTCTCGGCGTTAACCTCGACCTCGACGCCGACGCGCTGCGCCGCGTCTTCGACGAGGTTGGCATCGCATTCCTGTTTGCGAACAAGATGCACCCCTCGATGCGCTTCGCGGCCCCCGTGCGCCGCGCCCTCGGCTTCCCCACGGCGTTTAACGTCCTGGGGCCGCTGACGAACCCGGCACGCGTCCAGGCGTGTGCGATTGGTGCCTCGCGCGAGGAGAACGCGCGTCTCATGGCGGGCGTGTACGCGTCGCGCGGGCTGAGCGCGCTCGTATTCCGTGGCGCGAACACCGGCCTCGACGAGCTGACGACGACCGATGCGAATCAGGTGTGGCTGGTGTCGGGTGGAGCGGTTGTAGAAACCGAGTTCGATGCGCGCGAATCCCTGGGCATGGCCTCCTCCTCGATTGAGGACCTCGCGGGTGGCGAGGCGTCCGAGAACGCTGCGGTTGCTCGCGACGTGTTGTCGGGTGGTGGGGCGGACGCGGTTCGCGACGCTGTCGCCCTCAACGTCGGCGCCGGCATCCTGGCCTGGGAAGGCCTGGACAACCCCGTGACGCGGGCCGACTTCGAGCCCCGCATGCGCGGCGCCGTCGAGCGCGCCCTTGCGGCGCTGGCCGATGGTTCGGGCGCCCGACTCGTTGAGCGTTGGGTGGCTGCCTCGAACGGATGACACCCTCGCGCGCTAGGCGCGCGGAGACAGACGCTGATGGGCGGTTGCGTGGGCCAAGAGCTCGCGCAGCCGCCCGTCGCGTAGTGGGCTGTCGGCAGACTGGGACCAGGGCAGCGGCCCGTTCCATTCGACGAGGCGCGTTCCCTCTCGGCTCAGCTCGGAGCACAGGAGTGAAGTCTCCGCCCACGAGGCGACTGAGGCGGCCATCCCGCCGGTCTCGATGGGGTCCGTCGAGGTGAGGACATCGATCCACGGGGACGCATCAGAGCGCGGGGGCACCACGACCGAACTGAGGAGGCGCCCGTGCGAGGCCACGTGCAGAATCCAGCCCGCCTCGCCGCCGTCACGGCGCGTCCCCCAGACAATACGCGTGGCAGCCAAGATCGGTCGCATCGTCGAACGCTCGACTCCTGCCATGTAAGCGGCAAGCTCGTCGCGCACGCTCGCGGCGGCTTCGAACAGGCCCTGGGTGGAGAGTTTTTCCATGAGGGCGGTGAGCGCGTGGGGCACCGTGAGCGAGGATGCGGCCACGGCCTCGTTAAGTATCGCGTGTGCGCTGTCGGAATCGGACTGAGCCACCACCCGTTCGATTGCCCCGGAAGCTCGCAAGGCATGCGCACGCGTGCCGAAAGGGCCGAGGGCGCGGGGTAGGTCGTCAAGCGTGACGGACGAAACGACGCGGGGGCGGCCGGCCTCGGCGATGACCCAGTGCTGGGATCCCTGGCGCCTCGACGCGGAGTTGTAAGGCGGCGCAAGAGCCTTGATGTCGCGCAGCTCCCGGATCCGCGCCTCGAGAATCGACGCGGTCGGATAGGGGCGCACCCCCGCGGCCAGGGACACCATGCGTTGAACCTTCGGCCGCTTCTCGCCCTTCGTGTAGTAGCTGCCCACGCGCGAGCGCAGCGACGAGGCCGATCCCACGTAAAGAGTGTCTCCTGCGGTGTCGATGAAGTGATAGACACCGGGGGAAGCGGGCAGGTCAGCCACGAAGTCAGGCGTCGTCGGGCGCCTGGCCGGAGCCTGGTCCGTCAGGGCGATGAGGTCCTCGACGTCGGTTGCCCCCGCCCCTGCGAGCAGGTCAATGAAGCCAAGAAGGATCTCAGCTGTCGCGCGAGCGTCTCCGAGCGCCCGGTGTTCGGGAACGGTGGCGGTACCAAAGTAGGAAGCGACCGTGCCCAGTTTGTGGTTGCGCACGAGCGGGCGGGGTAGGGCGAGGCGAGCCAGGGCGAGCGTGTCGACGACGCGGACCCGAGGCCAGGGAAGCGAGCTCGCGCGTGCCGCACGGCGTAGGAAGCCCACGTCGAAAGAGGCGTTATGCGCGACGAGGACGGGGGAGTCCTCCGTTCCAAGGCCTGACCACTCCATGAAGCGTTCCAGAACGGATGCGATCGGGTCCGCATCTGCCACCATCGCTGGCGTGATGCCCGTCAGCGACGTGATGAACGGCGGGATAGGACGCGAGGGTTTGACGAGGGAAGAAAACTCGTCCACGACCGCTCCGTCGCGGACGAGCACCGCGCCGATCTCCGTAATTTCGGCACCCGCGCCCAGGCCTGTCGTCTCGAGGTCGACAACGACCCAGTGCCCGCCCGAGGCCGGCGTCCCGACGGCGTCAAGGCTGGGTTGAAGCTCCACCGAAGAGGCCCTCGACAGGGCCGCAGACACCACTGATCGAGCGAAAGGACGAGCCGATTCGCCGGGCGCTATGGTTTCCCCACAATCGCGCACGGGAGTTCGTTTCGTCATACAGTTGATACTAATTCGTTCGCGCGCTCGCGCGCCCGTCGAGACTTCAGGAGTGACAGTGGCGTTCTATCAGGCTCTCAAGGCGACCGGCAGCCCCATTCTGAAGGCCGCCTATCACCCGTGGATCCGCGGCAAGGAAAACATTCCTGCCGAGGGACCCGCTATCCTCGCGTCCAACCACAACGCCGTGTGGGACTCCGTCTTCCTGCCGATGATGCTCGACCGCGAGGTCGTCTTCATGGGGAAGGCCGACTACTTTACGGGCACCGGTCTCAAGGGGTGGATGACAAAGGAATTCATGCGCGCCGTCGGAACCATCCCTGTGGACCGCACCGGAGGTCGCGCATCCGAGGCCGCACTCAACGCCGGTCTTAAGCGCCTGCGCGACGGTGAGCTCTTCGGCATCTACCCCGAGGGCACCCGCAGTCCCGACGGACGCCTCTACCGCGGCAAGACCGGCGTTGCCCGCCTCGCTCTGCTGTCCGGCGCCCCCGTTATTCCCGTTGCCATGATCGGAACCCATGCGGCGCAGCCTATTGGCCAGAAGATCCCCTCGCGCACGAACATCGGCATGGTGATCGGCGAGCCCCTGGACTTCTCGCGCTACCGCGGCCTCGACAAGGACCGCTACGTGCTGCGGGCCATCACCGACGAGATCATGTACAACCTGATGCTCCTGTCCGGCCAGGAATACGTCGATCTGTACGCCGCCGACGTGAAGGCGCAGCTCGCCGCAGAGGGCGCCTTCGAGGGGCCCGTGCCCTCAAATGGTCGTCCTGCGCCCGGTGGGCGCACCGCCCCCGAGGTGCCCGTTCCGACCGCTCCCGAGGAAGAGAGCAGTGACGGCGAGAAGGACTCGGACAAGGAGTAACAGGGCCGGGCCGTCACCGATGGTTGGTGCTTGCAATCGCGTTCCGTGGGACGGGCGTCCTTGGCGAAACGTGATGTGAGCCGGGTAGAATGAACCGTGCCCTGCGCACGTGCGCGGGCCCGTACCTAACCAACCTGAGAAAGGTGACATTCATGTCGGTCCGTCGTGTTGCCCTGCTGACCGCAGGTGGCTTCGCCCCGTGCCTGTCCTCCGCCGTCGGCGGACTCATTGAGCGCTACAACGAAATCGATCCCACCGTTGAGATCATCGCCTACCAGAACGGCTACCACGGCCTGCTCACCGGCAACTACGTGCTGGTGGACGAGGAAGCGCGCAAGCACGCCGCCGTCCTGCACCGTTTCGGCGGCTCCCCGATCGGTAACTCCCGCGTCAAGCTGACGAACAAGAAGAACCTGGTCGAGCGTGGCCTCGTGTCCGAGGATGAGGATCCGCTGCAGAAGGCCGCCGAGCAGCTGCGCGCCGACGGCGTCGACGTCCTGCACACCATCGGTGGCGATGACACCAACACGACGGCCGCCGATCTGGCCGCCTACCTGGAGGAGCACGACTACCACCTGACCGTCGTGGGCCTGCCCAAGACGATCGACAACGACGTTGTGCCGATCCGCCAGTCGCTGGGTGCCTGGACCGCCGCTGAAGAGGTCTCCGAGTACTCCCAGAACGTCATCGGCGAGCATCGCTCTAACCCGCGCATGCTCATCATCCACGAGATCATGGGCCGCCACTGCGGTTGGCTGACCGCCGCCGGTTCGAAGTGCTACCACGACTGGCTGAAGACCCAGGAGTGGGTGCCCTCCATCGGCCTGTCCCAGGAGCGTTGGGACATCCACGCCATCTTCCTGCCCGAGATGAAGATCGACCTGGACGCCGAGGCTGCGCGCCTCAAGGCCATCATGGACGAGCAGGGCAACGTCAACATCTTCCTGTCCGAGGGCGCCGGCGTGCCTGAGATCATCGCGGAGATCGAGGCTGCCGGTGGCGAGGTCCAGCGTGACCCCTTCGGCCACGTCAAGCTCGACACGATCAACCCCGGCCAGTGGTTCGCCAAGCAGTTCGCCGAGAAGATCGACGCCGAGAAGGTCATGGTTCAGAAGTCCGGCTACTTCTCGCGTTCCTCGCGCGCCAACGCCGACGACCTGCGCCTCATCAAGTCGATGACCGACCTCGCCGTCGAGTGCGCCTTCAAGGGCGAGTCCGGCGTTATCGGCCACGACGAGGAGGACGGCGACCGCCTGAAGGCCATTCCGTTCCCGCGCATCGCGGGCGGCAAGCCCTTCGACATTTCCGCCCCCTGGTTCCTCGAGATGATGTCCGAAATCGGCCAGACCGTCGAGCCTGCCGGCGAGTGAGTCGCTTCGCGTGATTCCTTCGATCACTCCCGGACGCGGCGGCGAGCCTGTGCGTAAGCCTCGCTCCCGCCGCGTCCCCGAGCGTCTGTGGTCGCCCGAGTCCGGGGAGCTCGCTCCCTGGGACACGTGGCGCGGCCTGGACGCTGCCCAACAGCCTTCCTACGCGGACTCGCAGCACCTCAGTGATGTGACGGCGCAGCTGCGCCGTCAGCCGCCGCTCGTGTTCGCCGGGGAGGTTGACGACCTGCGCACGTGGATGGGTGCGGCTGCCCGCGGCGAGGCCTTCGTCCTAATGGGCGGGGACTGCGCCGAAACATTCGCCGAGGCGACGGCGGACCACGTGCGCCTGAAGATTCAGACGCTGCTGCAGATGGCGGTCGTCTTGACCTACGGCGCGTCGCTGCCGGTTATTAAGGTCGGACGTATCGCTGGCCAGTATGCGAAGCCGCGTTCGTCGGATATGGAAACGCGCCACGGTGTGACACTGCCCAGCTACCGTGGCGACGCCGTGAACTCCTTCGAGTTCACGCCCGAAGCACGCGAACCCGACCCGCAGCGTCTTCTGTCGCTGTACAACCACGCGGCCTCGACGCTGAATCTGATCCGCGCCTTCACGAAGGGTGGCTACGCCGACCTGCGCCAGGTGCACCGCTGGAATCAGGGTTTCATGTCGAATCCGGCCTACGCACGCTACGAGTCGCTGGCCGAGGACATCCACCGGGCGATTAAGTTCATGGGAGCCGCTGGCGTCGACTTTGAGACGCTGCGCGACGTTGACCTGTATTCGTCCCACGAGGCGCTGCTGCTCGAGTACGAGTCAGCCATGACGCGCATCGATTCGCGGACGGGCGAGCCCTACAACACGTCCGCTCACTTCCTGTGGGCGGGGGAGAGGACGCGCGAGGAGGAGGGAGCTCACATCGAGCTGCTGTCGCGTGTTCGTAACCCGATTGGGGTCAAGCTCGGCCCGTCGACCACGCCGGATCAGATGCTCGCGCTCATTGATCGCCTCAACCCGGACGGTGAGGAGGGGCGCCTGTCGTTCATTACGCGCATGGGTGCCGGTCGCATCCGTGAGGCGCTTCCGCCGCTCTTGGAAGCCGCACGCGAGGATGGTCGCCCGATCACGTGGATGACGGATCCGATGCACGGCAACACGATCACGTCGTCGACTGGCTACAAGACGCGTCGCTTCGAGACGGTCATGGACGAGGTCCGTGGATTCTTCGAGGCCCACGAGGCCACGGGAACGGTGCCGGGTGGCCTGCACGTTGAGCTCACCGGCGACGATGTCACCGAGGTGATTGGCGGCAGTGAGCACATCGACGATGAGTCGTTGCGCGACCGCTACGAGACGCTCGTGGACCCGCGTTTGAACCACCAGCAGAGCCTGGAGATGGCCTTCCAGGTCGCTCAGTACCTGGCGAAGGGTTCCTCCGCGGAGGAGAACTGATCGGATAAGAATCCCGGCCTCGTCTGTCATGGACGAGGCCGGGATTCTTAGTGGGCGTCAGTGCTGGGGCGGACGTGACGTCAGACGATCGTGATCGTGACGACGCTTCCCTTTTTCAGCATTGTTCCACCGGCAGGATCGGTCTGTCGGACGGTGCCGAAGAAGCCGCCGAGGATGGCTTCCTCCTGGACGGTGAAGCCGGCGTTTTCGAGGATGGTACGCGCTTCCTGGCGCTGGCGCCCCACGACATCGGGAACAGCGACCTTTTCGGGGCCTTTGGAAACGGTGTAGGCGACGGTGTCGCCGCGGTGCAGAATCGTTCCCTCATTGGTCTGCTGAGAGATGATCTGTCCTTCGGCGACCGTGTCGGAGAAGGCTTCGGTCGGCGTCGCGACAAGGCCAAGTGCCTCGATGGCGGTCTTCGCGGCGTCGGCGGTCATCCCGCCCAGCGAGGGGACCGTCAGGGGCTCTCGGCCCTTGGACAGTACGACGTCGACAGCCGTGTCGTGGGGCACCGACGTTCCGGACGCTACGGACTGGGAGATGACCTGTCCCTGGGGCACGTCCTCAGAGTAGGCGTCGGTGATTGCTCCGAGAGCCAGGCCGGCTTCCGTGAGCGCCTTTTTCGCGTCATCCTGACTCTTGCCGGCAACGTCGGGCACGTTTTTCATGTCCACTCCCTTGGACACGTAGAGCTGGACCTCAGCCCGCTTATGGACGGGTTCGCCACCCTCCGGATCGGAACGGGTGATCGATCCGGACGCGACGTCGTCCGAAAACTCCTCCTCGACGGTGGATGCCAGGCCCATTGCGTTCAGCTCAGCCTGCACCTCTGCCAGAGGACGACCGTCGGTAGCGGGCATGGTCAGGTAGGAGCCCGGGCCATACTCGGTCCACCACCAGCTGCCGCCAATACCTGCCGCCGCGAGCAGGAGGACGACGAGGCTCACCCACAGGGCCGCGCGCTTATAGGTATTGGTCGACGTGTTCTCTGAAGCCTCAGGCAGTGGGGACGAGGTGTGGACCGTCGCGAGCGTTGACGGTGCGGGGAGCGGCAGCGGACGCGTGAACTGGGCGGAGATGACCTCCGTGTTGAGTGCGCTGATTTGCGAAGAGTCAGCGCGGTCGGAGGGTGCGATCTCGGCACGTCGGCTAGCGAGTTCTGAAGGGATCGTTGCAGCCGCACGCGCGACTAGGTCGATCGCATCCGATGCGTCGGCGGGGCGAGAGGCGGGGTCACGGGCGGTGAGGGCGGCGACGAGGTCGTCGATCTCTCGGGGGATCCACGGATGGGCCTCGGACGGGCTGGGAACATCGTCGGAGACGTGGTGGGTTGCGATCTGCAGCGGTGACTCGCCCGCCCACGGAACGGAGCCCGTGAGCATCTCGTAGAGCATGATGCCTACGGAGTAGATGTCTGAACGTGCGTCGGCCTCGGCTGTCGTGGCGATCTCTGGCGCAATGTACGCGACGGTTCCGAGCATGTTGCCCGTTGACGACATCGAGACCTCGGAGGCTGCGCGCGCCAACCCAAAGTCGGTGACCTTGGCGGGGCCTTCGGTGGGAACGAGAATATTCTCAGGCTTGATGTCACGGTGAATAACGCCGACGCGGTGAGCGGCGCGCAGTGCCTCGAGAATGTCGGTCGTGTAGCGCAGCGCCTGCGGGATCGTGAAGGCACCCTGCGCTCGCAGGAGCTGGCGCAGATTAGTTCCGTCGATGAGCTCCATCACGAGGAAGCCCTGTCCGGTGATCACGCCCTGATCGAAGACTGACACGACACCCGGGTGAACGATGCGGGCTGCCGATCGGGCCTCACGACGGAATCGTGCGACGAAATCCTGGGAGTCCGCCAGGTGCGGGTGCATGACTTTCAGGGCGACGGGGCGCTCTAAGCGCTCGTCTTGTGCGATGTACACGGTTGCCATGCCGCCGCGGGCTAGTCGGCGCGTGACTCGGTATCGTTCGTCGACCAGGAGCCCGATCAACGGGTCGGTCTGGTCGAATGTCTGTTCGTCGTTCACTTGGTTGATTCTATGAGAGTTTTCGCGAAAATACGGGAAGCGTGAGTGTCGGTGCGGCGCATGAATGGGGTAGTCTTGCGCTCATGACCAGTGCTGATATCACCGTGTTGCCCACCGACGAGGTGTGCCGTCTCCTCGGCATCGAGGAGCGTCGCCTCAAGCAGTTGATCCGTGACCGCGTCCTGATCGAGGCACGCGGAGACGACGGTGTGCGCGGTGTTCCTCAGGAAGTCCTCGTCAAGGGTGCGAACGGCTGGGAACCGCTTCCGTTCCTGCAGGGCACGCTGACGCTTCTGGCCGATGATGGCTTCACCGCAGAAGAGTCGCTTGCGTGGCTGTATGCCGAACAGGATGAACTGGGTGAGCGCCCCATCGACGCGCTCACGTCGGGCCGCCACCATCGCGTGAACCGCATCGCCTCGACGCTTGCCTTCTGAGTGCCGACCGCCGCATGGGCCAGCGTCAGGCGCGTCGGGCGGTGAGGATGGAGCACAGTTCGCGCAGCATGGCGCGAGCGTCGTCAGTGAAGCTGGAGGCGTCGAGCGCGGCATGACCGTCGGCCACGAGGCGGGCAATCTCCGCTTCGTGCGCGGCGCGCCCGTTGCGCTCGACGATCTCGGTAGCGGTTGCGATCTGCTCCGCCGAGGCCTCGGTGACCCCAAGAACGTCCGTCAGCGCGCGGCGCTCGGCGGGGGAGGACGCCTCCCAGGTGAGTGCGAGTAGGGCGGTGCGCTTTCCTTCGCGCAGGTCATCGCCTGCGGGTTTGCCGGTTACGGCCGGATCTCCGAAGACGCCCAGGTCGTCGTCGCGCAGCTGGAACGCAAGGCCCCACGGGGTGAGGATCGTCTCGAGGACATTCAATAGCTCGGCGACACCGTCAATCGAGGGCGCTCCGCAGATCGCGCCAAGAATGGCGGGGTGAACGACCGAGTAGCGTGCCGACTTGTGCAGTGCGACCTCGAGGGAATCGCTCGTGCTCAACGCGTCCGTGCGCTGCGGGTCCAGCGGGCTTTGTTCGGCGGTGATATCTAGGTACTGGCCGAGCGCCACTTCCGCGTGCATGTCCGCGAAGCGCCTCGCGAAGGCGCGCGCGCAGTCCTGCCGCAGGGTGAGCGCCTGTTCATCCGCCGCGGCAGTCGCCGCTGAAAAGAGGAAATCCCCGACCAAGATGGCGGCGTGACGGCCGAAGTCTGTTGATGACCCGATCCACGACGAGGATGCGTGATGATGGGCAAGCGTCCTGTGCGGGGTGGGCATCCCGCGTCGCTCGTCTGCCTTGTCAATGATGTCGTCGTGGACGAGGGCACTGGCCTGGTAGAGCTCGAGAGCCGCACTGAGGTGGGGGAGTGACACCTGGTCGAGCGCGATGCCGGAGCTGAGCGCGTAGCCGACGTGCGCCATCAGAGCGCGGAAGCGCTTGCCGCCGGAGACGGAAGCGAGAACAGCGCGCGAAAACTCTTCGGATCTACCTGAAGCGCCGGCGCGAGCGAGGAGGGTGGCGAGGCTTGTGGCCGTCGCCTCGTCGATATGGGGACGCAGTGTTGCGAAACTGTCGCTCAGAGTCATGAGGCCACTCTAACCGAGGAGCCGGGGGCAGCGTGGTCTCAAGGTGGGGCATCCTCACACCTACCGCCAGGAAAACTACGTGGTAAGGCACTAGACTGGCGATGGTATGCCGATTTGCAATCGGCTCTGTTGTGCATGCCCATCAATGAAAGGGACCCGTGTGAGTGCATCTCGCGCTTCGGCAAAGGACTCCGCGACGACTGAGGAAACCACGGAGGTGACGACCCCCGCGAAGAAGACGACGCGCGCCAAGAA
>ERZ1699259.282-NODE-282-length-25199-cov-4.931437_pt1 | contig 25199 bp, 20 predicted proteins | sample MGYA00581525_ERZ1699259 | MGnify/ENA primary metagenome ERZ1699259 (study PRJEB42319, sample SAMD00040332) | human oral metagenome | material: saliva | host: Homo sapiens | study: EMG produced TPA metagenomics assembly of PRJDB4115 data set (Metgenomic analysis of... | reverse complement strand
CAACGGCCGCCTCGAACACCTACGCGGATCCGCACTCGGATTCCGAAACCTCAACCACTACATCACCCGAGCACTCCTCGAAACCGGAGGATTCAGACCCCAACTACACCCTCAATTATGAAGAGCCAGTTTACCTGTAAGTCGTACTCGCATGTCAGGCTCGCCTACTGAAAAAGGCGGGAATAGGCTGCGTTCTCCAAAAGAGGGCGTTGTTCCGTCTTTGTGCATCGCTGCAGCGTATTTTCCACCAGGATTGCCGAATCGGCACAAATCCTCGCCGTGCGTTTTGATGAATGGGGTAATCGACGTGTATTCGTGGTAATTTGCGTTGAGTTTTGCCCCATTCTTTCGGAGTTCTTCGACATCCCATGGACAAACTGGTTGCTTCTTTTCTTTGTTGTAGTAGACATTCACGAAGTCCTCCATGAAACGTGGCAACCCGTCGGGATTGTATCCCAGTGCACGTTCAGGATTTACTACGTCATTAAAACCGTAACGTCCTGAATGCCGCTTAGCTGCTTCATCTGACAGCACCTTCTTTTGATAGGACTCCCAAGCCTCAAGTGCTTCCTCAAGCTGGCGTCGTGTCTTTGGGGGAGTTCTGTATGGATCGACTCCTTCTGGAAAACTTTCAGACTGATTAATTGACGAATCCGGCAGACTGTCATAGTTAGGGTCCGGCTTACTGTGAGGATCTGTTTCTGGATTGTAAGAGGAATCTGGACCGTCTTTATCGTGTGAGTGATCGTAGAGATCCTCGTACTTTTCGTCCTGGTCGGACTTGTGCGTATCGTCGGTGTCCTTGGGGTGCTCGGCGTCGTCGTGGTGTGCGGCATCGTCTTCCTCGTGGGACTTATCCGAGGTGGGCTTATCTGCCTCTGCCTCTGCCTTGTCAGCCTCGGTCTTGTCATCGTGGCGCGCTGAATCGGCAGTGTCGTCGGCCTTGCCGTTGGCAGAGTGGTCCTTCGCCTTTGGGTCAGCGTCCGCGTGCTCGGCGGAATCATGCCCACGCTGAGCGTCGGCATTGACCTTACCGGAGTCATGTGCGTCGCCGGAGCCGCGGCCAGCCTGCGTGGTGTCGGTGGCCTCGTCCGCGTGGGTGGCGGGCGTGTCTGCTGCAGGCCTTCCACTGTGCGGCTGCTCGTCGGCGCTGCCCAGGGCTTCTTCGAAGGACGGGTCCTTTGGGGAAGTGGTGGATGCGTCGGGGTTCCGTCTCCACCTTGTCCTACCTGGGAGGGTGTCGGCGTGGCCGGCGGTGGAATCAGCGTGTGAAATGCCGTGCGTGTCGCCGGTGGAAATGCCGATCTGCACGGTGCGGACCCATGGCCTCGACCCTCAGAAGCCTTTCTATCGCCCGGACATCGGGGGAATCATCCGTGAGATGTCGACGCCCGCATCACTGAGCTGGCGGAGATACGGCTCGAATGATGTCCTGAACGGGGTGAGCGCTGGACCTGCGTCAGCGTTGAGGTAGGAATTGAGGTAGTCCTCGACCGAAAACTGCACGCCAAACTGCAGCTGTCGAAGCGCGGCGCAGTTCGTCGAATTGAGGGACAGCTCCGGATTCGCGATGTACTGATAGTTTGCGACGCGAGGCCACCGCGTGGGGGAAGAAACCCACCGGCTACGCAGTTCATCGGTGAGGATGGCAGGCGAGATGGCGTCCTGGAAAAGGTCCGCGCGGCGCAGTGCTCCAACCGCAGCGATGACGATGTACGAGGCTATCGTCGCGCTCTGGGTGTCGATGCAGAATGCGGCGCTTGGGTGGCGTTCGGACCAACTGAAGCAAAACCTGTCTTCGATGGTCCAGACCGCAAAGAAGTCGGTGTTGTAACTCGAGAAGGCGTAGCCGTTCTCAAAGTTCTCGGGCGTTACGGAAGTACCCGAACAGAGCTTCCCAATCAGGGGCTTTAACGTCTCCAACATGGGTGGAAACTCCTTCAATGATGTGTTGAGTGACGAGCTCGTCGATCGATAGCGGAGAAAGATTATTGAATGTGACACGCTCCAGGAAACGAACCTGCGGCGCATACCCTCGCGAACCATGGTCCTCGGCAAGGAGGCAAATCTCGATGAGGACTCCCTTTGGTAACGGTTCATCGGTGAGTCGGTATTGGCGGTAGAGCTCGTTCAAATGCGCGGGTGGAGCAGACCGGCAATCCGCGGGTATGATGCCCCCATCGATGATTGGGGTGAGGGAAAATGCTCCGACGTGCCCGATGTGATCGAGCCCCGTGATGTGGAAGTCCTCGATGAAGCTCTCTTTGTCGGAGTAGTAGCGGTCTGATCCAGCGATGGCCCCGTGATCAATATCGTCACGCCATGTCGGAGAAATGCTGCCCGGGACCGAATACCGCGAACGCATCCAATCAGCCGTCGAACGCATCTCCGGATGCGTGCCGTGCGCGAACTGGCCCTTGAGGTTGAGAGCGACATCTTTGCCGATCCGGTAGCGACTCCCTAGCCCGCTGAAGGCATGCATGAGGGCATCGTCCGGTCCTGGCGCCCGTACGGGGAAGAAACGAGTTTCGGGGTCAGTCGGGCGGCCGGTATTTGGGGCAGGGGGATTGTCTACCAATTTAAGCCTCGTTTCAAAGGGTTTGTGGGTAGTCATAGCATGTTTGCTGACCTGTGAGTCGTGTTGTCTCTATCGTCTTAGGGAACGATAGTAATCGTGAGATTCAGCAGTTCAACTGAACTGAGATTAGGTCTTGGAAGCGACGTGCATGTAGTGGCTTCCCTCCACAGGTACCCCCTATGTCAACAAGAACGACTCCGCGCAGCCTTCACGGTAGATGAGGTGCTATCAGTGTCGAAGTCGCCTACCGCTGCGCCCAGCAAGTGCGAGACTTCTTCGATCAAGCCGCCCCCACCCAAGGCCGACTCCTGGCCGCTCGTCTTGTCGAGAGCCTAGCAGCGTGTCTCACCCGCGATATCGCTCGCTTGGGCCGAACACCTGCGCAAGTGGAAGGACGCGTTCTTGGCCTACTTCGACACGGCCGGAGCCAGCAATGGCCCCACCGAAGCCATCAATGGCATTATCGACATGGGCAGACGTACCGCCAGAGTCTTCCGAAACCCCACCAACTACCGACTCTGAATGCTTCTCATCGCAGGAGGCCTAGACACCTCCACTGCCGCTCAACTCTGAAGAGCGAGTAAAGACGATGCTGTCACCGTTGTCTTCTATGAGTTCCGGGGGGAAGTGGTGGCCGAGGAGTGGGAGCGCGAGGCTGTGAAACTCTTCCCACACGACTGGCTCTCTTTGAGAGGTTGGGGCCTGCGCCGATTGTGCCATCGAGGCAGGCTTCCCCCATCCTACCTAGGCACCGCGTGCTGAAGCGGCGACTGCGACAGTGAAGAACAGCCTGCCGTCTCGTTCCTTGCGCACGATTGAAGAGTTCGCGCAGAGCGTGGATATGAGATCGTCGAATTCTTTCAGCATGGGCGCTCACTCCTTCGGGTCGTTGCTTCTGCGGACATCCTAAGTGACGGGCGAGCGCGAAATAGCGCTCCTTCTCCCCTTGTACGAGGGGAGAAGGAGCAGCCGATGTTCGCGTCCTGTGTTCCGTGAGCTAGCGCTGGGAGCAGGGAAGTCTCAGTCGTGCTGGTACAGCGCGGCGTATCCGGCCCCGGAGGGTTCGAGGACGAGGTTGAGCAGGTCCTCGCTTGGTGTGCTCATCAGATATGACAGCGGGAGCAGCGCAGCTGGCGAGAAGTTTGTGTATGTTTTGGGAATGGGCGAGGCTTTGCTTGTCAGTAGATAGCTAATCGGTTCGCGGAATTCGATGGAAAAGCTGGGGTGAACGTCGGTCACTGGCGGGAGAGTGAGGGGTGGGAGCTGGTGTGCTGTGCGAATGTCGGCGGCGAAGTGCATGATCGCGAACTTCTTGAAGATCTCGAAGGATACGGAGCTGAAGTCTGCCCCGCCGAATGAGTATTTATCGACCTGGCCGTAGGCATAACGGTCCTTCCGAGTGGTGAAAGCGTCGTAGATAAAGTCTTCACCCGGCTCGACCAGGATTAAGTCTTTCTTGATCCGGGTCGTGTGCCCGGATAGTTCGCACAGGTGAGTGATGTATGCGGCGAGTTCTTCATTCATTTGATTGTCTTTCTAACTAGAACAGGGTTTGGGCCTTCAAGGAGTTGTTGGGCGCTTAAGTAAGTTTGATCGCCGGATTCATCAAGTGTGTACAGCCTGACCTGCCGTGATCCTCCGGGTGAATCAAACCATGGGTACACAATTCCTGTTTCTACACGCGTTCCTGGAGGTAGCCTATCCGGGTGGAACTCGAATTGGCTGTATGGAGAGTAGAGTGAATCTGCGTGGATTGATCGCTTCTGGAAAGAGTCCGGCCCGTCCTTGCCTACTAATGCGAAATATTTGCCACGGTCTTCTCCAATTCGATCAAGATTTCCGGGGTACTCCTTGATAAATTCGTCGACTGCCATATCTTGGAACGGAGGAATTCCTTTTTCTGGATCTCCGTGAAGGTAAACGCCATCTTTCATAACGTCGGCTAGCTCAGGATGGTTATTTTCCGTATCTGGCCAGTCAGTTTCGCCATCAGGTCCGGTCGTACGTTCCTTGTACAGTTCTGCAGAAATCTGCTCGCCAGTGTCGGGGTCCGCGCTGATTGGTTCCCGATGGTCGACCAGGTCTGCGCCCATCGGCCCGTGGTCCGTATCGAGTGTGCGGCCATTCTTCTCCGCAAAATCGGCGATAAAACCGTCGTTTGCCTCTTTGTAAGGGCCAGGATGGCCGCCTGCTGTGATCCCATCGGCAAAGGCTGGTTCATCGTCGGAGCTTTCGTTTCCGTCGTGGCTTCCGGAACCCTCGCCGTCGGCGTCGTCCTTGTCGGACTTGCCGTCGGCGTCGTCCTTGTCGGACTTGCCGTCGGCGTCGTCCTTGTCGGACTTGCCGTCGGCGTCGTCCTTGTCGGACTTGCCGTCGGCGTCGTCCTTGTCGGACTTGCCGTCGGCGTCGTCCTTGTCGGACTTGCCGTCACCGTCCTTGTCGGACTTGCCGTCACCGTCCTTGTCGGACTTGCCGTCACCGTCCTTGTCGGACTTGCCGTCACCGTCCTTGTCGGACTTGCCGTCGGCGTCGTCCTTGTCGGACTTGCCGTCACCATCCTTATCGGACTTATGCGTGTCGGCCTCGTCCTTGTCGGTCTTGCCGTCACCGTCCTTGTCGGACTTGCCGTCACCGTCCTTGTCGGACTTGGCGTCGCTGTCCTTGTCGGACTTGTGGGTGTCGGCCTCGTCCTTGGTGGACTTGGAGTCGGCGTCGTCGTTCTTGGTGGTGTGCTTGTCGTCGGTGTCCTTGGGGTGCTCGTCGCCGTCGTGGTGTGCGGCGTCGTCTTCCTTGTGGGACTTGTCCGACGTGGGCTTGTCAGCCTCGGTCTTGTCACCGTGGCGCGCCGAATCAGCAGCGTCGTTGGCCTTACCGTTGGCGGAGTGGTCCTTCGCCTTGGGGTCAGCGTCCGCGTGCTCGACGGAATCCTTGTCGGACTTGTGCGTGTCAGCCTCATCCTTGTCGGACTTGCCGTCAGCATCCTTGTCGGACTTGCCGTCAGCATCCTTGTCGGACTTGCCGTCACCGTCCTTGTCGGACTTGGCGTCGGCGTCGTCCTTGTCGGACTTGGCGTCGCTGTCCTTGTCGGACTTGTGGGTGTCGGCCTCGTCCTTGGTGGACTTGGAGTCGGCGTCGTCGTTCTTGGTGGTGTGCTTGTCGTCGGTGTCCTTGGGGTGCTCGTCGCCGTCGTGGTGTGTGGCGTCGTCTTCCTTGTGGGACTTGTCCGACGTGGGCTTGTCAGCCTCGGTCTTGTCACCGTGGCGCGCCGAGTCAGCAGCGTCGTCGGCCTTACCGTTGGCGGAGTGGTCCTTCGCCTTGGGGTCAGCCTCCGCGTGCTCGACGGAATCGTGCCCATGCTTCGCGTCGGCATCGGCCTTACCGGAGGCATGTGCGTCGCTGGAGCCGTGGCCAGCCTTGCTGGCGTCGGCGGCCTCATCCGCGTGGGTGGCAGGCGTGTCTGCTCCATGCTTTCCGCCATGCGGCTGCTTGTCGCCACCCAGGGCGTCCCCGGCAGGAGTGTCCTTCTTGGGTGTGGTAGGCGCGTCGGGGGTGCCGTCTCCACCATGTCCTGCCCGGGGGGTGTCACCGTGGCCGGGGGTGGAATCAGCGCGCGAAACGCCGTGCGTATCACCGGTGGACATGCCCGGATCGGCGCGGTGCGGCCCCTGCGCAGGGGCCGACGAACCACCGTGGGTGCCAGTATCAGCACCAACATGGCCACCGCCCTGGCCCGTGGGGGCGCCAGCAGCGTGCGTACCACGCGACGCGTCGCCTACGCCGCCACCGACATCAGCGGAATTACTGACGCCGTGTGCGCCGTGACCCGCATGTCCTGCATTCGCTCCGAAATCGGCGGTGCCGCCGAAGCTGTCCGCTCCGTGGCTCACACGGCTCGGATCGCTGCCACCGAAGGCACCAGCGCGCTCGTAGGATCCCTGAGCGCCCACGCTGGACTCGCTACGACCAACGCCCGCACCGACAAGCTCATCGGCACCGCGCGTCTCACCGTTAGCGTGGGTCGAGCTGTGATCCAGGTAGGAAGAGTCCTTCCTGTTCTCAACGCCGAAAAGATCGTAATCGTCCCGGTTCGTAGACAAGCCATCGGAGTCCCACGAATTGTTGGGATTCCTCTGCGACTTCCCACCAACTGCAAAGCGACCCTCAGACCCAACTTCGTCAAGTGTCAGGGAACGATCGGGGCCAACACGGTAAGAAGAATCAGGTTTCTGCGGAGGCTTCCCGCCGCCCGCAACAGCGGGTTGCGGTTCGAAGTTGTCACCCTTCGGAGCTCCGTCGGTGCCGCCGCGGTGAGGACCACCTGCGGTCTCGACCGGACGGTACTGACCGTTGGAAACCTTGTCCGAATCACCGGGCTTGAAGTCCAGATGATCCAAGTTCTTCTGGTTACCGCCGCTGTGCGTATCGGTCTTGTTTGTCGAGGACTGGAAATCGCGACCCGAGCCGGTAGCCGGCTTGTCCGGATCAGTAGGCTTCCTCGGGGGAATGGGGTCACCCGTAGCGACGTGCTCACCCATGCCGTTGTTGCGCGCGGGAGCAGCGGGGGAGCCACCAGCAGCACCGTGGCCAGAAGCAGCACCATGCGAGCCGCTCGCGGGAGCTCCGGGGGCAGCAGGCGCACCGGATGCGCCAGCACCGTGGGAGCCAGCTGCGGGTGCACCGGTGGCAGGAGCGCCCGTTGCGGGGGCGCCGGTGGTGCCAGCTCCGTGGGTGCCGGTGGCGGGAGCGCCAGTCGCGGGAGCGCCATGCGTGCCCGCACCAGTTGCAGGTGCGCCGGTTGTGCCAGCGCCATGCGTACCTGCGCCGGGCGCGGGAGCGCTGGTTGCCGGGGCGCCGTGGGTGCCGGTGGCAGGAGCGCCAGCCGCGGGAGCGCCATGCGTGCCCGCGCCGGTCGCAGGAGCTCCGGTTGCGCCGTTGGCAGTGCTGCCAGCGCCGTGGGTGGCGCCACCAGTATCCGCATTCATGAACGCGTTGTTGTGAGCGCCGTTAGACGCGCTGGGAGCAGTGTTCGCGGGAGCCGCGTGCCCGCCGGTGCTGGCATCGCCAGCCGCGGACGCATGAGGCGTCGCGTCGGGCTGAGCGGCACTGGACACACCGTTGGAGCGGTGGCCCGGATCCGTGGGCGGAAGAGCCGAATCCTTGACATCCCCGCCACCGTGCGAGGCGTGGCTGGCGTTGCCTGCGGCGTCGGCTGTGTTGCCTGCGGTGTGCGAGGCGTGGCTGGCGTTGCCTGCAGCGTCGGCTGTGTTGCCTGCGGTGTGCGAGGCGTGGCTGGCGTTGCCTGCAGCGTCTGCGGCGTTGCCGCCAGCGTGTGCGGCGTGGCTGGCACTACCAGCAGCATCAGCGGCGTTACCGCCAGCGTGAGCGGCGTGGCTAGCACTACCAGCAGCATCAGCGGCGTTACCGCCAGCGTGAGCGGCGTGGCTGGCACTACCAGCAGCATCAGCGGCGTTACCGCCAGCGTGAGCGGCGTGGCTGGCGCTACCGGCACCGTTTGCGGCATGGCTCGCGCTGCTGGCGATGCCACCGCCACCGGAAGCGGCGTGTGCGGCGTGGCTGGCACTACCTGCAGCATCGGCTGCCCCGCCGGCTGCATGCGCGGCGTGGCTCGTGTCCCCGATAGCCGAGCCAGCCCTCGTGGCAGCGCGGCCGGCGTCAGCGGCCCCGTCCAGGGCACCAGCCATGCCGTTGGCGGCGTGACCCAGGTCGTGGGCGTGGTCGGCGGCCTTAGCCATGTGCTGCGCGGTGTTTGCCAGATCCGCGAGGTCCGCGGCCGTATTGATGCCGCGGGCGCTCAGCTTGCCGACCAGGTTCTTGCCGAGCTTGGCCAGGGAGCGGACGTCGTCGGGGCTAATAGGCAGGATCGCCTTGAAGACCTCTTTGCCGATGCGAAGAGCGCGAGCTCCGCCGGTCAGGGCCTTCTCGCCGGCGGACACGCCGGCGCTGCCACCCATCGTCGCAAGTGCGATGGCAATGTCGGGCAGGAGGTGGCCAATGGCGCGTGCCGGATCGTCGGTCCACGTATCCCAGTCGATCAGCGACTTGCCGACAGCCGTCATAAAGCCCACGGGATCCTGCCACAGCGCCTTCGCCATGGTGGTCACCGTCTCGATGGGCATCTCGACGTGCTTAATTGTGAACTCGTCCAGGGTCATGTCGCCCATGAGCATACGGCCGAAGTCCCAGATGAACTCCTGGCCGCCCAGCTTCCACACCAGCTTCACCAGTTCGACGACGGCCTCGTAGGCGCCGCCCAGGATCGAGCCGACCGTGCGCTTGGCCGAATCCCACCACGTGCGCTCGGGCAGCTTTGAAATACCAGCATTCAATGCGGTAATCAGCAGGTCGCCGGCCTCGTTGACCTGATCGACCAGCGTCTGGAAATCAGCGACCGCGGCCGCCATGGCCGAGCGGCCCGGACCCTCATCACAGGAGGCATCAAACACGGGAGAGCCGCCATCTGCGGCGGCCTGGCTGCGCGCATCAGCCTGATTGTTCTGCGCCTGCTGGACCGCGTCGCGGCCAGCCTTCCAACGCGAACGAATCCCATCACACTGGCTCTGCGCCGACGCCAGTGTCGACGCGTACGAGTTATAGGCCTCAGACGCTTCAGAGAACGCCTCCTGGGCGTCCACCCAGCCCTTGACCTGCACATCGAACTTCGAGCGGAAATGATCCGCTGCGCGACCTTCCCACCCATCAGCTTTGAGGGAAGACAAGCCGGAATGAATATCGCGGAACTCATTGGCGCGATCCATCATCACCGCGGCGCGCGTCGAAATACCACCAGGATCTCCACCGATCTTAAAAACCGGTGCACCATGCGCAACAACACCCACGTCAGATCACGCTCCCGAACCAACGACGGGAGACTGGCTCAGCGCCTCAGCAGCCGTCTGAACTGTCGTCATATACTCTTTAGCCTTCTCCATGTACTCGCTATAAGCACCCAGAGCACCACTGACCGCACTGGAGGCAGCCTTAATCTCTTCACGCAAGTCGTTGGTACCCTTTTCCCACGTGTCCTGGAACGCGTTCGTGCGATCCCACACCTCAGGATGCTCCAGCATCCCCGAGTTGGGAACCCAGTCCTCCACGTCGTACTCCTTGGCCTTCTCCTCGAAGGACGACAACGATTCCACGAACGAGGACATGGCCTCCAAATCGACCTTAAAATCACTCACGAGTCACAATCCTTAACTGTCGATGCACGCAAACGCTTTAGACTCGGCATGCTGACCCTCCGCCAGGATCTTGTCCATCGCATCAGCTGCCGCCGTCAACAAATCCGCCAATTCCTCGCCGCGCTCCTCCATACGCTTGAGCGCAGCGTCGCACGCCTGACGAGACTCACCCGTCCAATCGCCCACAGTAGCCTTAATATCAGCGGCCACATCGGGAATGAACTCCTTGACCACGGGGACCCTCTTACGGAAGGCCTGAGCCATCTCAGTGGCACTGGCCTCTTTAAAGACCAGCATCGAATCGCTACTCATTACTCAAACCTCCGTCACGATTCCGACTGGGACAGCTGCTTCAGCTCGTTGTACAAGCTGCCGCCCGACGAATCCCCGCCCGACTCCGACCCGGAACCCGCCTGGACCAACGACTGAATAATCTCTTCTTCGCACGTGCCAAACGACCGCTCAACGCCCACCAAGGCCTCGGCCAAACGCCCTAAATCATCAAACAACACACTCAGGGAATCGCCCCATTTAGTCAGCGCATTACCCAACGGCTCCATATACGGGCCGTTGATCCCCTCCGACGCAGACGTCACATCCTCGCCGATCGTCGACACCGCCTGAGAAAAAGGCTCAGCGTTATCTTCGATACCCTGGGCAGCCTCAACCAGCTTCCCAGGAGTAAAACCTACATCCGCGCTCATGCCCTCAACCTACAAATCCACTGACCGCCTGTCAAGCGACAGGGGTTTTCATTCTAATGTCCGAGGTGCTCGTGCTCGCGGTGTTGCGGGCATTCGAGCTGGAACGTGGAGTGTGCGATGGGGAAGTGGTGGCATGCGCATTCGCCCAACTGGTGGACAATACGGTCGCGGCTGGGGCCGTCGGATTCCGCGGAGACGGTCACGTGTGCGGTGACGGTCACCAGGTGAGACGAGACTGCCGCGACGTGCAGGTCGTGCACGTCTAGGACGCCGTCGACGTCCAGCATGTGTGCGCGCAGCTGTCGCACGTCGACGGATGTGGGTGCCTGCTCCATGAGGATTGCGACGGAGCGCCTCAGGAGGGAAAGTGCGCGCGGGGCCATGAGGACGGCGATCAACAGCGAGGCGATCGCGTCGGCGCGCGTCCACCCGAGGGTCCACTCGGCGCCGGCTGCGACGATGACCGCGAGAGACCCGAGCGCATCGTTCGCGACTTCGAGGAATGCGGCCTTCATGTTGAGGTTCGCCTCGCGCCCGCCCGCCAGGATCGCCAGCGATACGACGTTCGCGAGCAGGCCGACGACACCGACGAGGAGCATGGGGCCGGCCTCGACCTCGGGCGGGGACAGTAGGCGCCACGCGCCCTCCCACACGACCATCACGCTGATGATAAGGAGCATGCCGGCCTGCAGGGCAGCGGCCAGGACTTCGGAGCGCGCCCACCCCCACGTGTGCTTCTCGTCGCGCGGGCGGCGCATGAGGCGCGCAGCGATCAGCGCGATAACGAGGCCGGAGGCGTCCACGACCATGTGCCCGGCGTCCGCAGCCAGGGACAGGGAGCCTGACCAGAAGGCGCCGAGCAGCTCCGCGACAACGACCGCTCCCGTCACTGCGAGCGCCCATCCCAGGCGCACCGCGGACGCCGACGAATGGGAGTGATCGTGCGAGTGTGCGCCGTGCTCGGTGTCCGGAGAGTGCGCGTGATCGTGGGAGTGGGCCACGGCCTCGTCAATATGGGGCGAGGCAGGGGCTGATTCTCGCGTGGAACCGGCGCTGGGGGAGGGGCTGGGACGGTTGTCGGACATGCTCCTAGTGTACGTTCCGAATGGGCTCCGCGTGGAGGGCTCCGACCGGCCGGTATGTCGTAGATCACTGTCTGGGTGGGTTGTCTTGGGACTGGGTGCCCGGGTCTGAGTGTGACGGACGACGTATCCTAGGAGACAGAGCGCGGGGAACACCGCGACTGAAGGGCACACGCCCACAGGAACTGTAAAGGAGCGCCACATCATGGCAGAACCTCGTATCGTCACCGTCACTGGCGCAGCCGGCAACATCGGCTACGCCCTCCTGTTCCGCATTGCTTCCGGCCAGCTGTTCGGCCCGGACGTGCCCGTCAAGCTGCACCTGCTGGAGATCCCGCAGGCCGTGAAGGCTGCCGAGGGCACCGCGATGGAACTCGACGACTGTGCGTTCCCGACCCTGGCCGGCGTTGAGATCTTCGACGACGTGAACCGTGCGTTCCAGGGCACCAACGTTGCCTACCTGGTGGGCGCCATGCCGCGCCGCGCCGGCATGGAGCGCGCCGACCTGCTCGAGGCCAACGCGGGCATCTTCGGCCCCCAGGGCAAGGCCATCAACGACGGCGCCGCCGACGACGTGCGCGTCCTCGTCGTGGGCAACCCCGCGAACACCAACGCCACCATCGCCCAGAACGCTGCGCCGGACGTCCCCGCGTCGCGCTTCACCGCGATGATGCGCCTCGACCACAACCGTGCGATCGCTCAGCTGGCGCACAAGACCGGCGCCGCGAACGCCGACATCAAGGACGTCGTCGTGTGGGGTAACCACTCGGCCGACCAGTACCCGGATGTCTCCTTCGCGAAGGTTGCTGGCAAGCCTGCGACCGAGCTCGTGGACGAAGAGTGGCTGTCCAGCTACTACCGTCCCACCGTCGCCAAGCGTGGCGCCGCCATCATCGAGGCGCGCGGCGCCTCCTCGGCCGCCTCCGCTGCAAACGCCGCGATCGATCACATGTACTCGTGGATCCACGGCACCCCCGAGGGCGAGTGGGTCACCGCCGGTGTCATGTCCGACGGCACGCACTACGGCGTCCCCGCCGGCCTGAACTTCGGCTTCCCCGTCACCTCCGATGGTGGCGAGTGGCAGGTCGTCGACGGCCTCGAGATCTCCGACGCGACCCGCGCCGGAATCGACCACAACATCAAGGCCCTCCAGGAAGAGTACGACGCCGTCAAGGCGCTCGGCTTCATCAAGTGAGGCTACCGCCCTCGTGGCGGTTGGTGGGAAGGGCGCGCGCCCGGCTGATTGGCCGGGCGCGCGCCCGCATGTATGCGGGGTGTTGTTGCGGGTTGTGGTCGCGGGGTCGGCGTGTGCCCGCGGATCTTTGGGGTTGTGGCTTGGGGGGGGCTGCGGGCTTGCTGGGGTGTTCGTCTGTGAGTGTGGCGCGGTCGTGGTGCCTCGGTGACGTGCGGCAGCCCTGCGCATGGAGCGATTCACTAGATGCTGCAGCAATGCACTAGATAGCAAGGCATTGCACTGCTTACTATCCAGTGCAATGCTGCGCTAAGTAGTGCAACGCTACTGAGCAACAAGCCTGTGCGCGGAAACATCTGCTCTATAGGAGCCTGTCAATTTTTCTGGCTCTTCAGAGTTGGGTGTGGGTGGAGGCGTCGAGGCCTCCTGTGATGAGGAGCATTCGGAGTTGGTAGTTGGTGGGGTTGGGGTAGCCTCTGGCGGTGCGTCTGCCTAGTTCGATAATGTCCGTTGATGGCTTCGCTGCGGTGCGTTGCTGGCTCCGGCTGTCTCGAAGTAGGCCAAGTGGGCGTCCTTCCATTTGCGTAGGGTCCGGCCCAGGCGAGCGATTTCGGGGATGGGACACGTTGGTAGGCGCTTAATGAGGTATGTGGCCAGGCGTCGGCCGTGGGCGGGTGTGGCTTGATGAGAAGACGTCTCGCACTTGCTGGACGCGGCGGCGTACCTCAAGGGGCATCGCCGGCGAGTTTGATGATGTGAAAGGCGCCGAGCACCCTGCCACACTGTCGTCCCGTAGTAGTCTGGCCTATTATGCGCTGATCAAGTTGCTGAGGCTATTGATGTTTGTGAGGGGACGCTGCCAGAGTGTCAGCGGGTGTTGGGGGCCAGAATATCCGTTCACAAAGCAAGTTAAGAATATTCTTGAAATGGCTAGACGTGAGATGAATCAGTCTACGGCGTCGTCGGAATAAAAATACTTAATCTGGCACGCAGCTATTTGAGATAGTGCAAACAATATGATTTATCCCTTGTGATGTGCAACATTTAGGATTAGACTCATATTGTTGACACTTCAATAAGGGGGCACTGCCTTCGGGTAGTGATTCTGAAGGGTCTTGGGGCTGCTTACATCTAAGTGTTGGTGTGACAATGCTGGTCACACAGTGGATGTGGGATTGGTGATTATTTAGCTTCCCTGAGTGACAGGGTAAGAAGATAGTGCGTACCTAAGGATGCTTACATGAACATTCTCAAGCAAACTACAAATAGCAGCAAAGCGGCGGTTGCGGCGGTTGCAGCGGCTCTAGCAATTGTCTTGGCTGTTACAGGCGTCTTCTTCTGGAGTCGCCTAACTAACAACACAAATACCGTCTCGGCGGCTTCCAACATGAGTGCCCCTGCTTCTGTCACTGCCTCCTCCAGTGCACAGAGCTCACCCCTAGCTAAGGCAAGCAAAACCCCTACCGCCACAACCCCTACACCTACTCCAACGCCTACCCCAGCTGTCACGGCTTCGAGTATGCCTCCATGTGAAGATGGGACCTTAACTCCCGATGGAACCTGCCTGCACCCGGCTTCTGTGAAGTGGCTTAGTGATCTGCTGCCTGATCCGACCACCGTAGATCGCCATGATCCTGACGCGGTGTGTGCCGCTTATGTCATCACGTATCAGACTTGGGATGCCTCACGCGATATCACGACGGCGTATGCCTCTATCCGGTCAAGCGTTTACGAAACTCCTGAGATTCGTGGAAACCATATCCCAAATCCTGACGTAGTGAAGGGACAAGGAGAATTCCTGCCGCTTGTGCCCGGTAAATCACACACCACTGTCACTATTAAGTACATATTCACTGCCGGTGAACATAACAATCCTGAACGGATCCCTGGCCATTGGCATCGTACAGTAGGTTTCGTTCGTACCTACGCTGACGGTTCCCATGAACCTGTTAGCAGTTTGGCTTTTATTAGTCTCACTAAACAGGAAGACGGTACCTGGGCGGTAAGCAATAGCGATTGGCACTACTGACACGCTGAAAACTAACTAAGGGCGACGGCGTCGAGCCAGTCAGGGGCATAGTCGAGCCTGCTAGGGGAGGGTATTGTCAACCTGCTAGGGGAACGGCGTCGTCGCCATAAGCTGCGCACAGGCGTGGAGAACTTGCTGGTTCTACTCTGGTTTTTGTGATGGATCGGAGTTATAGCTCGCCTTGTACATCCATATAATTCCGACCAGACTTTGTACGCTAAACACAATTATCGGAATAAGTATAGAAATAGTCTCGTGGTAGATTCCTTGAAGGATAAAGAGTAAACCTGAATCTGCATAAGCAATGGCTAAGCAAATGACTGGTACTGAACCTGCTCGTTGAACCCGATACCAGGACGACTCTGACTCTAATGCTGCCCTCGTCCTGATTCCTGCCCACATATTCGGAGGTAACTTGTCATTTCGCATAGCTCGCGCTAGAGCAGCCAAGCAGAAAGCGGTAATAAACGTTAAGAGTCCTAGACCAAATGAGATGAGCGCATCCATCAGATTAGTCCCTTCCAGACTTAGCTTCACTGCTAGATAGAACCATCTTATAGCATGATGCAAGATGTTGAGTGATTGATGTCTCTACATATATTGAGCACGTGGCGGGCGTCGTGCTTCATTTAGTTTGAGCGCTTAGCGTGCGCTCACGCACGGACCAAAGGTGGTCACGATGGATACAAAGGCTGGGGTGGGTGCAGTACGAGGCCCGCTGGGTGCAAGGTTCGGCATCGTGGGCGCCATAGCCCGGCAGAGTGCATATGCCAGGAAGATAAACATACCAATCTAAGTAATTGGAGGCTCAGGCAAATCCTTGCTTGTTAAATATCCAATACCTCGTAGGGTTTTGCTGAAAGCGCGGATTTACATTGCTCAGCCAAGTACGCATCCGCCAACTCCAGCTGTGCAATATCTGGATATACCTCTAGCGTTTTGTCACCTATTAACCAGAACTCTCGCGACCAGGTCTCAGGATGATCCCAGATTCGGTAGCTCCCTTTAACCTCATCAGGTAAAAGCCTGCGGATTTTTGTTGCAACTGCGAGCTGCCCTTTTGCTGTTTCGTAAATTGTATTAATTTGGACACCACCATCCACCTGGCGTTCAACACGGACTATCTCTCGGCCGTAAAACATCACCTTCCTCCGCGAGCCGTTTTCGTAGAGCGTTAGTTCTATTCTTCCGTAACCTTTTTCAGTGTTATGTCGGTTGGTCAAATAGTCCCGAAGCGCTTGGACGACAGCCGCTGAAACACTTTCCGCATGCTGCGCAGCTCGTTCAAATAGTTCCATATCCGCTTCTGAGACGTAAATATTCTTTGTAGGCATGTTTATAAACATACTCATACTTTCTCCGTTTGGCAACCCTGCAGAAATGTCACTGGTTCCAATTGTGAGGAGGGTATCGACGGTAGACCTGGATGGCATACATGATGATGGGCGTTAAGACAGATTGACTGCGAAGATAGAGAAGCCCGAGGTCATATGCACCTGGGGCCAAGGGGTGCAGCCGAACTACAGACTCATCCGTCGTTGAACGTGATGGTGATTGTGCCGTCGGGGTGGATGGTGGCATGGTCTCACCCTCAAGCAACGCACCATCGCCCACGTCACCGCCCTCCAAACCGAAGGGGTCGAGGTCTGCGGGTTCAAGCAGGCGGGAGGCGGGCTTTCCGGCCTCGAGCTTGTCCTTGAGTTGGTCAGGTTTCGCGCCGGCGCGCACGCGCCTGCCGCCCCGGTTGGTTCCGTCTTTAGCCACGCGCCTCGCCTCCTTCCCAGGGCGTTGTGCCCCGGCGTGAAGGGCGAAAGGGGTCAATACCGCGTTTGAATCGGTGTTTTTGCGCGCGGTTGGCCCCGCCCGCTGAGGAACCCAAAGCCGGTAGAGATCCGACCGTCCCTACCCATAGCTTGGATGTGGGAAATCTGCTACCGTAAGCAATAAACTTTCGTAATGAAAAACAAGGGAGCCAGGTGAAGGAAGAAAAACGTGATTTTATTAATTAAAAGCAGCATCATTGGCATCAAAGCAACCCTCGGAAGGGTGCCTATCGCTTTAAGGCCCAGCCTGGTTTATATAATTCTTATGCTGGTGTCAGTAATTCCGCTGCGGCTGCTACATTTCTCTGCTGGATCGATAGGAAGGATAATTCAGATCGGGTTTCCTATACTTATGTATTTCATCCTAGCCCCGGTACTGGCAGCAATGAGCATCAGACAAGAAGAGTTATCAAGGGGGAACCTTCCTGCCTTGATTGTAGCTGGCGTGATGCTGTTTTTATGTATTCCAATCAGCCGATTAGCGTACTTCGCCTTTTGGGAGAACCAGTATTTCACTTTTTGGGCCATTCTTGTAACTGTAATTCCTTTTGTTGTGACTGTTGTGGCGACCTTAATAAAGATTAAAGTCGCCACAACAAAGGTGCAGTAGTTAGCGGCTAAAGATGAAGCTAGCTAGCGCTTTGCAGCAGGCGGTTGTCACGTCTGAATCCGGAGTTCCAGATGCAAGCGGATCACGAAATATTGCGTCACTCAGTGTCGTATTATCCTCGAACTCGGTAGCTGCGTTCCCTTCTTGTTTGGCACCTACACTCCATGCGATTTCCTTGAAGCGGTTAGCCAGGCGCGCCTTATCGGTGTAGTAACTGCCCAGGAAGTTAGACAGGATGTGAGTATGTTCATTCTGCTTGGGTAGTTCACGAGCAAAAACAATCGCATCGCCGTCTGAGCACATGTCTGCATAGTTGCAGGTGTTACGGATATGATCACCATCTTTGTAAAGCGTGTACCCGCTGAGCCCAGGATCACTAAGGTAGTCGTCTTTTTGGCCGACAAGACCGCGTGCTGCTCTGTCTAGATTAACCTGGCGATCTTTGTTCCAGTTCTTGAGTTTCTGTAGTTCACCCATTGCTGTGGCAAGATCGCCTGCCCATCCAGTCCAACGGTCTGGAACCACGTTGGTGTTGAGGTATCCGAGCGTGGTGACTGCCATGTGAGGCATGTCTACTTCGCCCCCAGCAACGTCGATCAGGTGCTGTTTACGATCACCGCACCAGCGTTGCCAAGCTGCAATGATCTTCTTAGCAATCGGATCATTTTCCAACACGCTGGCATCAGCGCCTCGCCAGGGTTCAGCTGCCACTGTCCATTGGAATGTGGAACCGGAACCGCCTTCTGCAAGGTATTCCTTCGACAGGTAGTTCAAGATAGCGCGCCATGTAGAAACCTCGACGGTAACGACATCTCCATGGGAGGTTGAAATATAGTCGCGTCCGACTTTATTGTCCTTGCGAAGTTCGTCGAAGCGTTTTTCTAGATGCCAGATCAGGTCAATCGGCGAGAGCTTCTCATAGTCGGTTGCAGTGTTGGGGTTAGGGTCTTCTACGGTCTGTGGGGACACGTAGGACACCGCTGGCCAGGCGTTGGAATAGGCGACTTTGTCCAGATCCCACTTGCCTCGATATCCGGAAATCTCGGTGAACTGGTCGTAAGTCCAATCCTTCGGGATTGAGAAGCCGAGGTTTCCTGAAAAACCTGTGGACATGTCAGAAACGAAAGCAGTGCCGGCGTAGCCCGCCTCGATGACCCGGGTACAGATGTTGCGGGACGCGTAGATGCCTACTCGGTACCCACTGCCGAGGCTGTCACGGACTGCTCGGAAATAGGGCATGATGTGCGTTGTGACCTGGTCGTCAGTCGCGTCAAAGTCCACAGCGAAAACGCCACTCCGAACATTTCCCGGCAAACCCGGAAATCTTTGTATCCAGAGTGACGTTCTATTGGAGCCGCCTGCGGGAATCGAACCCGCGACCTATTCATTACGAGTGAATCGCTCTGCCGACTGAGCTAAGGCGGCATCTCACAGCTTCGGCTAATGGCGCCGTGAGTAGCCTGAGCTAGCGTACCGACACAAGTGCCCTATGCGCAACTACGCCACAAGCACCTGTACAAATGTAATGAATTGTATAGAGTGCCTTCTCCACTGCCACCGCTGGCAGCCACTAAAATCTAACCAGGTATTGACAATGCCTTTTGCGTCCAGCGTAGAGCCATGCACCCTAGCTAGCGTAGAGCCATGTACTTTACGGGCGCGGTTGCTGGTGAGGCTGTAGATGCAATCCGTCCCGATAAGAGATGAGTACTTATGGCTGAGTCCCAATCAAATTATGTTGAGCCAAGTCCTAAGCCAAACGCTGCGTTAGCAGATAAGGGCGACGGCGGCTACGACAAGGCCCTACATAACCGCCACATGCAGATGATCGCTATCGGCGGTTCTATCGGTACCGGCCTGTTCCTGGGGGCCGGTGGCCGCCTGGCGCAAGGTGGCCCGGGCCTAGCAATCGCCTATGCGGTGTGTGGTTTCTTCGCTTTCATCATGGTGCGCGCCCTGGGTGAGCTGGCTATTTACCGCCCCTCCTCGGGTGCGTTCGTGTCTTACGCCCGTGAGTTCATGGGGGAGAAGGGTGCCTACGCTACCGGCTGGCTGTTCTTCCTGGACTGGGCGGTGACGGCGATGGCGGACATCACCGCTGTGGCCCTGTATATGCACTATTGGCCCACTTTTAGGGGTATCCCGCAGTGGGTGCTGGCCCTGGTGGCGCTGGCTATCGTGTTTGCTTTGAACATTATGTCCGTCAAGTTCTTTGGCGAGATGGAGTTCTGGTTTGCACTGATCAAGGTGGTCACCATTTTGAGCTTCATGGCTCTGGCTATCTGGGCGATCGTCACTGAGCGGGTGATGAGCGTGCCAGTGAATGTGGGCAATATGGATTCGGTGCAGCTAGCTGACCGCACCTCTCGTATTGAGCTGTACTCTCACGTGGCTAACGGGCACTTTGAGGTCACCAGTGGTTTCCACAACTGGACCAGCTTTGGCGGCTTCCTGCCCATGGGTTCGTTTGCGATCGTCACCTTGTCTATGGGTGTTATTTTTGCTTTCGGTGGCACCGAGATGATTGGTGTGGCCGCAGGTGAAGCCAAGAATGCCCGCGAGATTCTGCCTAAGGCAGTTAACTCCATGATTGGCCGTATCGCCTTCTTCTATGTGGGCGCGGTGGTTTTGATGACGCTGGTGCTGCCCTGGACTGCCTACGACAAGAACCAGAGTCCTTTCGTCACCTTCTTCACGGCCCTGGGTGTGCCCCACGCCGGCGATATTGTGCAGATCGTGGTGCTCACGGCGGCCCTGTCCTCGCTAAATGCGGGCCTGTACGCCACTGGCCGCACCCTGCGTTCTATGGCCCTGGCCGGTGAGGCCCCCGCCGTGGCCGCTAAGCTCAACCGTCACCAGGTGCCTGCTGGTGGTATCGCTATCACTGCTGGTTTGGGCATTGTGGGCGTGATTATTAACGCTGTGGTGCCCGCCAGCGCCTTCAACATCATTATGGATGTGGCGGCTGTGGGTATTGCCGGCACTTGGATCAGTGTGCTGATTTCGCACTGGATCTTCGTTAACCGCGCTAAGCAGGGTTTGGTGGAGCGTCCCAGCTACCGCCTGCGCTTTGCTCCCTGGTCTAACCTGATCGGCATTATTTTCTTCGCTATCGTCATTTTGGCTATGGGTATGAGCGACGACGGCCTGATCACCCTGGGTATTGCCTTGGGTTGTGTGCTGGCCATGGTGATTGGCTGGTATGCGGTGCGTGACCGTATCGACGCAGACCTGATGGACAACATGCTGGTGGAAGACATTGAAGACCCTCTGGGTGCTTCCGCTGAGGCCGCCGTCGAGGTTGCCTTACAGCAGGCCGAAGAGGAACGCGCCTAGTCTGCGCACTGCCCCGCACTAGCCGGGCCCCGAGTCTCCTGTAGGGCGCTGCCCGTCGGTCAGGTTTTGGGGCCCGGCGCGCGCCGGCTAGAGCGTGGGCCTGCTTTGGCCCGCGCCAACCCTAACGTTTGTCCGCATAGCTTGGGCTGTGCGGGCAAACGTGCATTAACCTAGATAAAACAGCCTTTTTGCAGGGGGTCTCATGACAATCCAGGTAATTTATTCAGGCGGCACAATTGGCATGGTGGACTCGCCTCACGGCCTGGTTCCCGGTGCGGATCTGGCCGGTTGGCTTGAGCGGGTGCTGGCGGGAACGGCCCTGGCTGGTCAGGTGTGTCTGCACGAGTTGGCACCCCTGATTGATTCCTCTAACGCCACCCCCGCCGACTGGCAGGCCATTGTTGATTGCGTGCGCACCCCCGCCGACGACGCCGCTGGTTTCGTGATCTTGCACGGCACGGACACTATGACTTACACCTCCTCCGCCTTGTCCTATGCGCTAGCGGACTTGCAGGTGCCGGTGGTGGTTACCGGGGCGCAGCTGCCGCTGGGGGCTTTGGGTTCCGACGCCGCCGGTAACGTCCTGGGTGCCCTTACGGCCGCCGCTAACCCCGCTAATAAGGGTGTGAGTCTGTTCTTTGGGCAGCATTTGCTGCGTGGTAACCGGGCCACTAAAGCCTCTTCTTGGAGCTATGAGGGCTTTGCTTCGCCATCGGCAGCGCCCCTGGCCCGTATCGGGGCGCCCTGGCATTGGGACGACGCCGCCCTAGCCGCCCATGCTTTCCGAGCCCCGCAGCCGCTAGCTACCCCCAAGCCCTATACGCGCCAGGATGTGATGGTGGCTTCACTGGTGCCCGGAATTACCGCCGAGCGCCTGGAAGCAATGCTCACCCCAGCCCCTAAAGCCGTGATTTTGCGGGCTTTCGGGGTTGGTAATGGCCCCAGCGCCGAGCCGGGCTTTACTGAGCTGATTGCGCGAGTAGTTAAAAGCGGCACAGTGGTTGTGGTGTCTTCCCAATGCCACCAGGCCACGGTGCTACTGGGAGCCTACGAAACCGGCGACGTGCTAGCCCAGGCGGGCGCCGTCGGCACTGGGGACATGACCCTAGAGGCCGCCTACGCCAAACTCGTTTACGGACTCAGCCAGGGCCTAACCGGAGCGCGCCTGGCCGAGTTCTTCACCCGCAACCTAGCCGGCGAGCTCGACGCCTAAGCCGTGACGTCCCGCGCCCGGCGGAGCCAAAAATCTGGCCAAGATCACGTTGGCCCAAGGTATAAGCACTTATATAAAACGGGTGGCTCCCCGCATTTGGGAAGCCACCCGCTGTCATAAGCCACCGGCGTTTTACTTAACAGTGGTGTCGGTGTTGCCGCAGGTTTGGTTATCGGCAGGCAGCGTGCCCGACAACAGGTAGTTATCCACGGCCTTGGTGATGCACTTGTCTGCGCGGCCATAGGCGGTGTGCCCCCAGCCCTTCCAGGTCAGCAGCCTGGAGTTGGAAAGCTGCTTGTTCAGGGACTGCGCCCATTCATAGGGGGTAGCCGGGTCGCCGGTGGTGCCCACAACCAGGATTGGCGCGCTGCCCTTAGCGGTTAGCGCCGTACGCTCGTGGGTAGCTTTGTGGCCCCACAGCTGGCACATCTCATCAGAGCCAGCCATGGAACTACCGAAGGTAGGCGAGGCCTGCTCTAGCTCTTTAGTTTGCTTGGCCCAGGTGGTCTTGTCGCCCTGCACCGGGTAATCCAGGCAGTTAATGGCTATGATGGCAACCGCAGAGTTATCCGTGTAGTGGCCTTTGTCGTCGCGCGAAGCCAGCAGGTCAGAGATACGCAGCAGCATAGAGCCATCGTGCTTCTTCATACCCTGCGACAGGGCCATAGTGAGCGTATCCCAAATACTGTCCGCATATAGCGGGCCAATGACGGCGGAAACAGCCAGACTGTAGGTCAGTGGCCGCTCTGGGTCAGAGGTCTTTAGCGGCGACTTACGCAGCCCTTCCAGGAAGGTACGCACCTGCTTTACGCCGTCGTCAACCGAGCCGGTAAGCGGGCAGCTAGAGCGCTTAAGGCAGTAAGCCACATATCCACGCAGAGAGTTCTCAAAGCCCTTCGCCTGCCCCAAAGAGACCTGGTGGGCACTCAAGGTGGGGTCGACGGCGCCGTCAAGCACCATGCGGCCCACATTGCTGGGGAACAGATCCGCGTAGGTGGCACCCAGGTAGGTGCCGTAGGAGTAGCCCAGGTAGTTGAGCTTGCTGTCGCCGCTTAGCTGGCGCAGGATGTCTAGGTCCTTAGCGGCTGAAGGGGTGTCAATGTGGTCCAGCAGCGCTACCGGGTTGGTTTTCTTAGAGCACTTCTCACTGATGCCCTTGGCGAGGCTGGCCCCTTCGTTGCTGGCGCGCATGGCGTCAGTTTCGCTGTCGGTTAGGCAGTCGACGGCGGTTGACCGGCTTACGCCGCGCGGGTCAAAGCCCACGACGTCATAGCTGCGCAGTAGGTCAGAGGAGAACATGCGGCTCACCGAGTTCACCAGGTCCACGCCGCTGCCGCCAGGGCCGCCGGGGTTGATGAACAAGGTGCCTTTCTTGGTGCCGTCAGCTTCGCGCTTCTTCAAAGCCAAGGAAATGCTCTCGCCCTGCGGATTGGCGTAATCCAGCGGGACTTTAACGGTGGCGCACTTAAACTCGCCGCATTTAGTCCAGTCAACTTTCTGACTGTAATAGCTGGCCAGGCCGGCAGAATACTGCGTGCTGGCTGGGGTGGGGGTGAGTGTGGCCTCGGAATCTGACAGTTTCAACGGACTCGGACTACACGCACTTAGGGCTAAGGTGGCGCAAGCGACTGCGCTGGCCAATAGGCGGGGTAGTTTCTTCACGAGCCCAGCCTATCGGGGGCCACTAATTTTTTAGTGGGGCTTGAGTAGGTATTTGGCTTAAGGCAGGCCCGGGCATCGTTGCTGGGTGCGACGGCGGGGCTGGCTGGGGCTCTAGTGGCCGACGGCGCTGCCAGGGCTGCTTACTGGTTTGCTGGGCTCTAGCGGCCGGGGTGCTGAGGGCTGCCGCCGAGCCGAGCCGGGCGCCGTCGCAGGGGTCCTAAAAGCGGCGTCGACGGCGAAACTAGGGCGAAACTACCTGTCCTTGCGGCGTCGTTAGCTGAAAGAAACCTGAGCGCCCAGGAGGGCCAATTTCGGGCTTCAGTGGGCTGTTTGCGGGCTTAGCTGGGAGAAAGCTGTGCGCTCGCGGCTTGCTCACGCCTGTCCGCACACGCTGTCTGTGCGGGATGTTTGGCCCAAACTGACCACCTCGGATCCAATCTTTATAGATTTGTAACCAGAAAATGCGGGTTTTTCTGTCTTAAATAGCAATAAGCTCCAGGTTTTTTCAGGTTCACCCGGTACCCTGAGGCCATGCAGCAAACCAATCACCTAGCCACAGTGGCGTGCGTGTGTACTTTTGGTGCCGAACTGGAAGATTCCTGGGAATTTGTTCGGTGCGCGGAGGTGTTTGCTGGCTGAAATAGACTGAAAAAAGCAAAGAAAAGGGGTGGCCCCTTAAGCTAGATGGGGCCACCCCGGAGCGATCGGATACTCAGCTGAGCTCCCTTAAACCCAGACCTGAAAAAACGGTACAGACCGGTCAACAAGCTCCCCAACTCTCGCGGGTTACCGTCCCGAACGCAACAGAAATATAACAACGGGAACCGACTAGCTTCCTTAAAGAAACCTGAAAATAACCTGGAAGCGATGACGAAAGGCTGAAAAATGACTGATTTGGTCAAAAAGGTGATGTGTGTCGGAGCAGCAGGTATGCTGGCCCTGGGTCTTGTCGCTTGCTCGGACTCAGAGAAGAAGCCAAGCTCTAGTGGTACCCATGTAGCCGCAACCGCACTGCCTAGCACGGCTAAATCTGCTCTTAATAAGGGTCTTGGTGGCTCTAAGGGCTCTACCTCTGCTACTCCGGGTGCAGCCCCCACGGTTACGGCTCCTGGCAATGGTGACGCCGACTCCAGGGAAGGTGTGAAGGAAGACCTGGGCAATCAGCAGTCTGCCTCAATCGGTGAGGGCATCATGACCGTTAAGTCCATTAAGGATGAGCAGGTCACCTTTAAGCTCACTGGCTGCGACCAGCAGGAAGTCACTATCAAGGTGGGCGAGACGCAGCTGGTATGCGGTAAGAACCTGACTGTTAACGGCGTGCTGGACAGCAACGTTTCTTACACCGTAGAGACCCCTACCAGTACTAATAAGTAAGCGTTCAAGTAGCAACCGAAATAGCGGGACCCCACCCGCATTTACTGTGAGCTAGTGCATCTAGAATTAATTTGACGCGGGTGGGGCGTGGTGGTTTATAGTTTTCTGGCACCGGTTGAGGCGGTTGAAATTCTTCCTCCTGGAACGGTGTGAGAGAGGCGCGGATCACTGATCCGGGACTTGCAAGATAAAAACTTTCAAGGTAAGCTTCTCTGGTGCTTTGAGGAAAGCGTGCGAGCTGGTTTGGTTTGTGGGTTTTTCTTGTGAGTGCGTTGTTTGAGAACTCGATAGTGTGTCAAGTTTTTTATGTCTTGAATTCTTCTCCAACGAATGTGTTGTTTGTTGGGGGGTTTTTCTTGTTGATTTCTTTGTCAACTATTATTTTTTTGAGCTA
>ERZ1699259.278-NODE-278-length-25362-cov-4.456350_pt1 | contig 25362 bp, 20 predicted proteins | sample MGYA00581525_ERZ1699259 | MGnify/ENA primary metagenome ERZ1699259 (study PRJEB42319, sample SAMD00040332) | human oral metagenome | material: saliva | host: Homo sapiens | study: EMG produced TPA metagenomics assembly of PRJDB4115 data set (Metgenomic analysis of... | reverse complement strand
TGATGGAAGCATGAACGCACAGACTCTTGAACGCCCCGTACTGGACGAGCCGCAGCTGAGCGCGGCGAATCGTTGCGACGCCTGCGGCGCTCGCGCCTGGGTTCGTGCGACGATGCCTTCGGGTGGCCAGCTGTACTTCTGCGGCCACCACGCAAACGAGCACCTGCCCTCGCTGGTGGGCGGCGGCGCGCAGATCCTGGACGAGCGTCATTTCATGAACGACTGATAGCGAGCTTCCCGCAGCGGCGGGACGCACGGCGTGAAGGCGCGGGCGGGGACCGACGGGGTCCCCGCCCGCGTTTTTCTTGTGCACATCGTTGTTGCGCCCGCTTCTGACGACTGCGTCACGAAACCGCCCCTGACCCGCGCTTTCACCCCTCTCTCCCGCGCACCTGTCAAATGGCGCGTGGTACAGTTGCGAGCCGCTTTCGGGCACAAAAGGTGGCGAACTGACACACTTTCGCCCGCATTGGAGCAAAGCCATGAAAATAGCGTGGAACGAAATTACATATCAACCAAAGAAGTTCGTTCTCATCGAGTTCCTGATCGCCACGCTCATGTTCATGGTCGTGTTCCTCTCGGGTCTCACCAACGGCCTCGGCGCCTCCGTGTCCGCGCAGATCGCGAACTACGGGCCCCTCACCTACGTGCTGTCCACGGACTCCGATGGCGTCATCCCCTATTCATCGGTCACTGCCGACGACATTGAGGCCCTCGAAACGGCGGGGATGCACGACTACGCAAGCCTGGTGATCCAGCGCGCGACTATCACCCGGATCGACGACTCGAACACCCTGGACATCACGTACTTCGCGACGGATCACAACGAGTCCAACACCCTCGAGCCGACCCTCATCAACTCCAACCTGACTATTTCCGATCTTGGGGACAATGAGGTCATCCTCGATAGCGCGTTCGAGAACGAGGGTATCCACGTCGGCGATCGGGTGATCGACAAGATGTCGGAGCAGGAGCTCACGGTCGTCGCCTTCGCCAAGAGGGCGAACTACGGATACAGCGACATCGGCTTCGTCAGCTCGCAGACCTACGCGGCCATGCGCACGGTCACCGTTCCGAACTACGAGTGGCAGGCCCAGACGGTCGTCACCTCGGATGAGATTGCGGCCAGCGACCTTCCGGGTCACCTGATGGCCGCCGACCGCCAGAAGGTCATCGACAAGATCCCCGGCTACAAGGCCCAGAACCTCACGCTCAAGGTGATCACGTGGGTGCTCCTCGTGGCCTCGTCCGCGATCCTGGGTGTCTTCTTCTACATCCTCACCCTGCAAAAACTGCGACAGTTCGGCGTCCTGAAGGCGATTGGCATGCCGATGCGTACCATCACCTACGTTCAGATCTCCCAGCTGACGATCATCTCGATCATCGGCGTCGCGATCGGCCTCGGCCTCGCCGCCTCCATGGCACCGTTCCTGCCGAGCACTGTCCCTTCCATCATGACTCTCGCGGACAGCGTCACCGTCGCGATCAGCTTCGTCGTGACGTCGATCCTGTGCGGCGCGCTGTCGCTGCTGAAGATCAAGAAGGTGGATCCCATCGAAGTCATCGGCGGAAACGGAGAATAAAGTGCCAATCATCGAACTGGATTCGATCGGAAAGTCCTACGCCGACGGCGACCAGACGCACCACGTGCTGAGCGGCCTCAGCCTGAGCGTCGACGCCGGTGAGTTCGTCGCGATCCTGGGGCCCTCTGGTTCCGGAAAGTCGACGCTCCTGTCGATCGCTGGCCTGCTACTGTCCGCCGACGAGGGGCGTATCTCCATCGCCGGCCAGGACCTCACCCAGCTGAGCCAGAAGCAGTGGACGCGCAAGCGCCTGGAGCTACTGGGCTTTATCTTCCAGGACCACCAGCTCCTGCCTTACATGCGCATCGGTGATCAGCTCGAGTTGGTCGCCAAGCTCAAGGGCGGGAAGGACAAGGCCGCACGTCAGGCCGAGGTGCGCGCCCTCATGGAGGACCTGGGAATCGAGGCCTCCTACGCCAAGTATCCACGCCAGATGTCGGGCGGCCAGAAGCAGCGCGCGGCGATCGCTCGCGCCTTCATCGGCAACCCGCAGCTGATCCTGGCAGACGAGCCGACCGCGAGCCTGGACCCGGACCGCGGCCAGGAGATCGCCCAGTTGATCCGTAAGGAAGTGAAGTCACAGAACAAGAGCGCCATCATGGTGACGCATGATCGCTCGATCCTGCCCTACGTGGACACGATCTACGAGCTCACGCACGGCACACTGACCAGGCTCGAGGCCTGAGAGCGTCGGGTGCCCTGGCAGCACCTTCCAGGCTCCGTCGCATTCGCCCGCTTCGAAGCGCTGCGCATCTGCTTCAAGATCGGCGTCGGTAACGGTGATTCCTCCCGCGAGGCGGTAGTTTTCTTCTGGTTTCGTAGTCATTGCCTCTCCTCTCAGGTGCAAATATTTCTGTCATCACTTTCTTTGAAGGCTGTGTCATTACGACCAGGAACGACGGCGCTCCCGTGCGCACACCGCTCCCCTAGTCCGCCAAGCGCTGGGACACCACCGTCGTGACGCCGTCGCGCATGGTGACGCCGTAGAGTGCGTCCGCGATCTCCATCGTGCGCTTCTGGTGGGTGATGACGATCAGCTGCGAGGTCTCCTGCAGCTCCTTGAAGATGGCGAGCAGGCGCGTCAGGTTCATGTCGTCCAGGGCGGCCTCGACCTCGTCCATGACGTAGAACGGGGACGGGCGCGCCTTAAAGATCGCGACCAGGAACGCGATCGCGGCCAGGGAACGCTCGCCGCCCGACAGCAGCGACAGGCGCTTCACCTTCTTGCCCGCGGGCCGAGCCTCGATCTCGATGCCGGTCGTCAGCATGTCGTCCGGGTCGGTGAGCACCAGGTCTCCCTGGCCGCCCGGGAACAGCACGCCGAACACGTGCTCGAACTGCTCGCGCGTCTCGGCGAACGCGGAGGCGAAGGCCTCCTCCACCAGGCGATCCACGTCCTGCACGATGCGCAGCAGGTCCGCTTTCGAAGCTTTGAGATCCTGCACCTGGTCCACGAGGAACTTGTGCCGCGAGGCCAGCGCCTCATGCTCCTCGAGCGCCAGCGGGTTGACGCGCCCCAGCTTCTCCAAGTCCTTCTGCGCCTTCGCAAGGGCCCGCTCCTGCTCGGCGCGCACGTACGCGCTCGGCTCGGCGGCCGCGGCCTTGTCAACCTGATCGGGGTCGAGCGGGAGCATCGGCACCAGCGTCTGGGGCCCGAACTCGGCGAGCAGCTGCTCGGGTTCAAGGGACAGCTCCTCCAAGGCGCGCCGCTGCAGATCCTCGACACGCAGGCGCGTCTGTTCGGCCGCGATCTGCCCCTGGTGGGCCGAGGCCGTGGCCTCCGACAGCTCCGCGCTCAGCCGGTCCAGGGCGCGGCGGGCATCCGCCACCTCCTGGGAGACCTGGGAGCGCCGTTCACTCAGGCGGTCACGCTCGGCGGCGGCCCGGGTCAGGGCTCGCTCGGCTGCCTCGAGGGCGACGCGGGCGGCTGCCTCCACGTCCGAGGCCGTGGCCAGCTCCGTCTTTCGCGCGGCCTCGCGCCGGGCGTAGCGGGCGCGCTCCTCGCGCTCGGCGGCGGCGGCCTGGCGCAGGGAGCGGGCGCGGGAGGCGGCGCGCCGCGATTGCTCTTCGAGGGCTCGCAGTGATAGGCGCGCCTCGTTTTCGGCCTCGCGGGCCTCGCGCGCGGCACGGGACGCGGCGTCCGCGCGGGCCTGAGCGTCTTCGAGGGAATCGGGCGGACCGACGGTGTCGGCACCGTCGAGGCGTGCGCGTGCGGCGACGTCCTGCTCGCGGGCCCACGTCACCTGCTCGTCGGCTCGGCGGGCCACGTCGTGGGCACGCTCGGCTTCGGCTCGGGCTGCCTGCGCGGCCGACTGGGCGCGGGCCAGTTCCTGGGCTTCCTTGGCGCGCTGCGCGTCTTCCTCGCGCAGGGCCTTCAGGGCGTCGTTCGCCTCGCGGATGCAGCGGTCCAGGTGAGCGTTCGCCTCGCTGAGTTGCTCGGAGACCTCGGCCATGCGGGCTTGGGCGGCCTCGGCCTGCACGCACGCCTCCTCGTAGTCTGCGCGCACGGAGAGCACGGAGGAGGCCTGGCGGCCGCCCTCCACCGACCAGGAGCGCAGCACGTCGCCGCCCGACGTGACGACGGCGCGCACGCCGGGCACGTCCAGCACGGCCACAGCGGTCTCAAGCGAGCATGCGACTATCCCGTCCAGCAGGGAAGCCAGCGGCGCGGCGGCCCCCTCGCAGGCGACGACGTCGGCAAGCCACGTCGCGCCCTCGGGCAGCTCGGCGCGGACGGCCCCGCTGATTCCATCCACGGGACCGTCGGAAGGGCCGGAAGAATCAGATGCCACGACGAGCCGCAGCGAGCGCCCGGCCGCGCGGGCGGCGTCCAGCTCGCCCATGCCTCGGGCCAGGGAGTCGACGACGACGGCATCCGCGAAGGGGGCCAGCGCGGCGGCGACGGCGTCCTCGAAACCGGGGGTGACGTGCAGGAGGGGCGCGACCTGGCCGAGCACGCCGGGGCGTCCCAGCAGCTCGGCGGTGCCGTCCTCGGGAGCGAGTAGCTGCTCGAGCGCGTCGCGGCGCGCCTCCCAGCGCGCGCGGTCGGCCCGTGCCTCGCGTTCGACGCCGAGCAGCTCGTCCACGCGGGCGCGCGCGGCGTCGCGGCGGGCGGAGGACTCGGCGTGTGCGCGGGCCGCTCCCCCGCCGTTTTCGTCCTCGGACGAGGAACCCCCAGCAACACCAGTGGAGCCCACCGACGATGCGGGCACCGCCTTCTCGGCGGCCTCGGCGCGCTCCTGGGCCGCGCGGTAGGCACCCCACGCGCGGTCGGCCTCGGCGATCGCTGCCTCCAGGCGAGACGCGGCCGTGGAGGCGTCTCCCGTCAGACGCGCGACCTTCTCGCGATGGTCGGCAATGACGCGGTTGACGCGGGCCAGCTCGCGGGACGCGGAATCGTCGGCGTCCTCCGCGGCCTCGCGCGCACGAGTCGCGGACGTCAGCGCAGAGCGCGCGGCCTCGACCTGGCCGGCCAGGGCGGCGTCCTCGGCACCGGCGACGCGGGCGCGCTCGTCGAGCACGTCGGGGTCCTCGCCGCCCGGGGGCAGCTCGGGGGTCGCCCGCAACGCAACCTTCTGGGTCGCGGCCATGAGTGTGCCGCGCAGGCGCTCGGTGATTGTGGTCAGCGACTGCCAGTCGGAGGATGCCTGCTCGAGTGCCGGCGAGGATGCCCGTTCGGCTTCCTCCAACCGTGACAACTCGGCGCGTGCCGCAGCGATCTGCTCCTCGAGCGAGGCCCGGCGTGCGGCGGCAGACTCGTCCGATGCCTCAAGCACGGACAGCTTCGACAGCGCAGAGGCCAAGTCGTCGGCCAGCAGGCGGGCCTTCGCGTCACGCACGCGCGCCTGAATGAGGGACGCGCGACGAGCAGTGCGCGCCTGGCGGGCCAGAGGCCCCAGCTGGCGGTGAATCTCATTCGTCAGATCCAGGACGCGCACGAGGTTCGCGTCCATGTCGGCCAGCTTCTTGAGCGCGCGCTCCTTACGCCGACGATGCTTCAGGACGCCCGCGGCCTCCTCGATGAACCCGCGACGCTCCTCGGGCGTCGAGGACAGAATCGCGTCGAGCTGCCCCTGGCCGACGATGACGTGCATCTGACGGCCCATGCCCGTGTCGGAGAGGAGCTCCTGCACGTCCAGCAGCCTCGCCGGAGTGCCGTTAATGGAGTATTCGGAGCCGCCCCCGCGGAACAGGGTGCGGCTGATCGTCACCTCGGAATACTCGATGTCGAGCAGCCCGTCGGTGTTATCAATCGTCAGGTCCACCTGGGCGCGCCCCAACGCCGCGCGCCCAGATGTCCCCGCGAAAATCACGTCCGCCATGTTCCCGCCACGCAGCGCGCGGGCACCCTGCTCGCCCATGACCCAGGCGAGCGCGTCGACGACGTTGGATTTACCCGACCCGTTGGGGCCGACGACGCACGTGATGCCCGGTTGGAGGGCGAGCGTGGTCGCACTGGCGAAGGACTTAAAGCCCCGCAGCGTCAGGTTCTTGAGGTACACCCTTGCAGGTTAGCCGTGACTCAGTAAATCTCCGGGAACCACAGGGAGATTTCGCGCGTTGCGTTGTCCACAGAGTCCGAGCCGTGGATCAGGTTCTCCATGTGGGGGCTGTTCCACGCGCGACCCAGGTCTCCGCGGATCGTGCCCGCGGGGGCCGTCGTCGGGTCGGTCGAACCCATGAGGACGCGCATGCCCTCGACGACGCGCTGGCCTTCGACGATGATGGCGACGACCGGGCCGGAGCTCATAAACTCCAGGAGGCCCTCGAAGAAGGGCTTGTCCTTGTGGTCGGCGTAGTGCTCGGCGAGCAGCTCGCGGGAGGCGATCATGAGCTTGAGGCCCTTGATCGTGTAGCCTTTGGCCTCGATGCGGCGCAGGATCTCACCGGTCAGGCCGCGGGCGTAGCCGTCGGGCTTCACGACGATGAGGGTGTGCTCCAGGGTGGGGTCGAGAAGGTGCTGGGGCTCCAGCAGAACACTCTTAGCGCTCACATTGTCTCCTTTGATTCTGGCGTTTGTGGTGTTGCGCTTTCCAGCATATCTGTCAGCGCCGCGACCGCCGCTGTGGCGTCTGCCCCATTGGCTTCAATGTGGACGCTCTGACCTTGGGTGATGCCCAGGGCCATGAGCTCCAGGACCGACCCGCCGTCCGCCCCGTTGACGGTGACCTCGGCGTCGAAGGTGCCCGCCAGGCGCACGAAGGCGGCGGCGGGTCGCGCGTGCAGGCCGACGGGGTCTGCGACGACCGCGTCCCCCTGCGCCCACGTCGACGAGGCCGGGGCCCCTCCCGCTCCCCCGCTGAGCTTCGCGGGAGCGGGGCTGGGCGCCTCCTGGGCGGGCACGTCGTCCACGCGGGGGGCCAGGGCGGCTGCAACGGCGGCGACCTGGTCAAGGTCTTCGCCGAGCTGGGCCCGCACGGAGGATGCGACGGCCCCTTCGACGAGGCAGGTGTCGACAAAACGCACGCGCTCGGGCTCATCGCTCATGTCGATGACGGATTCGACGGTCATCGTGGCCGAGCCAAGGTCGGTCAGGACAATGACGCCGCTGCCCTCACCGTCCACGGCGGCAAGGGCGGCCTCGAGGGCCGTCTCCACGAGCTCGTAGGAGGTGCCGATGCGGCCGTCGTCCGTGCCTCCTGCAGCCTCGAAGTGCACGTCGGGGGCCATCTGGGCGGCCAGCTCGCAGACTCCGTTGGCCAGAGAGGCCGAGTGGGAGACGATGACGTAGGAAACGCGCACGCTCATGCCGCGTCGGCCTCGCCCGCTGCGCGCACGGCGGCGCGCAGGATGAGGGAGGTGGACACGGCGCCCGGGTCGAGGTGTCCGATGGAGCGTTCGCCCAGGTAGGAGGCGCGTCCCTTCGTAGCCCGCATGGGTTCCGTCGCGGTGGCTCCGGCCTCGGCGGCGGTAGCTGCGGCCTCGAGGACGGCCGCAGGATCGCTACCGGCCTCGGCGGCCGCGCGGGCGGCCTCGAGGGCGGGCGTCCACGCGTCCACCATGGTCTTTTCGCCCGTGGTGGCCTTGCCTCGGGCCTGGATTCCGTCGAGCGCGCCCGCGATCACCGCTGCCACGCCCGCGCCGTCGAGTTCACCGTCACCGGCGGCCTTCGATGCGCGCAGGAACGCCGTCCCGTACAGGGGCCCGGCGGCGCCGCCGACCGTGGACATGAGGGTCTTGGCAACCGTCTTGAGGACCTCGGCGACGCTGCCCGGCTGGGCCTGTCCCAGTGCCTCGACGGCGGCCTTGAATCCGCGGTCCATGTTTTCGCCGTGGTCGCCATCCCCGATGGCTCGGTCCAGGTCCACCAGGTAGTCGCGCTGCTCAGCGACGTCCGCCGCTGCCAGCTCAATCCACCGCAGTGCCCACGCTGCATCTAGGCTCATCGTGTTTCTCCTTGTTCTGCCTCGTTGCTTACTTCCAGGCGACCGTGTTCACGGGCGCGTCGAAGAGCTCGAGGAGCTCGTCGTCGGCGCGCATGAGGGTCACGGAGACGCCGGGCATCTCCAGGCTGGTGACGTAGTTGCCGACCATCTGGCGGGCGATCTCGATGCCGTCCTTCTTCAGCAGGGCGGCAAGGGCGCGGAAGCAGATGTAGAGCTCGGAGACGGGGGTGCCGCCCATGCCGTTGACGAGGGCCACGACGCGCTCACCTTCGGTGAGGCCCAGGTCTTCGCGCACGCGCTCGTAGAGCTCGGCGACGAGGCTGTCCGCGGTCTCCATGGCACCGCGGCGGTATCCGGGCTCGCCGTGGATGCCGATGCCCAGCTCGATCTCATCCTCGCCCAGGTCGAAGGAGGGCTTGCCGGCGTGGGGCACGGTGCAGGGGCCCAGGGCCAGGCCCATGGAGCGGGTCTGGTCGTTGACCTTGGTCGCGATGCGGGTGACTTCCTCGAGGGAGTCTCCGCGCTCGGCGGCAGCGCCCGCGATCTTCTCCACGAATATCGTGCCGGCGACGCCGCGACGCCCCGCTGTGTAGAGGGAATCCTCGACGGCCACGTCATCGTTGACGACGACCGATGAGACCTTAATGTCCTCCATGTCGGCCAGCTCGGCGGCGGTCTCGAAGTTGAGGACGTCGCCCGTGTAGTTCTTGACGATGTGCAGGACGCCCGCACCGTGGTCGGCGGCCTTCGTCGCCTCGAGGATCGGGTCGGGGGTGGGTGAGGTGAAGACGGCGCCGGGCACGGCCGCATCCAGCATGCCTTCGCCGACGAAGCCCGCGTGCAGGGGCTCGTGTCCGGATCCACCACCGGAGACGAGGCCGACCTTGCCCTCAGCCTTGGGGACGTGACGGGTCACGAAGTCGGGCGAATAATGGACATCGACGAGGTCGGGGTGGGCCAGAGCGAAACCTTCGAGGGTTTCGCGGACGACGGCGTGGACGTCATTGACGAGCTTCTTCATGATGCCTCCTTGCACATTGCTCATCTGTACTTGTACGCATGGTCAATCGTGCCACCTTTGCGCACGATTTCCCAACCGTGGCGGCCGCCATGATGCGGCCGCCTTGGTTGGGTTACATCCTAGCGTGGGCTGTGACCGGCGAGGGCCAGCATTTCCCCGGCCAGCATGACCGAGCCAAACACGAGAACTCCGCTGCGATCCGCGGGCTCGGCCCCGGCCTCGGCGACCTCTGCTGCACGATCGACCGCGTCGGCCAGCGACTCGCGCACGTCTACCCGGTCAGGACCGAAGACCTCCTCGGCGATCTCAGCCAGGCGCGCGATGTCGGCTGCTCGCTCGCCCGGCATCTGCGTGACGACGAGGTGATCGATGAAGGGTTCGACCTCGGACAGGACGCCTTCGACGTCCTTGTCCCCCATCGCCGCGTACACGCCCGCGATGCGCGCGAACCCAAAGGACGATTCCACGGCCTCGCGCAGGGTGGCCGCACCCGCAGGGTTGTGCGCGGCGTCCACGATGATCGTGGGCGAATGACGCACGACCTGCATGCGTCCCGGGCTGGAGGCGTTCATGAGGCCCTGCTCGACGATGCGACCGTCCAGGCCGCGGCCGCCCATGAAGGCCTCGACGGCGACGAGGGCCGCCGCCGCGTTATGGGCCTGATACTGGCCAAACAGCGGGACGAACACATCCTCGTAGACCGCGGAAGGCGTGCGGATCGTAACCATCTGGCCACCGACCCCCATCTGACGATCCACGACCTCGAAATCGCGGCCCTCGACGCGGGCGATCGCATCGACGGAGCGCGCCTGCTCGAGGAGGATGTCGAGGACTTCCTCCTCCTGAGCCATGATGACGACAACCTGGCCGGGCTTGATGATGCCGGCCTTTTCGCGCGCGATTTCCTCGATCGTGGAGCCGAGCCACTTCGTGTGGTCCAGGGCGATCGGCGTGATGACGGAGACGCCCGCGTCGATGACATTCGTGGCGTCCCAGCGCCCGCCCATGCCGACCTCAACGACGGCGGCGTCGACCGGGTAGTCGGCGAAGGCCGCGTACGCCATGATCGTAAAGACCTCGAAGAAGGACAGGCGCGGGCCGCCCTCTTCCTGGCTGCGCTCGTCGACCATGCCGACGTAGGGGGCGATGTCCTCCCATGCGCGTATGAAGCCCTCGCGCGTGATCGGGTGGCCCTCGAGCGAGATGCGCTCGCGCACGTCGAGCAGGTGCGGGCTCGTGAAGCGGCCCGTCTTCATGCCGAAAGCGGTGAGCAGCGAGTCGATCATGCGCGACGTGGAGGTCTTACCGTTCGTACCCGTGATGTGGATCGACGGGTAGGAGTTCTGCGGGTCGCCCAGGATATCGAGAGCGAGCTTGACGCGATCGAGCGTGGGATCGATGTCGTGCTCGGGTGCGCGCGCGACGATGGACTGGTAGATCTCCTGCACGCGGGCGTCCAGGGCAACGTCCTCCACGGCCTTCGCCAGCGCGACCTCGTGGGAGGCGCGCTCGTCGCGTGCCTCGGCGGCGTCGTCGGCGAACTCCTCGTCCACCTCGCCCTCAATCTCAGCGAGGACGGAAGGGTCAGGGCCCAGCAGCAGCGAGTGCTCGACGAGTGCGCGCAGCGCGGCCTCGCGTTCGCCCTCCTCAGCCTGAGGGTCGACGCCCTCCCCCGCCTCGGTCTCCTCGACCTCGTCGGCCGCTTCCAGGTACGGGATCAGGTCGGCCGGGATGCCGCCCTGCTGGTCCTCGTGGGTGGGATCTTGTCCGAAGAACGATTCGCCTGCCATGTTTCCTCCGCTGCTCGCAGTGTCTTCGCTATTTTACCGGGCAAGGCGCGGCGGGCGGCTTGTTCCGCCGGTCACGGCGCGTTGTCGCGCACAGTCCGCGCGTCGTCATCGACGAGGCCGGGGCGGGTGTCTCCGGGAACCTTCGTATTCGCCGCAGGCCGATCGACGGCACCAGGGCGGCGAAGACGGATAGGATTGCTTCCATCAAGGTTTTCCCCTCAAGGAGGCAACACGTGGGTAAGTGGTTTGGTCAGGCCAGCGAAATCGAAGAGCTGCGCGCCGAAAACCGCCAGCTGAAGGAACAGGTCGCGAACCTCGAGGCGCGACTGCGTGCCGCTTACGCGGACGCCGGGGTCACGGCGCTCGCCGGATCCGCCTCCCCCACCTTCGAGGCAGCAGCCCCCACCCCGGTTCCTGCTCCCTCTTCCCCGGCCTCAGCCTCGCTCCAGGAACTCAACGCGGTGGAGCTCCAGATGATCGCCGAGGGCAGGATGATCTACGCCGTCAAGAACTACAAGGACCGCACCGGCCTCGACCTGAAGACGTCGAAGGCGGCAATCGACGCCGCCCGCAGCGCGTCGGCACATAGGTGACCGTTTCCCCGGTGACGCTGGCTCATGCGGATAGGTTGTGCGCTTGCGGATAGGTTATGCAGATACGGATAGGTTATTAACCTATCCACATGCTCGTAACCTATCCGCATCATCGTCACCACCACTTTCCGGAGGCACTGCAGCACTCCGAACGACAAAATGGCCACGAGGATACCTCCACATTCTCAGACTGCTTCACGGGTAAGAACAACACGCCGTCACAACAGTAATTACACATTAACTATTCAGGTTAGGGTGTCATCATCCACGCAGGCGCGTGACCCCATCACGCATCAATTGCCACGGAGGCACCCATGAAACAAGCGATCATTGCTGGAGCGTGCATCATTGCACTCGCTACCCTCGGAGCATGCTCAAACACTACTGAAAGCTCGGCTTCGAACACGCCAAACCAGCCAGTTAGCTCGGCCGCACCTACTACCGAATCCCCGGCCACACCGGCGAACCTGACGGGCACCTGGAAAGAAAAGAACCCGAACGAAGACAGCTACCAGATCGCTAGAGTCACCGCTGACACCATCGAGATCTACTGGCACACGTCCGACAGTGACGCTCTGTACTGGGCGGGTAGCTACATTGCCCCGACAGATTCGAAGACACCGTACACGTGGGATTCCGTCAACGATACAGAAAAAACCGGATCTGCAATTCTTGCATCCTCTGACGAGACCAAGACCTTCACCTACTCCGACGACACTATCTCCTACAGCGTGACAGCGCTGGGAGTCACCAAGAAGGTCATCTTGGAGCGTGCTGACATCGATGTTCCCTAACGAAATTTCCATCTGATCAACGCACAAGGTTGGGGCCGGGAGATTTACCTCCCGGCCCCAACCTGTACAAGCGGGCGGGCCGCGCTTTCGCGCAGCCCGCCCGCCTCAGTAACAGCACTCAGTGCTTGGCGACGCTCACGGTGAGCTTGTCGCCGGCCTCGACCTCAAGCGACAGAGCGAGGGTCTCGGCGGCGATCATGTCGCGCCAGGTCTCCACGTCGGCCACGTGATCGGCGGGAACCGTCAGCGACAGGTCGATGCGGTCCGCGATGTGCAGGCCGGCGTTCTTACGCTCGTCCTGAACGGCGCGCACGACGTCGCGGGCGTAGCCCTCGGCCTCGAGCTCGGGGGTCAGCTCCGTATCGAGCACGACGAAGGTGCCCGACGCCAGAACGTCCGCGACCTGGCCCTCGGCGGCGTCCACGGAGGTGGACACGGAGAACATGTCGCCCGTGAGCACCAGCGGCGCCCCATCCAGCTCGACCGAGGCGAAACGGCACTCGCCGTCCACGACCTCCCACTCGCCGGACTTCTGAGCCTTGAACAGCTGGCTCGTCAGCTTACGGACAGCCGGATCGAAGGCGCGCGGGTTCAGCGCCAGCTCGGTGCGAACGCTCAGGCCCGAGTCCTGCGGTGCAGAGAAGACCACGGACTTCACGTTCACCTCGGAGGCGATCAGATCCGCGAAGGGCTCCAGCGCAGCGAAGTTCTCCGACACGACCAGCAGCGAGGCCAGCGGCTGGCGCACGCGCAGCTGATGCGTCTTACGCAGCGCGTGGGCTGCCGACACGATCGAACGAACCTCATCCATGGCGGCGACCAGCTCGGGGGCGTCCACGGCCTCGTCAATGACGGGGAAGTCAACGAGGTGCACGGACTCGCCGCCCGTCAGGCCGCGCCAGATCTCCTCGCTCAGCAGCGGCAGCAGGGGTGCCGCCAGCTCCATGAGCGTCACGAGAGCCGTGTACAGCGTGTCGAACGCGGCGCTGTCCTCGTCCCAGAAGCGCTGACGCTGGGTACGCACGTACCAGTTCGTCAGAACATCCAGGTAGTCGCGGACCACCTCGCACGCACCCGCCACGTCATAGGCGTCCAGCGCGCCGCGCACGTCCTCAACGAGGGTACGGGTGTGCGCGAGCAGGTAACGGTCCATCTGCACCAACGCGGCCACGTCCTCGGGCGAGGACAGGTCGATGCGCTTCGCTTCGTAGCCCTCGCCCTTGTTGCAGGCGCCCGCGTACAGCGTGAAGAAGTAGTACGTGTTCCAGATCGGCAGCAGCACCTGACGGACGGTGTCGCGGATCGACTCCTCCTTGACGATCAGGTTGCCGCCGCGCACGACCGGGCTCGACATGAGGAACCAACGCATCGCGTCGGAGCCGTACTTGTTGAACACCTCGGCCACGTCCGGGTAGTTGCGCAGCGACTTACTCATCTTCAGGCCGTCGTCACCCAGGACGATGCCGTGGGAGACGCACGAGCGGAACGCGGGGCGATCGAAGAGCGCGGTCGCCAGGACGTGCAGCGTGTAGAACCAGCCGCGCGTCTGACCGATGTACTCGACGATGAAGTCGCCCGGGTAGTGGTTCTCGAACCACTCCTGGTTCTCGAAGGGGTAGTGCACCTGCGCGAAGGGCATCGAGCCGGACTCGAACCAGCAGTCGAACACGTCGGTGATGCGACGCATCGTCGACTTGCCCGTCGGGTCGTCCGGGTTCGGTCGCGTCAGGGAGTCGATGAAGGGACGGTGGAAGTCCGTGACCTTCACGCCGAAGTCAGCCTCGAGCTCCGCGATGGAGCCGTAGACGTCGGTGCGCGGGTAGGCCGGATCGTCCGAGACCCACACGGGGATCGGCGCGCCCCAGAAGCGGTTACGCGAGATCGACCAGTCGCGGGCGCCCTCCAGCCACTTGCCGAAGATGCCGTCCTTGGTGTGCGCGGGGGTCCAGGTGATCTCCTGGTTGAGCTCCACCATGCGGTCGCGGATCTCGGTGACGCGGACGAACCACGAGGACACGGCCTTGTACATGAGGGGCTTGCGGCAGCGCCAGCAGTGCGGGTAGGAGTGCACGTAGGACTTCTCGCGCACCAGCACGGCGCGGATCTCGGGGACGCGGCGCGCGATGGGGCCACCCTGCTCGCGCAGGTCGGCGACCACGTAGCGGTTCGCGTCGAAGATCTGCATGCCCTCGTAGTCGCTCACCTCGGAGGTGAAGACGCCACCCTCGTCGACGGGCAGGACGACGCCGATGCCGTACTCCATGCACGTCCACATGTCGTCCTCACCGAAGGCGGGAGCCTGGTGGACGAGGCCGGTGCCGTCCGTGGTCGTCACGTAGTCGGCGGCGATGATCGACCAGCCGTTGGGGCCGGGGGCACCGCCTTCGGCGCGGCGCTCGGGGGTGTCGAAGTAGTCGTAGATCGGGTGGTAGTGGATGCCCACCAGCTCCGAACCCTTGTAGGTGGCCACGACGGCGGGTTCCTCGCCCAGCTCCTTGGCGTAGGCGGGGATCAGGTCGGTGGCGATGAGGACGCGCTCGCCCGCGAGGACACCCTCGTGGTCGGAGGCGACCTCGACGAGGGAGTATTCGATCTCCGGGCCCACGGCGACGGCCGAGTTCGAGGGCAGGGTCCAGGGCGTGGTCGTCCAGATGAGGGCCAGCTCGGGGCGCGCCGAGTCTTCGCGCAGCTTCGTCTCGAGGCGCAGGCCCACCGTCACCGTGTTGTCGGTGCGGTCCTGGTACACGTCGTCGTCCATCTTGAGCTCGTGGTTGCTCAGAGGCGTGCGGTCGTTCCAGCAGTAGGGCAGGACGCGGTGGCCCTGGTAGGCCAGGCCCTTGTCGTAGAGCTGCTTGAACGCCCAGATCACGGACTCGGTGTAGGACATGTCGAGCGTCTTGTAGTCGTTCTCGAAGTCCACCCAGCGTGCCTGGCGGGTGACGTACTCTTCCCATTCCTTCGTGTAGCGCAGGACGGAGGAGCGGCAGGCCGCGTTGAACGCCTCGATGCCGATGCCACCCTCGCGGGTGATCTCGGTGACGTCCTCGATGCCGAGCTGGCGCTGCGCCTCGAGCTCGGCGGGCAGGCCGTGCGTGTCCCAGCCGAAGCGGCGCTCGACGCGGTGGCCCTTCATGGTCTGGTAGCGGCCCACGACGTCCTTGACGTAGCCGGTCAGGAGGTGACCGTAGTGGGGCAGGCCGTTGGCGAAAGGCGGGCCATCGTAGAACACGAACTCGTTGGAGCCATTCTCGCCGGCGTCGCGCATCTCAATGGACTTGCGGAAGGTGTCGTTGCTGGCCCAGAACGCCAGGGTGCCCTCTTCCATCGTGGGGAAGGAAGGGCTGGGGTCCACCTCGTCTTGCCGGTGGCGGGGGTAGAAGCCGTGCTTCGTCATGAGTGTCCTCGTCTCGCGCCTATACAGGGACGAGGACCGGCGTCGCCGGCACCCGCGGTACCACCCCGCTTGCCGCTCCCTTTCCGGGTGCGGCCGCTTCGTTGGGGCTGTGTCGGGCCCTCCCGTCCGGTTCTACTGGAGGGGACGAGGCCGTGGCCGGCTTTCGCGTTCCTCTTTCTTCCGGATGCTCCCCGGTGATACCCCGCGCGAGCGGGCCGGATCGTAGCGAAAAACCAGTGTAGCGAAGAAACATCGGTACGCCCACCGGGCGGCGAGTCTCTCTGCCCACAGCGCACAGAGTGTCGCCCGGCGCGTGGTAGGCCTCGGCCCGCCGCCACTGCCCTAGAGTTGTGGGGTGAGTGTGATGGAAACGAAGAGCCCGGCGCGCCCGTGGGGCGCACTGATCGGCGCGTTTGTCCTGGTGGCATTGATCACCGTGTGGGCGGCGCAGGGCGTTCTGGCCGGAACAGGCGTGCCCATTGGCCGCGCTGCGACGATCGCCGTGGGCATGACTTTGCAGGCGATCCCCTTTTTGCTCTTGGGCGTGTTCGTCGCAGAGCTCATCGAGGCCTTCGTTTCCCCGTCGCTCATCGCCCGCGTATTCCCGACGAACCCGGTCGCCTCCGTGTTTGCCGCCCTCGTCGCGGCATTCCTCCTGCCGGTGTGTGATTGCTCGGCGGTGCCGATTTTCCGTTCGCTGCTACGCAAGGGTGTTCCGCTGTCGGCTGCAACAACCCTCATGCTGGCGTCCCCCGCAATTAATCCCCTGGTGATCGCCTCGACCTATTACGCCTTTGGGTCGTGGTCGTTAGTGGTGGCGCGTATCGGGTTGAGTATCATCGTCGCGCTCACCGTCGGCCTGTCCATGTTGTTCTCCGCTCCGCGCGCACTGCGCGAGGATCATGATCTCCATGAAGGCGATACCTGCGGGTGCGAGGGCGGCTGCGCGGTCCCAGATCGATCGTTCTCGGGCGTGCTGGGCGCAACGGGTCAATCTTTCGGCAGGATTCTCCCCTACCTGCTGGGCGGAGTTGCCGCCTCGACGCTTGCTCAGGTCTTCTGGCCGGTGTCATCTCTCCTCGCAGGCATGCCGGCAGCTGGTGCGCTGGCGCTCATGATGGGTGCTGGTTTCGCCCTCTCCCTGTGTTCGTCTTCTGACGCGGTCATCGCCCGATCCCTCGCATCTCTCGCCCCAACCGGCGCGCTCATGGGATTCATGGTCTACGGGCCGATGATGGACGTGAAGAACGTGGCCCTCCTCGCTTCGCAATTCCGCGGCGCTTTCGTGGCTCGTTTGTTCATGACGGTGACGGCGGTAGCTGCGCTCGTGATTGGCTGCACCTGGTGGGCGGGGGTGCTCGCATGAAGCTTCTTGATCGCCTCGCTCCGGTTGCGGAGTCCCTGTCGCTGGCCGGCCTGGGTGCCGGACTGCTCTGGCTGTCGCTGTCGGGCCGCTACGCGTCCTTCGTTCCCCCATCCGCACGCCTGGGGATCATCCTCTCAGGGGCCGGCTTGCTTGCCTGTTCGCTCGCCTTGTCCGCTCGGCTTGGGGCGGGCGAGCACGAGCACACCGACACCGAGCACGGTCATCGCGCACTGACGCGTGCCCTGGTCGCGCTTCTGGCGAGCGCTCTCATCGTTCTCCCCTTCCGAGTCTCTCCGTCGGAGTTGGCGTCCACCGCGTGGAGCGCCCGCGGGGCCGATGCGGGCCCGGCCTCCGGCCTCGACGCCGGGGATGACGAGGGCACCTCCGCGTCATCTTCCTCTTCGGAGGGCGACGCTTCCCCCGCCACTACTAGCCAGAGCGGGAACACGTCTCAGGTGCCATCGACGGGGACGCTTGAGCTGACGACGGATAACTTCTACAGCCAGGTTGAGGAGTTGATCGCCAACGGGCGCGCCCACGACGGCCAACACATCGACCTCGTCGGTTTCGTGGTGAGCCCGGAGGCGGCGCGCGGGCAGGCCTCGATCCCCCGAGTGACGGAGGAAGAGAGCTTCGCGGTGGCGCGCATGGCGATCTGGTGCTGCGCGGCTGACGCCTACCCGGTCGGTTTCGCGGTGCGTTGGAGCGGCCCCACTCCCGAGGCGGACAGCTGGGTGCGCGTGAGCGGCACGCTGCGGGTGCGCGGCACGAAGGCGCTCGTCATCGAGGCCGATTCGGTTGAGGTGACAGACGCTCCAAACCCGGAGTTCGTCATCCAGTCGCGCTAAGACAAACAGGCTAAGTGACTCAGATCACTTAGCCTGTTTATGTCCGTTACTTCGGACACAAAATTGCGCGCGTACGGTGAATGAAGCGCACACGGCAGGCGCGGGCGCATCACCACACCTTCAAGGATGAAGACATGTCATCGACAACCACACTTACACCTCGTGAGAAGCAAGCGAGGCGCTACGCAACGTCTCTCGCTCTCATCGCCACCCTCGGCCCCTTCTTCTACGGATTCGAGGGCATGGTCCTCAACGCCGCCATCAAGGCGGTGGGATCCACCTTCGAGCTCGGCCCGATCCTGCAGGGCGTTGCCGGCGCCGCCGGCGTCATCGGCGGCCTGATCGGCGCCCTCGCAGCGGGGCGCATCTCCGACAAAATCGGCCGCAAGACCACGCTCATGTGGGTCGGCCCCTTCCTGCTGTTCGAAGCCCTCCTCGGCCCCATCTCTCCCCTGCTGGGCAGCCTCGGCTACCCGTTCCTGCTCCTGACCCGCATCGTCGGCGGCATCGGCTTCGGCGCGGCAACCACGGTTGCCCCCGGTTACGTCGCGGAGATCGCCCCCGCCGACATCCGCGGACGCCTCATCGGCTTCCGTCAGCTCGCCATCATCCTGGGCCTATTCTTCGCCGGCCTCATCAACACGGCAGTCGTCGCGATCACGGGCGGCGCTGCGAAACCGGCATTCGGCGGGCTCATGACCTGGCAGGTCCTCTTCGCGTGCCTCATCATCCCGGCCCTCCTCTTCGTCGTCTTTACGGCGAAGATTCCAGAGTCTCCTCGTTACCTCGTCTCCGTAGGCCGCACCAAGGAGGCCGAGGAGATCCTGGCCAAGCTGTGCGGCGAGGAAAACCCCGCCGACCGCGTCGAGGCCATCGCCCAGTCCCTGACGATCACGGGCGGCGCGAAGCTCTCCATCGGGCAGATCCTGTCTTCCCAGTGGCGCGGCCTCGTGTTTGTCGGCATGGCGATCGCTGCATTCCAGCAGCTCACCGGCATCAACGGCGTCTTCTTCTACTCCAACTCCCTGTTCGCCGCCGTCGGCTTTACCGAGTCGATGGCCCTGGCCCAGACTCTGCTCATCACCGCTTTCAAGATCGTCGGCGTCCTGTCGGGCATCATGCTGGTGGACCGCGTGGGCCGCAAGCGCATGCTGATCTACGGCGGCACCCTCATCTTCGTGTCGCTGGGCATCGTGGCGACGGTCTTTACCATCGCGCCGACGGTCGACGGAAAGCCGGACGTCGCAGACTCCCCCGTCCTGGCGTTCCTGGCGGTCGCAGCCCTGTGCACCTTCCTGCTCGGCTTCACCTCCTCGTGGGGCCCCATCTTCTCCATCGTCATGGGCGAGATGTTCCCGAACTCGATCCGCGGCGGCGCCATGTCGCTCGCATCGGGCGCCGACTTCCTCGTCAATTTCCTGGTCGTCCTGCTCTTCCCCTTCCTCATCGGCTGGTCGCCCGCAGGAACCTACTGGATCTACTGCGCCTTCGGCGTCCTTGCAGTCATCTTCACGGCGAAGTTCCTCACCGAGACCAGCGGCACCGAGCTTGAAGACATGGACAAGGTCGTCACCCAGAAGTGAAGGCTCTCCCCTCAGATTTCAACGATGAAAAGGCACTGCAATGACTGATACGACTCGGGACATTCCCGACAACGTGCGCAACGTCCTGGTCATCATGACCGACCAGCACCGCACCGACACAATCGGCTGCCTGGGCAACCCCCACGCGCAAACCCCCGTCATCGACGCGATGGGCGAATCGGGCTTCGCCTTCACACACTGCTTCACCCCCACGGCGATCTGCACGCCGGCTCGCGCCTCCCTGCTGACCGGCAAGCGCCCGGGCAAGCACCAGGTGCTGGCCAACCCCGAGTGGAACATCGCCTACCAGGTCTCGATCCCCGAGGGCACGTGGACGTACACGCAGGAGCTGCGCGATGCCGGTTACAACGTCGGCATCGTCGGCAAATACCACTGCGGCTACAACCTGCCCGACAAGTTCGGCGCAGACGACGACACCTACTGGGGTGCCGAAAACCCGGTCGCCAACGAGAAGTACGTCGCCTGGCTCGAGGCCAACAACCTCCCGCCGGTGCGCGCGCACGACCTGTGGCGCGGCAAGCTGCCCGGCGGGCGCGATGGCCACATCATCGCCGCACGCCTCGACCAGCCCGAGGAGGCCACCTTCGAGCGCTTCCTGGCCGACCGGGCGATCGAGAAGCTTCGCGAGTACGCGGCCGACTGGAAGGACTCGAAGCAGCCCTTCTGCCTCGACGTGCACTTCTTCGGCCCCCACCTGCCCTACTTCCTGCCCGACGAGTGGTTCGACCTCATCAATCCAGACGACGTCGAGCTGCCGGAAAACTTCGGCGACTCCCTCATCGGCAAGCCCCCGATCCAGGAGAACTACGCGACCTACTGGTCCACGTCCTCGTTCACGAACGAGCAGTGGAAGAAGCTCATCGCGGTCTACTGGGGATACACGGCCATGATCGACTTCGAGATCGGGCGCATCATGGACGTGGCGCGCGAGCTGGGCATCCTGGACGACACGGCGGTCTTCTTCTGCGCGGACCACGGTGAGTTCACGGGCTCTCACCGCCTCAACGACAAGGGCCCGATGATGTACGACGACATCTACAACGTGCCCTTCATCGCCCACATCCCCGGCGTCTCGACCGTGGGACGCTCCGACGCATTCGTCTCCCTCATCGACCTGCCGGCCACGGTGCTCGACATCGCTGGCCTGGACACCTCGCTCGTGGAGGACGGTCGCTCGATCGTGGACCTGACGCGCGGCGGGGACGTCGAAGGCTGGCGCGAGGACATCGTGTGCGAGTTCCACGGCCACCACTTCCCCCTCCAGCAGCGCATGCTGCGCACGCGGGACTTCAAGCTCGTCATCAACCCCGAGTCGATCAACGAGCTCTACGACCTGCGCCTGGATCCGGCCGAGATGAACAACGTGTACACCGTGCCCGTCTACGACGAGATCCGCAGGGAGCTGGCCACGAACCTGTACCTGCAGCTGCGTGAGCGCGGGGATCACTCCTTCGCCAAGTGGATGGCGGCGATGACGGACTTCGACATCCCGCTGGTGAACACGGCTCGCTCCGACCTCGACGAGGTCACGAGCGACTAACTCCCTGCCTCGGCGGCGGGAGGACACGCATGATCCCGCCGCCGAGGCCAACGCGCGCCCTGCACACCCCACACAGTGACGCGTATCATAGAAACTGTCAACGAGGCCGAAGCGCCCCGAGCGGACACCAACGACGAAGCGCCGGGAAGGAGAGGCATGCACTACCCCACACGCAGACCACTACCCACCCTCGAAGACCGCATCGTCGCCCACCTGGCCAAAGCCCCCGCAACGCGCTCCCAGCTGTGCGAGGCTCTCGACACCTCGCGCACGAACCTGGGGCGTGCGCTCACCACCCTCCTCGACGAGGGATCGGTGACGCCCGTGCGCACGAACGCCCCCGGACGAGGCCGCCCCACCCAGCTCCTCACCCTCAACTCCTCGGCAGCCCACTGCGTCGGCCTGAACGTCACGCGCACGTCGTGCGCGGGCGTCATGCTCTCACGCGCCGGCACCGTCCTGGCGGCCGTCCACATCGTCTCCCCCGCCTCCCCTTCCCTCCAGCTCTCTCTCGAGCAAACCTGCGAGGCATTGGCCGCGAGCGCCGCTCGCCAAGGGATCGACACCTCGACGGTGCGCGCGGTGGGCGTGGGTGTTCCCATTCCCATGGGGCGTAATGCCAGGCTTTCCTCGGACGCGTACCCGACCATGGAGGAGCTCAGCGAGCTCACGCGTCGCTGGTGGGATCCTCTCCCGATCGTCGACAACACCGTGCGCATGGCGGCGCTGGCGGAGGCCCTGTGGGGCGCGGGCGCGGACACGTCCTCGTTCATCTATCTGCGCCTGTCGGGAGGCGTAGGCGGGTGCGTCGTCTCGGATTTCCGCCTCGTTGGCGGGGCGGGCGGACTGGCGGGGGAACTCGGGCACATGACGGTGGGTACCAACGATTCCCCGTGCCCTTGCGGCAAGCGGGGTTGCCTCGAAACACTGGCATCCGTCCCCGCGCTGTGCGAGCGCGCGGGCGTTGCCGATATTGCTCAGCTGCGAGCCTCCGTATTGTCCGGCGATACGCGTGCGCGCGAGGCCCTGGAGCAGGCTGCCCAGGCTGTCGGCTATGTCTTGGGTTCGGCCGCGCTCCTCATTAACCCTCGGGCCATCATCGTGGCCGGCGAAATCGTCGACGCGTTTCCCTCCCTGCGATCCGACATCGCGGCCGCCATGCATAGGGAGCTCATTCCTGTCATGGAGTGGGACATCGACGTCGTGGGGGCATCACTGGGGCCCCTGGGCGCCGCTCAGGCCAGCGCCCACATTGCTGCCCACCCCTCCGACGAGGACGCCGCAGCCGCCCACCTCCCCGAGGGGGCCTCACCGCTGGAGGCGGGGCCGGCCACGTCGATGGAGGCGCGCACCGATCGCGGGGGTAGGCCGTGACGCGCTCGATTCCCTTCTCCGTCGTCACCAAGCCGACGGGGGCAGCCTGCAACCTGGATTGCCAGTACTGCTTTTTCCTATCCAAGGAATTGCTCTACGACGCGGCGGCGCAGACCATGTCCGAGCAGACCTTGGAACGTTACGTCGAGGCGTTCCTGGAGTCGAGCCCCGACGGCGAGGTCACGATGCTGTGGCAGGGCGGGGAGCCGACCCTGCGCGGCCTGCCTTTTTTTGAGCGGCTCATTGAGCTGTGTGAGCGCTACCGTCGCCCCACCCAGCAGGTGCGTCACGCCCTGCAGACGAACGGCACGCTGGTGACCGACGAGTGGGCCCGCTTTTTCGCGGACCACAACTTCCTCGTGGGCGTGTCCATAGACGGGCCCGCGCCCCTGCACGACGCCTACCGGCTCAACCGTGGCGGGCGGGGCACACACGCGATGGTTGTGCGCGGCTGGGAGGCCCTCGCCCGCGCGGGCGTGGAGACGAACATCCTGTGCACGGTCAACGCCGCGAACGAGGACCACGGGGAGCGGGTGTACCGCTACTTCCGAGACGATCTGGGGGCCCGCTACCTGCAGTTCATCCCCATCGTCGAGCGCGTGCGCGCCGCCGACCTGGCACAGGCCGAGCGCGGCTGGCGCTCCGGGACCTCAGCGCTCCTGTACCGCCAAGACGGGGACTGCGTCACCAGCCGTTCCACGACCCCCGCTTCCTACGGGCGTTTCCTGTGCGAGGTGTTCGACCAGTGGCTGGCCGCCGACGTCGGCGAGGTCTTCATCCAGGACGTGGATTCGACCCTGTCGGCCATGTTTGGATCGGCCACGGTGTGCGTGCACGCGCCCCAGTGCGGCGCGAACATGGCTATGGAGTTCAACGGCGACGTGTACGCCTGCGATCACTGGGTGGAGCCGGATTGGTTGGTCGGCTCCATCAACTCCTCGTCCTTCACGCAGCTGGCGTCCTCCGAGAAGATGCGCGACTTCGCTCGTCTCAAACCCGACCTGGACGGGCAGTGCCGCTCATGCCCGTACCTGCGGCTGTGCTGGGGTGGGTGCCCGAAAGATCGTTTCGTGCGCCGGGGCGATGGGGTGCACAACTACCTGTGCGAGGGCTACCGGGCGTTTTACGAGCACGCCACCCCCGCCCTGCGAGCGATGGGCATGCTGATCGCGGCGGGCAGGCAGGCCAGCGACATCATGGACCCCGCGGTCGCGGCCTCCCTGGGGGTCCGTCCTCCCACGCCTGCACCCGGGCAGGGGGTCCGATGATCCTTCATGCCCTCCTCATCGGCGCGCTCGTCGGCGTCGTCGTCGGCTCACTCGGCGCGGGAGGTGGCATTGTCTCCGTCCCCATTCTCGTCTACGTCCTCGGCCAAGACCCGCACCAGGCCACGGGCTTGTCCCTCATCATCGTGGGGCTGACGGCCGCCGTGTCACTGGCGACGCGCGCTCGCAGCGGGAACGTCGCGTGGCGTGAGGCAACGATCTTCGCGCTCGCTGGCCTGGCGGGTACGTGGGCGGGAGCGGCGCTGGCCCCGCTCGTGTCGGCCCGAGGCCTCATGCTGTCCTTCTGCGCTCTCCTGGTAGCGGTCGCGATCTTCATGGTCCGTTCGCAGCTGCGTCCCGTGGACTCGTCGTCGCACGAGACCGGGGCACAGCTGCGTGATCAACGCTCGTAGACGCTCGCGACCGTGAGCCGGGTCGTTGCGCTCGCGACGCTGACGGGTTTCCTCACGGGATTCTTCGGCGTCGGCGGAGGCTTCGCGATCGTGCCTGCCCTACACCTCGCGCTGCGATACCCGATGAAGCGGGCCTCCGCGACATCCCTGCTGGTCATGGTCATCACGGCTGCTTTCGGCCTGGCTTCGCGCACACTCTCCGGAACTCTGACGATCACCGCCGAGGCCGTGGCAATGGTCGCGCTGTTCACCGGTGCCTCGATGGTGGGCGGGTTCGTGGGAGCGCGCCTGACTGCGCGCGTGTCGAATCGCGTCCTCGGCTTAGTCTTTGCTGCCCTCCTCATCATCGTGGCCGCATCAACGCTGGCGGCCACGCTCGCGTAACGGGCGCGTGAGACTTGGATCGTCTCGCGCGCCCGCTTCACTCAACTGGCACTCGTATCGCTGTTCTCGCCGGTCGTATCCTGATGACTGCCGTGGAAGCTGCCGGGGCCTCGTCCGCCCTCCGGCGGAGGACCGGGCCGTCTGCTTCCGGTATCCCCTTGCTGCGAACCGAACCCCTGCTGGTCATTGCCACGATCCTGCTGATCGTTACCGGAACCTTGCTGGCCATCAGCGGGGCCTTGCTGATCGTTCTCAGGGTCCTGACCGTGACCCGGACCGAAGTTATCGCCCTCAGTCCCGCCGCCTTGGTCGTTGGCACCGTCCTCGTATCCCTGTTCGTAGTAGTCCTGTCCATCCCCCATCACGGTGGCGTGAGTGATGATACCCGCGCCAAAGCCGACGGAGAGGATAGCGGCGGCTGCTCCGGCGATAGCCGCGCGCTTGCCCCACGAGGTCTTCTTCGACGCAGGCTCACTCACCTGCGCAGCGGGTGCCACGGCCTCGTCACCCTCCTGTTCGTCGGCAGAAGACTGCGCAACAGACTCCAGAGGCATACCAGCAAACGCATTGGCGCTCTCCTGATGAGTGATGGGAGGCATCTGCGCCGTTTCTACCTGAGGCACGTGGGTGGGGAGAACCTCTGTCTGCTCTGCTGCTTGCTCACCCGACCGGGACAGAATCGAGGTGCGCTCCGTGTCACCCACCAGGTTCTTGTTGACGTCCGACATGAAGGACGCTCCTTTCTGTTCATCAATGATCATTGCCTCGCAGCCTAGAGACCACTCATGAGGGGACGTTGTGGCGAAACTGTGAACAACCTATGAACGTTGAGGCCCTATCGATCACTGAATGAAGTGTGCTTTGTGTGGCCGTGGTCTCCACGAACGGCACGCGCACCGCTCGCTGCGGACCAACCCACCCCGGCCTCGTCCCGCTGCCGTGATCAGCCCCACCGTCTACACCTCGGGGGCGTTCCTGGCCACGAGAGTATTCGTCGCCTGAGCCAC
>ERZ1699259.277-NODE-277-length-25367-cov-4.835024_pt1 | contig 25367 bp, 19 predicted proteins | sample MGYA00581525_ERZ1699259 | MGnify/ENA primary metagenome ERZ1699259 (study PRJEB42319, sample SAMD00040332) | human oral metagenome | material: saliva | host: Homo sapiens | study: EMG produced TPA metagenomics assembly of PRJDB4115 data set (Metgenomic analysis of... | reverse complement strand
CATCAATGACGGTTGTGGGGGCATGCTGCTCGATGGCTTCATCGACCGCGCCCTGGAAGCCGGCCAGGTAGACCACCGCGTCGGCGGAGGCCAGGGAGTCGACCATCTTGGGCGAGAGTTCAAGGTCGTGAGGCTCGGCACCGTCCGGGGTCAGCGAGGTGACGGTGACGTGCTCACCGCCAACCTTCTCAGTCAGGTACTTCAGGGGATAGAAGGAAGCCATGACGGTCAGGGTGCCGTCCTTGCTGGCTTTGCTGGTCTTGTCGCCGGTCGAGGCGGAGGGGGAGCAAGCGGACAGAGCGAGCGCTGTAGCTGCCGCACATGCGGCGACGAGGATTCTTTTCAACATGAGAATCATTCTCTGACCTAGTGAGAATGATTGTCAAGTCATTCTCGGAGAGCGAACTTGTCTGATCAGGGCTTTAGCGCGCGTGCGCGGTCGTTCCGCGCACGACTAGGTCGGGCGAAAAGACGTAATCCTCGTGAATGGGGGCGGAGTTGGGTGTGGCCAAGGCCTCGAAAAGATTGCGTACGGCGGCGGAAACGATCGAGGCGACGGGCTGGTGGACGGTGGTCAGGCCCGGGCTGAGGCGGGACATGAGGAAGGTATCGTCGAAACCGATGATGGAGATGTCATCCGGGACCGACAGTCCCATGGAGGTGATCGTTCGGATTGCGCCGAGCGCCTGTAGATCCGACCCGGTGATGATTGCTGTAACTCCGCGCTCGATCAGGCTGGCCGTATGGGCTGCCGCGGCCTCGTATGTGTAGAAGGTTTCCTCGATGATGGGGGCGTGGTCACCGATCAGCTCGCCCATGATCTGTGTGAAGGCCTCTGCCTTGCGCAGAGCGGGGACGATGTGGGTGCGACCGCCCAGGAGAGCGATACGGGTGTGACCGAGCTCGTGTAGGTGGGTGACGGCCGCGCGGATTCCCAGTGCGTCGCCCGTAGAAAAGTCAGGGGCAGGAATCTCGGGACGTGCGCCATTGATGGTCACAAAAGGGATTGAGTGCTGTGTCACATTGAAATAGGGACCAAGGTCTGCCAGGAGGTCAGCATGCCGTCCGGATACGAAAATGAGGCCGCTCACACGATGGTCGAGTAGAGAAGATAGGTGGTCGAACTCCGAGGTTGCACCCGGTGTTTGCGTCCGAATGAGTGAAATACCACCTGCTCGCGACACCTCCTTCTGGAGGTGATGGGTAAAAGAGGCGAAGATCGGGTTCGTCAGCTCGGGGACGATGATGCCAATCGTCGGCGTGTCGGGGGTACGTTCGGGTGTCGGGCGGTCGTATCCCAGTTCGTCAATCGCGGTCAGGACCTTGCGGCGCGTGTCTGCGGAGACCTGTCCGACGCCGTTAAAGACGCGCGAGACCGTTGCCGTCGAGACGCCCGCGTGTGCGGCGATATCGGCCATACTCGTGCGGTTTTTCGTCATCGACTCAGCTCTCCTTTGGGTGTGTGCGCACGACTCGACGATAACCAATGTAACAGCTGGTTCATAATTCGGAAAATTGTTGCAGAAACAAAAACGGACGTATTACAGTGACTAATAGCAGGTCGCTGATGGAGGCGACCAGCCCGACCAACACAGGAGTAAATATGCGACGTGGCATCGCAGCACTCGGCGCCTTTGCGGCGGTCACCGCCCTGGCTGCTTGCAGTGGCAACACCACCCCGGCCGCGACCGACAACGACACGACGGCGACCCTCACGATCTGGGCGGACGACACTCGTTTCACGCAGGTCCAGACTTTCGCCAGTGACTTCACGGCCGAGACGGGCGTTGCTGTCAATGTTGTTCAGAAGTCCGAGGCTGACATGGACACCGAGTTCACCACCCAGGTTCCCACCGGCAACGGCCCCGACCTGATCGTCATGGCCCACGACAAGCTCGGCGCGCTCGTCGCTAACGGTGTCGTCGCCCCCGTCGACCTGGGCGAAGCCAAGTCCCAGTTCTCCGACGTGGCCGTCAAGGCCGTGACGTACAACGGCCAGACCTACGGTGTTCCCTACGCCGTTGAGTCTGTCGCCCTGGTTCGTAACGACGCCCTGACCAGCGACACTCCCACCACCTACGACGACTTGATTTCCTCGGGCAAGGCGTCGGGTGCCGAGTACCCCTTCATCATCCAGATGGGCGACAAGGGCGATCCGTACCACTTCTACGCTTTCCAGACCTCCTTCGGCGCTCCCGTTTTCAAGACCAACTCTGAGGGCGAGTACACCGCCGAGCTGGCTATGAACGGCTCCGGCGGCACCGAGTTCGCCAACTGGCTGAAGGCTCAGGGCGACGCGGGCATCGTGTCCCCCTCGATCACCGGCGACATTGCCAAACAGAAGTTCCTTGACGGTGCCGCGGCCTACACGGTGACCGGCCCCTGGAACGTCGCGGCCTTCCGCGCGGCCGGAATGAAGGTCTCTGTCCTGCCTGTCCCCGCTGCCGGCTCGCAGGCCGCCCAACCCTTCGTTGGCGTCCAGATGTTCTACCAGAGCGCCAAGTCGGCCAACCCGGTCGCCGCCAAGCAGTTCTTCAACTACCTGGCTACCCCCAAGGCTCAGGAAGAGATGCAGAAGCTCGGTGGTCGCGCCTCCGCGATGCCCGAGGTTGCCGCTGCTTCCGATGACCAGGACATCAAGGACTTCTCCAAGGTTGCTGAGGGCGGCGCGCTCGCTCCCGCGATCCCTGCGATGGGTACCGTCTGGAACTTCTGGGGCCAGACCGAGGCCGATATCGTGACCGGCAAGGATACGCCTGACGCTCTGTGGTCCATGATGGTCACCAACATCGAAGGCAGCATCGCCTCCAAGTGAGTCCCCTCGCTCGGCGATAGTCGCTCGAGCAAGACCTCACCTCGACGCACTGGAGTGCTCATGCCCGCCCGTCCCCATTGGCGTTGCGGGCGGGCATGAGCCCCATCGATATTCAACGCCGCAAGTCGGCGCACAGGCACCTGCGGTGCCCTTTTTGACCGCCGTCAGGCGGATTCGTCGCAATGACGCGCGTACGCGCACGTGTGGAGGACACGATGTCTGAGCCAGCGAAGGCTACAGAAAAGAAAAAGACGGGGCCCAAGGCCTCGCATGCGAGCGAAGTGACCAAACCTGGTTTCTTCGTGAAACTCGTCCTGATGATGCTCATCGACGCCCTGGGGCTCTACGGCATGTTCACCGCGTACCTGGTGAAGTCGTGGACGGTTCTCGCCGTCCTGGCCGTGCTGCTTCTCGTCGTGAACTGGGTGTACTTCTCCAAGCGGATGATCCCGGCGAAGTACCTGGTTCCCGGCATGGTGTTCCTGCTCATCTATCAGGTGTTCGTCATGGGGTACACGGGCTACGTGTCCTTCACGAACTACGGGCAGGGCCATAATTCGACCAAGGAAGACGCGGTTGCGTCGATCCTGAAGTCTGCGGAGCAGCGCGCCCCCGGCGCAGTGAATCTCCCGGCCGCTATCGTTGAAGACGGCTCGGGCCTCGGCCTGGCCATCGTCGATGCCGAGACCGGTGGTATCAAGGTCGGCAACTCCGAGAAACCCTTCCATGAGGTGGGTGGCACGCAGTCCGCCGGCATGATCACCGCCGTTGACGGGTACAAGGTTCTCAAGATCAACGATGTTCTGAAGCGCCAGACCGAGGTCTTCGCGCTGAACGTCCCGGCCTCCGAGGATCCCAACGCGGGCCACTACAAGAGCGAGGATGGCACGACCGCCTACCTTGCGAAGTCTCGCTACAACTACGATGAAGCTGCGGACACGCTGACCGACACCGAGACGGGCACGGTCTACACGGCCGACGGTAAGGTCGGTGCGTTCGTCGACGCCGAGGGTAATCAGCTCGATCCGGGCTGGCGCGTCTTCGTCGGCTTCGACAACTACCGCAACATGTTCACGCGCGGCGATCTGGCGGGTCCCTTCATGAAGGCCCTCGTATGGTCCTTCATCTTCGCTGCCGCATCGGTCTTGTCGACCTTCGCGCTCGGCCTCATCCTCGGCCTCGTCTTCGCGGACAAGCGCATCAAGGGGCGCAAGATCTACCAGTCCCTCATGATCCTGCCCTACGCCTTCCCGGCCTTCCTGGCCACGCTGGTGTGGAAGGGTATGCTCAACAAGGACTTCGGCTTCATCAACCAGGTGCTCCTCGGCGGTGCGCACGTCCCGTGGCTCACGGATGGAACGCTGGCGAAGCTCTCGATCCTGGGCGTGAACCTGTGGCTGGGCTTCCCCTACATGTTCCTCGTCTGCCTGGGTGCCCTGCAGTCCCTGCCGGGTGACGTCGAAGAGGCCGCGAAGATCGATGGCGCCTCCGGCCTGCGTACCGTGTGGTCCATCAAGCTGCCGCTCGTGCTGCAGTCCACGGTGCCGCTGCTGATCGCCTCCTTCGCGTTCAACTTCAACAACTTCTCGCTCATCTACATGCTGACCGGCGGCGGCCCGAACTACCCGGGCTTGGATGTCGGCCAGACTGACATCCTGATCTCGATGGTCTACAAGATCGCGATCGAGTCGGGTTCCCCGAACTACGGCCTGGCCTCGGCCATGTCCATCGTCATCTTCATCGTCGTGGGCGTGATCGCGTGGCTCGGTTTCCGCCAGACGAAGACCCTTGAGGAGCTGTGATGAGCGCTGCAACTGTGAAGAAGAATCGCGAGTCCACCCTGAAGGGTGGGCGCTGGTGGAAAGAGGTCGGTTGGCGCCACATCGTCGCCATCCTGATGATCATCTACTGCCTCATCCCGCTGCTCTACGTCCTGTCGGTGTCCCTGAACCCGGGTGGTACGCTCGCTGGCTCAAACAAGCTCTTCTCCTCGTTTTCCTTCGAGAACTACCTGGCGCTGGGCTCCGGCAAATACGCCGGCTACTGGTCGTGGGTCCTGAACTCCCTCATCGTGTCGACCACGACCGCTGTGGGCACCGTCCTCATGGGCGCGGCTGCCGCCTACGCGTTCAGCCGCTTCCGCTTCAAGGGACGCCGCGCGACCCTGACCGGCCTGCTGCTGGTGCAGATGTTCCCGCAGATGCTGGCCTTCGTGGCCCTGTACCTGCTGCTCCTGGGTATCCAGGACATCTTCCCGGTCCTCGGCCTGAACTCCAAGCTGGGCCTGATCTGCGTCTACCTCGGTGGCGCGCTCGGCTCGAACACCTTCCTGCTCTACGGCTTCTTCAACTCGATCCCGCGTTCGCTGGATGAGGCGGCCATGATCGACGGCGCGACGCACGCCCAGACCTTCTGGACGATCATCATGCCGCTGGCCCGCCCCGTCCTGGCGGTCGTCGGCCTGCTGAGCTTCATCTCCTCGCTCGGCGACTTCGTGATCGCGAAGGTCGTGTTGCAGGATCAGAGCCAGTTCACGCTGGCCGTCGGCATGTACATGTGGGCAGCCGATGAGCGTACCGCCCCGTGGGGCATTTTCGCGGCGGGTGCCGTCCTCGCGGCCGTCCCGGTCATCCTGCTGTTCCAGTACCTGCAGAAGTACATTGTCTCCGGCCTGACCGCCGGCGGCGTCAAGGAGTAAGTGCGCCGCGCCCTCCTGCCTAGCCAGCCCCGGCCTCGTCCCCTATCCCCGTGGGACGAGGCCGGGGTTCTTTGCGTGTTCGGGCACCGTGTGGGTCGAGGGCGCAACAAAGCCGCCCAACGCCCGCCCGGTGTCCGCCTGGCGTCCTGTGCTCGGGCTGGTTGTGGCGGGGGAGTGGCTCGGTTTGCCAGTTCCGCGTTTGTTCTTGTGTGTTGGGGCGCTGCACCCGATCCGTAGGCAATGCACCTCTTCTGATCGGGTGCAGTGCCCCTGATCGGGTGCACGGTCCCGTAACGGGTGCAGCGCCCCCGCTCTGCCGTTGCTTCTGGTGGTGGTGTGGCTGCTTGTCCGGGTCGCGGGTGCCTTCGTGCCTGGTCGCCCGCGAGCCTTGGCAGCCTCTTGTCGCTTGGAGTTGTCGACTAGAAATCCCCGAGTCCTCTGGGCGGGCCTCCGCCCGGGCTGTCCGTGTGGTGTAACCGTGTTGTGGTTGGCCCAAGACGCTCTCCGCAATACCTGGGGCGAATCAATCGATCGGGTCTGCGCATTGGCGGGTTAGTGCTGACATTCGTCGGGCCTAGCTGCGCGGGCGGGGTGTTCGGTCTGCATTCGGGCGAGAGGGGAGTGAGGTGTGATCTGCAACTCGTTAGGTGAGATAGGTTGACAGGTTAGTTGGTTATATGGTTCATTAGTCGTGTAATGAACCGCTGAACCGAGGAGGCTGCCAATGGCACCCACATTCGTCTCGGGGATCCCGATCTACGTGCAGATCGCCGATGACATCCGTGCGCAGATCCTGCGCGGCACCCTGCGCGCTGGGGACCAGCTCACCTCCACCACGGAGTACTCCGCGACCTACCGCATCAACCCGGCCACCGTCGGCAAGGCCTTCTCGATCCTCGTCGACGAGGGACTCGTCGAAAAGCGGCGAGGCATCGGCATGTTCGTTGCCGAAGGCGCGCAGAGCGTGCTCGTGGCCGACGGACGTGCGTCCTACGTGGAGGAGACCCTGAACCCCGCCGTCGAAGCGGGCCTGGCCCTGGGCCTCGATATCGACGCCATCATCGACCACGTCCGCGCCTACGGCGCCGACACAACCGCCAAGGACAACTCATGATCACCCTCAACTCCATCAGTCACACGTATCCGGGAGAGAACGAGGCGGCGCTGCGCGACATCTCGCTCACCCTCGGAGACGCAACCGTCACCGCCCTAGTTGGCCCCAACGGCTCGGGAAAGACGACGCTCATGCAGATCCTCGGCGGCCTGATGGTGCCCACCTCGGGGAGTATCTCCATCGATGGTGCGCAGGCCAGCGCCGACGACCTGCTCACCGGATCGATCATCGCTTCTTCCGCGCGTGACCTCGATGACGCGAACAGTAAGACGCTCGTCGCCTACGCGCGTCTGCGTCCCACGTGGGACGAGCAGCTCTTCGAGCACTACGTCGGACGTTTCGGACTCGCCATGAGCCGTAAGTCCGTGCGCAAGCTTTCCGGCGGGCAGGCCGCCATTTTCTCCGCCTCGATCGCACTGGCCTCGGGCGCGCCCATCACCCTCCTCGACGAGATCCAGGCGCCCCTGGATGTGCCCACGCGCTACGCCCTCTACGAGGAGATCCTCGCCCTGGCGGGGGAGGGCATGGAAGGAAAGCGCCCGCAGCGCCGCTTCCTCGTTTCCTCGCACATGGTCTCCGAACTCGAAAAGGTCGCCGAAGACGTCATCGTCTTGAAGAAGGGCGAGCTCCTCGCTCACGAGAGCGTCGATGACTTCACCTGCCGAGTCTCAGCTCTGACCGGCCACGCCTCCGACGTCGAGCGCTTCCTCGGAGAGCGCCCGACCCTCGCTGTCATCGCCAGTCGCGAGCTCGGCTCCACGCGAGAGATCGTCGTGGACCTGCGCGGCGCCTCCATCACCGAGGCCGATTTTGCCACCCATAGCCTCAGCGCAGCGCCCTGCTCCTTCCAGGACGCCTTCGCTTACCTCATCCAGGAGAATGACCAATGAGCACCGCACCCACTGTTTCCTCTCAGCCCTCGATCTGGCGACTTGGAATGGTCGACTGGCGATTCGCTTTCGGAGTGTACGCCGCGGTTGTCGTTGGTCAATTTGCCATTAACTCCACGGTGAGCGCCATCATGTACGCGACCTCCGATGACTTCTCGGGGCACGTCGATCAGTCCGCCATGAACGCCGCCTTCTCGACGGGCATCTACATCCTCATCGCGCAGATCATCACTACGACGACGGACCTGCGGGCAGCGTCTCTGAGCGGCGCGTCGCGCCGTACCCTGGCACTATCGACCTACGTGCACAGTGCCGTCGTTATCGCCATCGCCAGTGTGATCTGGTGGGTGCTCGCCCTGGCTCAGTCGCACATTTTCTTCCTGGGGAGCCTTGAATACCCCCTCGGACTGGACTCGTGGCTCTTTGTGGTGGTCGCCTGGATCGCCTGCGATGGGGCCGGGCGCCTCATCGGTGCGGCCTCACGCCATGGTCGAGGCCCGTGGACGGTTGCCCTCGGCATTATCGTGGCGACTGTGCTGGGCCTGGCCGGCATCGCCGGTCCGGTCACCTGGTTGGTCCTCACGCTTGTTCATAAGTCCGGCTACCTTCCCCCGATGCACCCCGCCTTCTGGTTCCTCGGCCTCATCACTCTCGCAGTCGCCGCCGCCGGATGGCGCCTGACCCTCACGGGCAGAATCCGCCGCCTCAACTGAACGTCCGTTCCGTCAGGGGAGCATGACCCCTCGACCCAGCCCCGGCCTCGTTCCCTCCCGTAGGAGCGACGAGGCCGGGGCAGTTTTATGCATTCGGGCGCGGACGACTGTCGTTGAGTGTCGGTGAATTGTCTGTGTGTGCCCTGCACTTTCGCACGTAATTCAATGGTAAAGATTTCATTCATGTGTTGAGAACGTTGGGATGTCAACGATGCCATTTCAGAATTTGAAATATGTCAAGGGGAATTACGTGCGACTTTTGGGGCTGGGGGAGTGGGGAGCTGGCTCACGCGGATCCGGATAGGTTACGACGATCTGGATAGGTTATTGACATCTGGATAGGTTAATAACCTATCCGGATCTGCATAACCTATCCGGATCTGCATAACCTATCCGGATCTGCATTACCTATCCGGATCTGCATAACCTATCCGGATCCGCATAACCTATCCGCGAGCGTGGTGGTGGAGAGAAACGCACAGCCCGGCCAGAACGACGGGTGCGCACCTGTGGTGGGATCCATGAGCGCGGAGGGGCCCGGAAGCGCCCGAAACAGTAGTTATCGGCTAGTATCGATGGCGACACGACAGCCAGTCGTGCCCCAAATACTCAAGGAGTGACAAGTGGCTAAGGGACCCTCCCGCCTCGACAACGTGATCAGCCTGGCCAAGCGCCGCGGCTTCGTCTTCCCCTGCGGTGACATCTACGGTGGCACCCGTTCCGCGTGGGACTACGGCCCGCTCGGCGTGGAACTGAAGGAAAACATCAAGCGCGCCTGGTGGAACGCCATGGTCCGCCGCCGCGCCGACGTCGTCGGCCTCGACTCCTCCGTCATCCTCCCGCGCGAAGTGTGGGTCGCCTCCGGCCACGTCAAGGCCTTCACCGACCCGCTCATCGAGTGCCTCAACTGCCACAAGCGCGCCCGCGAGGACCAGCTCATCGAAGAGCTCGCCGAAAAGAAGGGCGTCGAAGAGTCCTCCCTGACCACCGCCGACATCGCGTGCCCCAACTGTGGCGTGCGCGGCCAGTGGACCGAGCCCCGCGCCTTCTCCGGCCTGCTCAAGACCTACCTGGGCCCCGTCGACGACGAGGCCGGCCTGCACTACCTGCGCCCCGAGACCGCCCAGGGCATCTTCGTCAACTACGCGAACGTCATGAACGCCGCGCGCAAGAAGCCGCCGTTCGGCATCGGCCAGATCGGCAAGTCCTTCCGCAACGAGATCACGCCCGGCAACTTCATCTTCCGTACCCGCGAGTTCGAGCAGATGGAACTCGAGTTCTTCTGCGAGCCCGGCACCGATGAGGAATGGCACCAGTACTGGATCGACTACCGCAAGGCCTGGTACGTCGACCTGGGTATCGACCCGGAGAACCTGCGCGAGTACGAGCACCCGCAGGAGAAGCTCTCGCACTACTCCAAGCGCACCGTCGACCTGGAATACCGCTTCGGCTTCCAGGGCAGCGAGTGGGGCGAGCTCGAAGGCATCGCCAACCGCACCGACTACGACCTGACCGTCCACTCCGAGGCCTCCGGCGCGAAGCTCGACTACTTCGACCCGAACACCAAGGAACGCTGGACCCCCTACGTCATCGAGCCCTCGGCGGGCCTGACCCGTTCCCTCATGGCCTTCCTGATCGAGGCCTACCACGAGGACGAGGCCCCCAACGCCAAGGGCGGCGTCGACAAGCGCGTCGTGCTCAAGCTGGACCCGCGCCTGGCCCCCGTCAAGGCCGCCGTCCTGCCCCTGTCCCGCAAGCCCGAACTGACCGGCCCCGCCCAGGAGCTGGCTGACGAGCTGCGCGGTATCTGGAACGTCGACTACGACGACGCCGGCGCCGTTGGCCGCCGCTACCGTCGCCAGGACGAGATCGGCACGCCCTTCTGCATCACCTACGACTTCGACTCGATCGAGGACCACGCCGTCACCATCCGTGAGCGTGACACGATGGAGCAGGTGCGCATCCCGCTCGACAAGGTCAAGTCGTACCTGATCGAACGCCTGGGCTGCTGACTTGCAGATAGCCTCAACATCCGCAGCGGCCCCTCTTCGCGTGGGGCCGCTGCGCCTGTGGACACCCGTCGTCCTGGCCCCCATGGCCGGGGTGACGGACGTGCCCTTCCGACGCCTATGCCGCATCATGGGCGAGTCGGGCCTGCCCGACCACCTGCGACCCACCGGCATCCCCTCCTGGGCGGCCGAGTCGGGGGAGGGGGCCACGGCCTCGTCCCCGAAGGCGCCCAGCGAAAGCTCCAGCGAGCCGCGCCACGTCGCCATCCCGCGCGTGGACGCGCCCGCCGGCCTGTACGTCACCGAGATGGTGACCAGCCGCGCCCTCGTCGAGGAGAATGAGCGCACCCTGGAGATGGTGCGCCCCGACCCCGCCGAGCGCGTGCGCTCCCTGCAGCTCTACGGCGTCAACCCCGCCGTCATGGCGAAGGCCGCGACGATGCTCATCGAGCGCGACCTCACCGACCACATCGACCTGAACTTCGGGTGCCCCGTCCCCAAGGTGACGAAGAAGGGCGGGGGAGCTGCCCTGCCCTGGAAGCGCGATCTGTTCTCCGACCTTGTGGGCGCCGTCGTGCGCGCCTGCGACGAGGCCGGGGAGCGTGCGGGGCGCGAGATCCCCGTGACCGTCAAGATCCGTATCGGCATTGACTCCGAGCACGAGACCGCGACGGACGCCGCCCTGGCTGCGCAAAAGCTTGGCGCTGCCGCGCTCACCCTGCACGCGCGCACCCAGAACCAGCACTACGCGGGCCAGGCCCACTGGGACGAAATTGCACGCCTCAAGGACCTGCTCGACATCCCCGTCTTTGGTAACGGCGATGTGTTCGAGGCCGCCGACGCCCTGGCCATGCTGGAGCGCACCGGCTGCGACGGCATCAGCGTCGGGCGCGGCGCCCAGGGACGCCCCTGGATCTTCCGTGACATCGTCGCTGCCTACCACGGTGGGGCCATCCCGCCCGGCCCCAGCCTCGCCGAGGTCGTCTCCGTCATCGAGCGTCACGCCGCCTGGTGCGTCGTCGATCAGGGCGACGAGGGGCGCGCGCTGCGCGAGATGCGCAAGCACATCGGCTGGTACCTGCGTGGATTCGCCATCGGTGGCCCCCAGCGTCACGCCCTGTCGATGGTTTCCACGCTGCAGGAGCTCCACGAGCGCCTCGCGGACCTCGACCTCGACCAGGCCTTCCCGCCCGCAGCACGCGGACCGCGTGGCCGGGCCGGCGGCGAAAAGACACCCCACCTGCCCGACGGCTGGCTGGATCACCCCTACCTCACGCAGAGCGAACGAGATCGCCTGCACCTGGCAGAAATTGGATACTAAGCGAAGGAATCATGCCTCACCCATCTGCGCCCGACCCCGACCCTGCGCCCGGACTCGTCACCATCGGGAGAGCCGCCAAGAAGGCGAGTCTCGGGGGACGTACCCAGGTCATCGTTCCCGTCAGTGGGGACGCGGCGGCCCTGAGCGAGCAGGTCGAGGCGCTGGCCTCGTGCCGCGCGGACATCGTTGAGTGGAGGGTAGACACCTTCCTGTCGTCCCTCGTGGGGTCGCACTTCGTGGCCGCATCGGACGTGGAGTCGGACCTGGTGCGGATGGCCCGCTACGTCGCGGATTCCTCGCCCCTGCCGTTGCTGGCGACCATTCGCACGTCGGTCGAGGGGGGCGAGGCTTACCTGGACGACGAGGAATACTGCGCCCTCGTGCGTTCGCTTTCGTCCTTTGCGGGCGGCGTCGACGTGGAGATCTCGCGCGATGGGTCCTCCTCGCTCATTGAGGACGCGCACGAGGCCGGGGCGATCGTCGTCGCTTCCTTCCACGATTTTGAGGGGACTCCCGGCGACGAGCAGCTCGCCGAGGTCTTGGCGGCTATGAACTACGCGGGCGCCGACGTCCTCAAGTTCGCGTGCATGGCCAACAGCGCCACGGACGCGGCCCGAGTGCTGGCGGCGCAGGCGTGGGCGCGCGAGGCCTACGACCGTCCCGTCATCGGCATCGCCATGGGCCCCAACGGTGCGCCCACGCGCCTGGTGGGCTCTGCCCTCGGGTCCGCGGCCACCTTCGCGACCCTACCCGGGTGGGAAGGCAGCGCCCCCGGACAGTTCACCGTCGAGCAAGTGCGAACTGTCCTCGACATTGTCGAGGCCTCGGAGGGCTAAGCCTGATTGCCGGTGTCAACGCGGCCACGAAGCAAGCGACGAAAAAGAGGGGCGCTGGAGTGTTCTCCAGCGCCCCTCGCTCTCCGTCCTGTGGCTATTGCCTGTGGAAGCGTGGGCTGGTGCCCAGGTGTGTGGGGTAGGGGTTGTCTTTGTTGGTTGCCTGCGATTCGTCGAGGCCGCGATAGGCGTAGGAGTTGTCATACGCGATCTGGGCTGGATCGACGAGGCCATCGGCGTACTGCTGGACCTCCGCGGGAGTCGGGCTCGAGCCACCTCCCTTGTCCGCCAGGGGATTCTCATCCGGATACTGGCTGGGATCCGTGTTGAGCATCTTTCCGGGTTAATTGGTCCATACCCGACGTAGATGTCTCTGCCGCCCTCAGGTGTGCTCGCTGTATTGACGAGGAGCTGGAGGAGCTGATTCGGGGTCGCGTTGGGCCACTTGGAACGCGCCTGCGCGAGAGCGCCGGCGACGATAGGGGCCGAAAAAGAGGTGCCCCGAGTGGAGGAAATCTGTCCGCTTTCATCGCGCCAAATAATAGGGCCCCCGACGGCAGTCGTGGTGACACCCTGACCCCAGGAGGAATAAGAAGCGAACTTTCCATCCGTATCAATGGCGGAAACACCGACGACACCCGACCACCACGACAGTGATATCTCGTTGTCGTCCTCGTGCCCGTTTCCTGCGCCAGCAGTGATGATGACTCCTTGACTCATCGCCCGAGCGATTGCCCACTTGAGGTGGTCTGAATGTGAAAGCGAGGACGCGGAGTAATTGATGATCGATGCTCCATCATCAATTGCTTTGTTGATCAACGATGATACTTCCGTAGGCAGAATGCCAGCTTTCATCGGGCAATCGGCCCCCACAAAGCTGGCGTCATCGGGGCGCTGGTAAGCGAGTAGCGTGGCATCGGGTACCGTCCCGTAAGCGTCTGACACCAATAGGGAAGCGACTGTGGTGCCGTGGCTTCTGTGGGCAGAGCTGGACGTGACTGAGCATGGGCTTTTGTCCGTAATGTTTGCACCTGCCAGCTCGGGAACGGAGGTGTCGACAGGGCCATCGATGATCGCAATGGTGACGCCTGCTCCCGTGTAGCCCTTGGCTCGTGCGGAGTCCAGGTGATAGTAGGAGTAGTAGGCCTGGTCAGCCGCCATAATGGGGCGGTCATCGGCCCGTGCGGGGGTGAGCGGGTAGCCGGTGGCGATGCCCGTGAGCGCCAGCGTGGCGCACAGGGTACCAGCAGTGCGGAGGCTAAAGACCCGACCAATCGGCGAAAAAATGCGTGCGCTCACCACTGGCTGATATCCCATCCGTCGTCCTTACGTTTCGCCGGGGTCAACGTACGATCCGAGCCATAGGTCTGCGAGAGGGGATTGACGTACCCGCGCGGCACGCCCTCGTCCTCCTCGTCCTCGACGTGGAAGGCCTCATACCTGCGGCGACGACGTTTCTTCTCGTCCTTCGCCCCGCCACCAGCTCCCGCGCCGGAACCGCCCATGAAGCCGCCCTGTTGTCCCGCAGGTCCTCCCGTGCCGCGCGCTGCCGAACCCGCTCCGGTGGTGCTGCCCGGGGGCGTGTAGGTGCCCATGCCTGTACCGCTGAACGATCCGGCGCGCAGCGTCGAGGCACCCGCAGCCGCCCCCATCCGACCGGTGACGCCGGCTCCAAGAACACCCGTGCGCCCGAGGCTACCCAACGCAGGTCCACCCATGCGCGCCGCCCCGCGCAGGCCCAGGGCCCCAGCCCCGAGCAGCCCCGCGCCGCCGAGGCGCCCGGCAGACTGGGCCTCCGCCGCGCGCGCCGTATTGAGTCCCCAGAGGGGGTGATCGCGATCGATCGGGGGAGCGGGGGTGTGACCGCCGATGACCCCGTTCGCGTGCCGATCACCGTTGACTCGGGTGTGCAACAGGTCCACGTCCATGAGATCCTGCGGGTCCGTGATCGGATTCGTCCGTGATCCGAGGTCGCCCTCGGGCAGGTAGCGATTGGGGATACGCTGGGAGTGCATGACACGCTGGTCGATGTCACCGCCCTCGTCGTAGCCACCCGGATACAGGCCCGAGTCCGCCCCGCGCAGCCCCGCGTTGCCGAAGGCGTCCGACCGGGAACGACCGTAGGCGCCACCCTCGTGGGGCGAGATAACGACGTGGCCCTTCCTGAGGGCATCGGCGGTGTCCGCGGGGAGCTCAGGAATCGGGGTCCAGTCGTTAAAGTCGACGTCGGCTGGGGGTGTATTGCTGTGCTCTGAGAGCCTCGCATTCAGGTCGTTCATCGTCGACTCGAAGCGCTCGATGATCTCCGTGGCCTTCGCCTCGCGCTGGACATTCGCCTGTGCCTCGACACCCTCCACGTAAGCCAGGCCGTCCGCCACCAGGGCATTGACGAATTTGCCGGGCAAGCCGAACTTTGAGGCGATGGGGATGGTCACCTCGCCCGCGTGACGCAAGGATTCCGTCATGGGGTCCAACAGCGTGGGGGAGAGCTGGCGCGCGTCCTCCGCCGCGAGCATGATCGCGCGTCGCGCCTCAACGTAGTAGGACATGCCGGTCATGTAGAAGTTGGCTTGCTTGTCAAAGCGCTTGATCGCGCGCACGGCCTCGTCGGACATCGCCTGGCCGGCCTGGCCAGTGAACCCCTGGTATTCCTTGAAGTGCTCGACCTTGTCGCGCGCCTGACGAATGGCCTTGACGATGGCGGAATGCTCGTCGTCCCAACCGTAGAGCTTCTCGTTGTCCGGTGCACTGTTCGCGAACTCCATGAGCCGGTCGTACATGGGTGATGACACCATTGTTGTCTCCTTGTGTGCTCGCGCTCAGTACTCGTCGGGTCCGGAATCAACGACTGTGTCCACTGGAGCGCCAGACTCATCGCTGGTCTGTGCCTGAGCGGGCGGATTCTCGCTGGTGATCTGCTCAACGCTCTTCTCGGAATAGACCTTCTGAGCGCTTTCGCCCTGGTTGAGAGCCAGCAGGGCGGTACCGACGGCTGCCAGCGCAGCGCGGGCATCTTCTTCGGTGCCGGTAAAGTCAGAGACGGCCTGAGCGACTTTCGTGTCGAGATCGCTCAAAAACTGCGCCTCGTTCAGCATATTCGTCGAAAATGACGTGAGGAACGACCGCACGGTATCTCCCATGCTCTGGGCCGCGCTCTCAGTCGTCCAGTGACCGAATATTTGCGCCGTCGCCAACATCATTGCCGATGTTGCGGAGGTGGTTAGTTCGCCCCCCCCCGGCGCTCATGTCGTCACTCACCTGTGCGTGGCGCTGTGAGTCGAATGCAACGTCTGGCATCGCTCCAATTTCCTTTGCTGCGTGGAACCTCGCACTCCTGCGGCAAGGTAACCGAGTGGTCAACAGTTTAGCTGCCTCGCGTGGGCTTGTGCAAGAACATGCGCGGGCTGGAGGGAAGAACGTCGATGACCGACGATGCAATAAAAAGTGGTGGGCGGGCCAACCGGCCCGCCCACCACGGCTATGTCAGTGATGCTCGGAAAGCTCACGCCTCCTTGGGGGACACCGTCACGACCGTGTCAGTGATACCCACCGGGCCGGGAGCGGCTGGGGTGATGTCGCCGAACTTCTTCTTGTTCGTGACGACCATTGGGGTGATCGTGTCGTAGCCGGCCTCGCGGATGACATCCCAATCGACCTCGGCCAGGACGTCGCCGCGCTTGACGACGTCGCCCTTGGCGACGCGCGGCGTGAAGCCCTTGCCCTCCAGCTTCACGGTGTCCATGCCGATGTGGATGAGCACCTGGACGCCGGACGCGGACTTGATGCCGTAGGCGTGGCCCGTCGGGAACGCGACGGACACCTTGCCGTCACACGGGGCAACAACCACGGCGCCAGCGGCCGGGGAGACGGCGATGCCGGGGCCGAGAGCGCCGGCGGCGAAAGCCTCGTCGGCAACGTCCGACAGCGCGACCAGCTCGCCCGCCATGGGGGCGGTGAGCGTCAGGTCAGCCACTGCCTCGTCGCTGAAAGCGGGAGCCGGAGCGGCCTCAGCTGCGGGAGCGGCGGGGGCAGCGACGGGAGCCGGGGCGGCGGCGGGAGCGGCGGACACGCCAGCCTTCGCGGCCTCCTTCTTGGCGCGAGCCTCAGCCTTCTGCTCCTTCGTGCGGTAGTCGAAGAAGACGACCATGAGGAACGCGGTGAAGAACGCGGCGGTAATACCCAGGCCGTAGACGGCCATGGGGGAGAAGACCGGGATCGTCAGCAGCGACGTGAACACGAAGGTGTGCGTGATCACGCCGCGACCGATGCCGATGACCAAACCACCAGCGACACAGCCGGTGAGCATCAACGGGTAGATGCGCTTGAAGCGCAGGTGGATGCCGTACAGGGACGGCTCCGAAATACCACCGAAGAGGCCGGCCGCCAGAGCGCCGGACGCGGTCTGACGCATATCGGTGTCGCGGTCACGGATCGACAGGAAGAGCACGCCGGCCGTTGCGCCGAAGCAGGCGAAGTTCCACGCGCCCATGGGGCCCTGGATGAAGTCCGAACCCGTCGAGGCGATGTTCGCCAGCTGCAGGGCGTTGAGCGGCCAGTGCAGACCCAGCGGCACCAGGAAGGGGTAGATGATCGGGATGATGATCGCGAAGACGATCGGCGCGGTGGCGTTCAGCCATGCCAGTCCGGCACCCAGGCCGTTACCGATCCAGATCGACAGGGGGCCGATCAGGAAGGCGGTGAGCGGCATGATGATGATGAAGGAGACGAAGGGGACGAACACCATCTGGACGTTCGAGGGGATGACCTTCTTCAGGAACTTGTAGACCAGCGCCAGGATCGGGACCATCAGCAGCGGCACGAAGACCTGGCCACCGTAGTCGGCCAGCTGCAGGGGCAGGGTGCCGATCAGCGGAACATTGTCGATCTGGGTCGTGCACTGCAGCAGATCGTCTTTACCTTCGACGAGCTGGATACAGGTGGTGGCGGGGAACTTGTTAACGTTGCTCAGGCCCAGGAAGTTGGGGGTAAGCAGTGACAGGATGACGGCCGTGCCGACCCACGGGTCGATGTCCAGCTTCTTGGAGGCGTTGTAGGCGACCATCGCGGGCAGGAAGTAGAAGACCGCGCGCCACATGGAGTTCACGTAGCCCAGCCACACCGGGATTGTCTGGGCGCGTGTGTCGACGACGTGCAGGGCGTCAAGAACCGCGAGGAACGCCAGGATCAGGGAGGCGCCGAGGAGGACGGGCAGCAGCGGGCGGAACGAGTCCGACAGGTACTCGAAGAACGCGTCGACGATGGCGTTCTTTCCGCGCGCCTTCGCGCGGGCGGCGGCCTTGACGTCGTCGTTCGAGGCTGCGGCGCCCGACTTCATCGACGGCAGGTTGTTGATCTCGTTGAAGACCGACTGCACGGCACCGCCGATAACGATCTGGTAGCGGTCCCCCGACTGCGGGACGGCACCGAGGACGCCGTCAATGGCCTCGACTCGGTCCTTGTCGATGATCGACGCATCGTTGAGTTCGAAGCGCAGACGCGTCGCGCAGTGGGTGAAGTGGGTGATGTTGCCGGGGCCACCGACCGCATCGAGGATTTCCTGTGCCGTGTTGGACACGGGGGACTCCTTCCGTGGAGGGGGATTCGACGCTGAATGCGACACTTGACAATTAGCATGTTTGAACAAATGCTGAAAGATCCGACGGGGTATCTCACAGTATTTTGTCGGTAATTTGTGGTGCTTTGACAGTAACGAGGCACGGGCTCGTTCTGCGCAAGCGTTTCCCTAGTAAAATGGCCCCGTGAATGAGTTTTCTCTGGCAATCCCCGGTGTTGATGGTGGCGACGCGCGCCGCCCGTACGCGTCCGCCGATTCCGAGCGCTGGGTGCCCGAGGACCACAAGTCCTCCGAGCGCACCGAGTTCGAGCGCGACCGTGCGCGCATCCTCCACTCCTCGGCGCTGCGCCGCCTCGGCGAAAAGACGCAGGTGCTGGGCCCGATCTCGGACGACTTTGTGCGCACCCGCCTCACGCACTCCCTCGAGGTCGCCCAGGTGGGCCGCGAGCTCGGCAAGGAGCTGGGGGCCGACCCGGACGTCGTGGACGCCGCATGCCTGTCCCACGACCTCGGGCATCCGCCCTTCGGGCATAACGGCGAGCGCGCTCTGGACGCGGCGGCCGACTCAATTGGCGGGTTCGAGGGCAACGCCCAGACCCTGCGCGTCGTCACGCGCCTGGAGCCCAAGGTCATCGGCGCGGGCGGCGTGCCCGCGGGCCTCAACCTGACGCGGGCGACCCTGGACGCTATCTGCAAGTACCCGTGGGTCAAGTCCGGCGGCCCTGACCTGGCCAAGTCGACGCGCAAGTACTCCGTGTACCCCGACGACGCGCCCGTGTTCGCGTGGATGCGCCAGGGCGCACCTGCGGGACGGCGCTGCCTGGAGGCCCAGATCATGGACCTTTCGGACGACATCGCCTACTCGGTGCACGACGTGGAGGACGCGGTCGCGACCCGCAAGCTGGACCCCGCGGACCTCTTCGATGACGCGCACTGCTCGGCGGTCGTGGCCTCGACCCTGGACTGGTACGGGCCCTCGGTGGCGCGCTCGGACCTGGAGGAGGCCCTCGAGCGCATCGTCTCCATGCCCGTGTGGCTGCGTTCCTTCGACGGCTCCTACGCTTCCCTCGCGCACCTGAAGGACGCGACGAGCGAGCTGATCGGCCGCTTCTGCTCGGCGACCGTGGCCGCTACGCGCGAGACCTTCGGGCACGAGCCGCTGGGCCGCTACCGTGCGGACCTCGTCGTGCCACGCGAGGTTCGCGCCGAGATTCAGATCCTCAAGGGCATGGCCGTCCACTACGTCATGAGCCCGCGCGAGACCGAGCCGGTGTACTACCAGCAGCGCACGCTCCTGGCCGACCTCGTCGACGCCCTCTACGAGGCCGGGGCCGACGCCCTGGAACCCGTGTTCGCCGCGCAGTGGCGGGCCGCCTCCGACGACGGTGTGCGCCTGCGCGCTGTCATCGACCAGGTCGCTTCGCTCACCGACGTGTCGGCCTCCGCGTGGCACGCCCGCTGGTGCGGCATGCTGTCCTCGCAGCTGTGAGCATGATCGGACGCAGACGCGGGCGGGCATCGGTAGACTGAGATCATGGCGGGTCTGATTCGTAAGGACGACATCGAAGCGGTACGTAACGCAGTGAAGATCGACGAGATCATCGGCGAACACGTAGCGCTGCGACCCGCAGGTATCGGCTCCTTGAAGGGCCTGTGCCCCTTCCATGACGAGCGCACCCCCTCCTTCAATGTGCGCCCCCACCTGGGCATGTTCCACTGCTTCGGGTGTGGTGAAAGCGGCGACGTCATCTCCTTCGTGCAAAAGATCGACCACCTGCCCTTCACTGAGGCGGTGGAGATGCTGGCGGCGAAGGCCGGGATCACCCTCCACTACGAAGAGGGCGGGGCGCGCGTGCGCACCGAAGAGCCGGGCAAGCGCCAGCGCCTCCTCGACGCCCACCGCGTCGCCGAAGAGTTCTACCAGCAGCAGCTGGCTTCCCCCGAGGCGCACAAGGGCCGCACGTTCCTCGCCGAGCGCGGCTTCACCCAAGCGATGTGCGCGCATTTCGGGGTCGGCTACGCCCCGGCCTCGTGGGATTCCCTGACGCGCCACCTGCGCTCAAAGGGCTTCACGGACCAGGAGATCCAGATTTCGGGCCTGGGCTCGCAGGGTAATCGCGGCGTGTACGACCGTTTCCGTGGGCGCCTCGTGTGGCCGATCCGCGATATCACGGGCGCGACGGTCGGTTTCGGCGCGCGTCGCCTGGACGACAGCGACAAGGAGTCGCCCAAGTACCTCAACACCCCCGAGACGCCGATCTATAAGAAGTCGCAGCTCCTGTACGGCCTGGACCTGGCGAAGAAGACGATCGCGACGGAGCACAAGGTTGTCATCGTCGAGGGATACACGGACGTCATGGCCGCGCACGTCGCGGGCGTGACGAACGCCGTGGCCACGTGTGGCACTGCCTTCGGCTCCGAGCACGTCAAGATCATTCGCCGCCTGCTGGGTGACCATGCGGATCCGGCCGCCGGCGTGCTCTTGTCCACGGGGCGCGCGCACGGATCGGAGGTCATCTTCACCTTCGACGGCGACAGTGCCGGGCAAAAGGCTGCGCTGCGCGCCTACGGCGAGGACCAGAACTTCGCGGCCCAGACTTTTGTTGCGGTGGCGCCGGGCGGCCAGGACCCCTGCGACCTGCGTCTATCCCAGGGCGATCAGGCAATCGTCGACCTGGTGAACTCGCGCATCCCGCTCTTTGAGTTCGCGATCCGCTCGGTCCTGTCTCAGATGGACCTGCGCAGCGCCGAGGGCCGCGTGCAGGGGCTGCGCGCCTCGTCCGGCATCGTCGCGCACATCAAGGATCGCGCCCTGCGCGCGGAGTACACGCGCCAGTTGGCGGGGTGGCTCGGCATGGACATCCCCACGGTCGAGCAGGCGATTCGCGCGGCCGGTCGCGTCGAAGTCGTCTCGCACGAGGCGCGCCCGGGTGAGATCGAAATGGCGGGAGCGGGCCGCCCCGGCCCCACCACCCCCGAGCGCCGAGGCCCCGAGGACCCGGTGAGCCGCATCGAGCGCCAGGCTCTCGAGGCCGTCCTCCAACATCCGCTCTACGCCGTGGGATCGGGCTTCGAGGAGCTCGACGGGCAGTCCTTCACCGTGCCCACGCACCGCGCCGTCCACGACGCGATCCGCGCGGTCGGCGGGCTCGACGCCTTCACGCAGATGATGCGCCAGGCCGAGGCCCACTTCGGCCCGGGCGAAAACGCCACCCTCGCGGCCTCGCGCCACTTCGTCCAGGTGGTTCTCGAGACTGCCGGCGAGTTCATCGGCCCCGCCGTCACCCAGCTGGCCGTCGCGCCTCTGCCCGTCGCGGGCGAGGCGGACGTGCGCTCGTACTGCCGCGGCGTGGTGGCCGCGATGGTGCGCATGGACCTGACTCGCAAGCTCGGCGAGGCCCGCGCGGCCCTGTCGCGCTTGAGCGAGGACGACCCCACCTACTCCGAGACGTTCCGGGAGCTCATGCGCCTGGAGCAACGCCGGCAAAACTACACCGAAAGGGACTAACCGATGGCTGAAGTTGAGAGCTTTACCCTGGACCACACCGCAGTGAAGGCGCCCTACGTGCGCCTCATCAACGTGGAGGCCGGCCCGAAGGGCGACCAGATTTCGAACTTCGACGTGCGCCTCCTCCAGCCCAACGCCGGGGAGATCCCGACCTCGGGCCTGCACACGATCGAGCACCTGCTGGCCTCCCTGCTGCGCGACCGCATCGACGGCGTCATCGACTGCTCGCCGTTCGGCTGCCGCACGGGCTTCCACCTGATCATGTGGGGCACCCCCTCGGTGCGCGAGGTGACGGAGGCGCTGGCCTCGTCCCTGCACGCGATCGCCGAGGAGGTCACCTGGGAGGACGTGCCTGGCACCGACGCGTACTCGTGCGGCAACTACCGCGACCACTCGCTGTTCAGCGCCCGCGAGTGGAGCCGCGCGATCCTCGAGCAGGGCTTCTCCCTCGACGCCTTCGAGCGCGTCGACGTCATCCACTGATTCCGGGCGTTCGCCTGAACACGGAAGCGGGACCCATCCGGTGAGGATGGGTCCCGTTGTCGTCTGAGGACGCGCGTGCGAGGGGAGAGTACCCCGAGGGGCAGCCCCGGCCTCGTCGATCAGTCCAGGCCGACCGCGTCGCGCACGCGTGCCTCCAGTGCGTCCGCCTCGCGCTGCCCGTCGGCGTCCAGCGGCCCGTCGGCCGTCAGCACCGAGAAGAGGCTATCCTCGCCGCGGCGCACCCACGCCGTCACCGTCGTCCCGTTGCTCACCTCCACCTGGGAGTGCAGGACGATCGAGCGGTTCACGAACTCGCTCGTATGACGCATGAAGTCCTCCGGGTCACTGACTCCGCGCCCCGCCAGGGCCGGGCGGGCCGGATCCACCCACTCCAGGGCAAACAGTGAACCCTCGGCCTCCCAGCGCGCCCGCGCCACGTCGTACCAGGGGAACACCTCGGGAGTGGGCTCCCCATCCCCGGACGAGGCCTCGGCACCGAACACGTACAGGCCCGACTTCGCGGCCACCATCCAGCGCCCGTCCTCCAGCTCCAGGCCGGGGGAGCGGCGCTCGCGGGAGGGCAGGGCGGAGGCAAGGGCGTCAGGCAGAGTCGTCATGCGTTGATCGTATCCTGTCGGGCTGGTGTGTGCGGTGACAGGTCGCAGGAATCGGGACTGCGATGGGTGAGGGGTGACGGGGTGAGAACGTCCACAGGGGGCGGGGGAGTGGGTCACATGCCGAAATCAATCGGCCACAATGCGGACGGCAGGCATATTCTGGCTTCATATTTGTGAAAAACCACGACAGGAGACCTCATGGCATCGACGCAGCACACCCCCACGGAACTTGAGGCTGCCGGCGACCTGGTACTTCCCGCCGCCGACGAGCTGGCCGGTCGTTTCCCCCTGACCCCCAACGCTCACCCGGCGACGCCGGAGGAGTACAACGAGATCATGTCGACCCTGGCCTTCGGCAAGAAGTTCACGGACCACATGGCCCACATGCGCTGGACCCGCGAGGGCGGCTGGGATGACCGCGGCGTCATCCCCTACGGCCCGCTCGAGCTGACCCCCGGCGCCTCCGTCTTCCACTACTGCCAGTCCGTGTTCGAGGGCATCAAGGCCTACAAGCGCGAGGACGGCTCCGTGTGGACCTTCCGCCCCGGCTACAACGCCGCGCGCCTGAACCACTCGGCCCGCCGCCTGGCCCTGCCCGAGCTGAGCCGCGAGGACTTCGTGGCCTCCCTCGTGGACTACGTGCGCGCGGACGTCAAGTGGGTTCCCGAGGTCGACGGTTCTTCCCTCTACCTGCGTCCCTTCATGTTCGCCTCCGAGGAGTTCGTGGGCGTCCACCCCGCCGGCGTCGTCGACTACTACGTCATCGGCTCGCCGTCGGGCCCCTACTTCAAGGGCGGCCTGTCGGGCGTGGCCATCTGGGTGGAACGCGAGTACCACCGCGCCGGCCCCGGCGGCACCGGCAGCGCCAAGGCGGGCGGCAACTACGCAGCCTCCCTGCTGCCCCAGATCCAGGCCGAGGCCAAGGGCTTCTCCCAGGTCTGCTTCCTGGACACCTACGAGGGCAAGTACCTCGAGGAGCTGGGCGGCATGAACATGTTCGTCGTCATGGCTGATGGAACCATCCGCACCCCCGAGCTCACCGGCGTCATCCTCGAGGGTGGCACGCGCAGCGCGATCCTGCGCATGCTGCGCGACCAGGGCGTCGATGTTCGTGAGGAGAAGATCGCCCTGTCCGAGGTCGTGGATGGCATCCGCTCGGGCGCTGTCGCCGAGGTCTTCGCCTGTGGCACGGCCGCCGTGGTCACCCCGATCACGCGCCTGGCTGGCGACGACTTCGACGTGGAGATCGAGGTCGGGGAGAAGACCCGCGAGATCCACAAGCACCTGACCGACATCCAGTGGGGTCGCGCCGAGGATCCCTACGGCTGGACGTACCGCCTGGTCTGAGCATGATCGCTTGAGGGAGCCACGGCCTCGTCGATTGCACGAGGTCGTGGCTTCTTTATGTGGTCGCGATGCGAAATTGGTCCAAAGTGACAGTGGTGTCAGAACCTAACTAAGGGTATCCTTGGTTATGTACTCGTGTGCGTCATGTTGATAGGAGAACAATGAAACGCGCGATCGTGGTCGTCTGCTCGTGGGCGGCGGCACTCTGCCTGGCCGCCGCCTACCTGGCGATTGGCTGGGGCATCGATGACATCGCAGGCAAGAGTGCCTGGTCGACCTGGTGGATCGGCGTGCTGGGTGCCCTGGGATCCGGTGTGTTCGCGTGGGCGGTCAGCGCCCTGGGCGCGGCACAGATGAACCAGATGGAACCCGCGCTGCGCCACTCGATGATCCGCCAGGTCTTCGCCCTGGGGCCCTCGCAGCGCACCAACGAGCGCGCAGGCCGAGTCGTCAACTCCGCCACCGACGGCGTCGAGCGCGTCGCCGCATACAAGGGCGTTTTCCTCGCCCCCATGATCGCCTCGCTCACGACCCCGATCCTCGTCGTCATTCTCGTCGCCCTGACGATCGACCCGGCCTCGGGTGGCTTCCTCGCGATCGCGATCCCGTTGGTCCCGATCTGCGTCATGGGCTTCCGCAAGGCCTTTAAGCCGGTGTCCTCGCGCTACCGCCACGCCTCGCGCCAGCTCGCCGCCAAGGAACTCGACGCCATCCAGGGCCTGGGCGACCTGGCCCTCATGAATGCCGGCAAGGACATGGGCAAGCGCCTGGCCGAAGCCGCCGAAGAGGTTCGCTCGAAGGTCATGAGCTACCTGGCCGGCAACCAGCTGATCCTCCTCGTCATCGACTCCGTCTTCTCCCTCGGCATGATCACCGGCGCGATTGCGCTGGCCCTCATCCGCTACCAGCAGGGAGCGATCAGCGTCGGCGAGGGCATCTCCCTCGTGCTGCTCTCATCGATCATGCTCGACCCGCTGGACCGCATCGGCCAGTTCTTCTACATCGGTATGGGTGGCATCGCGGCCAACAAGGAGCTCAAGAAGTTCATCAAGCAGACTCCGCCGGTGACGGACGCCAAGGACGTGAAGACCCCGGCCATCCCGCCCCAGCGCGGCGAGATCCGCCTCAGCGGCGTGTCCTTCTCCTACACCGAGGACACCCCGGTGCTGAAGGGCGCGAACCTGACCCTCACCCAGGGCGAGCACGTCGCGCTCGCTGGCCCCTCGGGTGCCGGCAAGTCAACGATCTCGGCGCTGCTGCAGGGCTTCCTGCGTCCCGCGCGAGGCCGCGTGAGCATTAACGGCGTCGACCTGGCTAGCGCGCCCCTGTCGTGGGTGCGCGCCCAGACCGCGGTCGTCGAGCAGAGTACCTACCTGTTCTCCGGCACGCTGCGCGACAACCTGCTCCTGGCCTCTCCCGCGGCCACGGACGACCAGCTCATCGA
>ERZ1699259.266-NODE-266-length-25634-cov-5.280982_pt1 | contig 25634 bp, 8 predicted proteins | sample MGYA00581525_ERZ1699259 | MGnify/ENA primary metagenome ERZ1699259 (study PRJEB42319, sample SAMD00040332) | human oral metagenome | material: saliva | host: Homo sapiens | study: EMG produced TPA metagenomics assembly of PRJDB4115 data set (Metgenomic analysis of... | reverse complement strand
TCGGGTCGATGATGACGGCCCCGAACATGCCGTTCGCGATGTGCATCGACATGGGCGCGGTCGAGCAGTGGTAGAGCCAGATGCCCGCGTTCTTCGCGACGAAGGTGTACTCGAGGGTCTGCCCGGGTTCGATCGAGTGCATGACGTTGTCGGGGGCGACGAGGCCCGCGTGGAAGTCCAGTGAGTGGCTCATCGTCCCGTTGTTGACGAGCGTGATGTGGAAGGTGTCGCCGATGTGTCCGCGCAGGATCGGCCCGGGAGCGTCCCCGTTGAAGGTCCACGACTCGCGCGTGAGCGAGCTCGTGACGTTGACGGTCTGCTCGGTGACCGTGAAGGTGTAGTGCCGCTCGGTCTCGTTCGTGGCCGGCGGCAGCACAGGGTCGCGCGCGTCGATCGTCGCCGCGTAGTCCGTCAGCGCGGTCGGGGTGGCCGGTCCCGCGGCGGCGTCCTGCCCGTGGTCGTGCCCGTGGTGCGCGTGGCTGCCCGAGGCCGAGGATCCTGAGGAGGACGAGGACGTGCCCGTGGCCTTCACGTGCAGGGTCATGCCCATCTCGCGGTGTCCGGGCAGGGAACACCAGCCCTCGACGTCCCCGGAGATGACGCCAAGGTCCAGCTCCTTTGTTTCACCCGCGGCGAGCGATCCGGAGGATACGCCCGTCTCGAACACCAGGTCGTGGCGCTGGTCCCCCGAGTTCGTGAAGTCGATGATGAGGCGGTCGCCGACCGGCACCTCAATGTGGTTTGGCGTGAACGCCATGCCGTCGACGCCCACTGACACGCGGGTCGTGTGCCCGGTCGGCGATACCGACGAGGCCGTGGTCCCCGAGGCCGTGCCCGTGCCCTGCGTCGTGGGCGCGGACGGGTTGGACAGGAAGATAGCGAGAGCGAGCGCCACGACGGAGACGACGCCGACGATCGCTCCGGCTGTGCGGCTCACCGGCGAGTGGTCGCCCGCAGGGCTCATGCGCAGCTTGGGGGTTCCCGTCGTGGGGCCTTTCGGGGCGGGGGTCTTCGGCTTCTCGCCTCCCGACGACGGCGAAGCGGACAGGTTCAGGTCAGCCACGGCGGCCTCCTTGCGTGGTGGGGGATGAAGCGACGGCGCGCTTGGCGCGCGCCTGGGCCACGCCGCAGCGGGCCATGAGGACGATGTCAACAAGGTAGGTGGCCAGCAGGACCACCCACGCGGCGATGGTGAGGCGTTCGGCGGACGTTCCGCCCAGGGACGCGACGGCGAGCGCGAGGACCGAGGCCACGTTGCGAGCCGCCTCCCGGATGGGTGCCCCGGCCTCGAGCACGCCGACGCCGACGCGCACCGCGGACGGGCCGCCGCCGATGACGACGGGCATCAGGTAGGTGAGCGCGCCGACGAAGAGCTGGCCCAGCCCGGCCGCGCCGAGGATCGGCATCCATGCGAGGAAAGCCGAGCGTAGGCCGGTCGCGTCCGCCGCCTCGAAGGCGCGCAGCGAAGCCCCGGCGCCGGCGACGAGAATCCAGGCGGCGCCCAGCATGAGGGACCACGCGCCGTATTCGGCGGGGCCCTTTGTCAGCGCCACGCGGACCAGCGGAACGCCCACGCCCAGGGCGGCGGCACCCACGACGACGAGGAGACCCACGGAGGCAACGCGCATTGAACCGGCCACAGCGCCCGTGCCGGCGACGAGAAGCGCGGCCACCCACATGGGCAGGGCGCTCGTCGCGAAGGACACGGCTCGCGGATCCATGCGCGTGCGCATCGCGGTCGGCCCCAGCGTCACCAGGGTCCCGCCCATCGTCAGGCCCACCCATCCGGCGACACCCGCCAGTGCGTGGGCGACCGTCAGACGATCCCGGGCCTCGGCCAGCCACGCAGGAGCGTCCGCGTCGAACATCGCCGCCGTGACGAAACCGGCCAGCGTCGCGCCGACCACCAGGAAGAACGCGGCCGCGATGTAGTAGCGGATGATGACTGCGAAGCGCGAGGCCAGGCGCTCGCGGGAGGCGGTGAGCAGCGCCCACCCGTGCCAGGCCGCGATCGCGCCGACAACGGTCGCGCCCGTGACGGTCGCGTGCCACAACCCCGACCACATGCCGCCGATGAGGAGCAGCAGGGACAGATTAAACGCCGTGATGCGCACGGTGTTGTCGCGCCCCGCGCGCCGGTCGTCCGGGGCCAGGTGTGCGAGCGCGCGCGTGAAGTACCAGGACCACTGGAAGATCCCGTTCGACAGGACGCCGAGGGTCACCAGGTGGATCATCGTCCACAGGTTCTGCGGGATGCGGCCTCGGGCGACGATCGTGATCGCCGCGGCGACGGCCGCCAGGCACATCCAGACGGAGGTCGCGCGGTCGGTGCGGGGAACGCGAGGCTTGTTCATCGGGCCTCCCGAGCATTGGCGCGCGCCCGGCGAATCGTCACCGTCAGCGTCGTGGCGACGAACAGGAGCATGCCGACGACCCCGAGGGTGCCGCCCAGGCGCCACGGGTAGGCGGCCTCGCGCGCGCCCGCGAGGAGACGCAGCAGGAGGGAGACCTGCAGGAATGCGAAGGGGACCCACATGGCACCGTGGTAGGGGACCTCGCGCCGGGCGACCGCCGGGATGATGACGGGCGCGTGGGCCAGCAGCATCGAGACGACGAAGCCGATCGTGATCGCGTGGACGCCGGCGTCGTAGCCGTAGCCGTCGAAAGCGGGCGGAGCGATGACCCACATCAGCGCGGGCACGAGCGCCCACGCGTATCCGCTCAGCATGCACACGGCCGCCAGGCGCGGCAGGCCGCTCATGCGCACGGTGCCGCGCGCGACGTCGTGCCACGCGGTGTCCGCCATGAGAACGCCGAGCGAGAGCCCGATCAGTGGGTATCCGATCGCGGGGGAGTAGAGCGCGACGGTCAGGCCCACCATGAGTGCGGCGCTCTCGGCGGTGATGCGCCGCTCGGTGGAGCCGGACGCGAAGGCGAGGCGCGCGAGCTCGACGCGTTCACCGACGATTGTGACGATCAGGAAAGCGAGCCACCAGGGCACCGCGCGCGGCGTCTCGAGGCCTCGCCACCATAGGAGGATGCCGCCCAAGCCAATGAGCGCGCCCATCAGCTGGATGAGGACCGCGTGGGTGGCCTGCCGACGGGTCCATACGTAGCAGTAGATGGCCGTCAGCAGGGCCATACCGAGGGTGATGAGGAAGCCGGGCATCATCCGCTCGGGCGCGAATCCGGGCAGGTGGGCGGCCAGGTAACGCGGAATCGGCAGGTTCGCGAGTGTCGCGCGTACGCCCTCGTTCAGGGAGATGACGACCGCGCTGATGCCGCCGGCTCCGGTGAGCAGGGGAGCGGCGTACGCCCACGCGCGACGCCCGTCGGATTGTAGGGCGACCGCGCGCTCGAGGCAGATCGCGGTGCCCAGGAACCCGTAGATCATGAGGAGGCCGTGCACGGTCCCCAGGCTTGTCGAGGCCACGGGCGCGATGGCTCCCAGACGCACGAGGGAGGCGTCCAGTCCCGCCAGGAGCGCGACGCCCGCGAGGAGCAGGAACGCGAGGCGGCCGACGGGCAGTCGGGGGATGGGTAGCCTCACCGTCGTTGTCGACGAGGCCTGGGCCGGTGCATCCGGTCCCGCGGGGTGCGCGGGTGGGCGGGATGCCTCGCTCATGTGGGCTCCTGGAGGTGGTGGGCGTGAGTCGGCCCCGGTGGGGGCGACAGTGCCAAGGTAGCCGCCCTGCCAGCAATTTTCTAGGGGTGCGGGCGGTAAAAATATGTGATGCCACAACGGGCTTGCGGTGATGCTGTGTCGATGAATGGGTGCGCTATAGGTTTCCGTCCGGTAATATTGTCAAGGTCACGCATCTATGATCACAGGAGTGGACGATGGGCGATCTTTCTTTTGTTGCCGGTGAGTTCCCGCGCCTTGCTTCGACGGCGCGCGAGGCCGCAGAGGCGGTCCGTTCGGCGCGCCCAGAGGGCGGGGCCAGTGCTTTCGCTTCGGCGATGCCCGGCACGAACCTGTCGTCGAAGATGCAGGGCGTCGAAGACAAGTTCGCGGACCAGGCAACCAAGACGGGCACGAGCCTGGACGAGCACGCCGAATCCCTCCTGGCAGCCGAGCGCGATTTCATCGCCGCCGAGGAAGAGAATGGCCAGCTCATTGGCTCCATTATCGATGGCCACAGCTATGGCGCTGGTGCCGCCGCCGGCGCTAGCGAGATCATTGGCGGCCACAGCAAGGGCTCCGGTCTGACGGGCCATAGCATTGGCGGAAAGGGTGACACTGGCACCTTCGGTGATCCCGATTATGTGGTCAGCCCCCGTATTGGCTCACAGCCCGGAGACTGGCGCATCCCGGATCCGATTGCGGGAGGCCCCGCTCTGCCCCCTGACATCTCCGCCCCTATCCGCGGTGTCATCAATGACGCGGTCGAGGGCGTCAAGGAGACCATTAACGATATCGTCGAGGGCGCCGGGGATTTTGACCCGACGAAGGTTGCCGGCCCGATGATGGGGCCGCCGTCGTGGCTGGATGACGTCAAGCGCAAGTGACAAGCCGTGGCTGGCGCTACGACTGGCGCGCGCCGTATCGGGCGCGCAGGTGGGGCCGAATGGGCATGAGGAGGTTGTGCGCTAGCGTCCTCATCCTCGCTGTTGTAGCGGATATTCCCGGACGCGTGCCGGACTGGTTCGCCGACGCGGCTGCAGGCGCGCAGTCGTGACGAGGTCCAACTCAGCAACCTGCTAGACGATGAAGGGGGGCGGCGCTCAATTGAGCGCCGCCCCCCTCGCAACCCGCGTGAGCGGGCAACGTCAGAGCGTCAGCCGTTCAGGGCGTCGGACACGACCTGCTTGGCGGCCTCCTGGACCTGGGCCAGGTGCTCGGCACCCTTGAAGGACTCGCCGTAGATCTTGTAGACGTCCTCGGTGCCCGACGGGCGCGCGGCGAACCACGCGGACTCGGTCGTCACCTTCAGGCCGCCGATGGGCGCGTCGTTGCCGGGCGCGCGCACCAGCTTGGCGACGATCGGGTCACCGGCCAGCTCGGTCGCGGTCACGTCGTCCGCGGACAGGGCCGCCAGCTTCGCCTTCTCCTCGCGGGAGGCGGCCGCATCGATACGGGCGTAGGCGGAGGCGCCGAAACGCTCGACCTGCTCCTCGTGCAGCTGGGAGGGGGTCTTGCCGGTCACAGCCAGGATCTCCGAGGCGAGCAGCGCCAGGATGATGCCGTCCTTGTCAGTCGACCACACGGTGCCGTCCTTGCGCAGGAACGAAGCTCCCGCGCTCTCCTCACCGCCGAAGCCGACGGTACCGGACAGCAGGCCGGGCACGAAGTACTTAAAGCCCACGGGCACCTCGATGAGGTCGCGGCCCATGGCGGCCACGACGCGGTCGATGAGCGCGGAGGACACGAGGGTCTTGCCCACGGCCGCGTCGGCGTTCCAGCCGGGGCGGTGCGTGAACAGGTACTCGATGGCGACGGCCAGGAAGTGGTTCGGGTTCATCAGGCCGTCGGGGGTGACGATGCCGTGGCGGTCCGAATCCGCGTCGTTGCCGGTCGCGATGTCGTAGGGGGTGTTGCCCTCGGCGTCGGGTGTCATGGCCTCGCGCAGGGACGCCATCGCGTAGGGCGAGGAGCAGTCCATGCGGATCTTGCCGTCCCAGTCCAGGGTCATGAACGGCCAGGCCGGGTCAACCTCGGGGTTGACGACGGTCAGGTCGAGGCCGTAGTGCTCGCCGATGGCCGCCCAGTAGTCGATGGACGCGCCGCCGAGCGGGTCGGCGCCGATGCGCACGCCCGCCTTACGGATGGCCTCGATGTCGATGACCTGATCCAGCTGCGAGACGTAGTAGTCCAGGTAATCGAAGGGCTTGATGTTCGGGTCGTGCAGCAGATCAGAGCCGGTGACGCGGGGAACGTTCTTCCATTCGCCCGAGTCGAGGAGCTCGTTGGCGCGCGCCGCGATCCAGCCGGTCGCGTCGGTGTCGGCGGGGCCGCCGTGAGGCGGGTTGTACTTGAAGCCGCCGTCGCGCGGGGGGTTGTGGCTGGGGGTGACGACGATGCCGTCGGCCAGGCCGTCGCCCTCGGTGCGCAGGTTACCCGGGGCGCCGTTCGCGCCGAGGATGGCGACGGACACGGCGGGGGTGGGCGTGTAGGAGCCGCGCGAGTCGATGCGCGTGTCGATGCCGGCGGCCGCGAGGACCTCCAGGGCGGTGCGCCACGCGGGCTCGCTCAGGGCGTGCGTGTCACGGCCGATGAACAGGGGACCGTTGATGCCCTGGGAGGCGCGGTACTCGATGATCGCCGCGGTGATGGCGATGATGTGCGCCTCGTTGAACTTACCGTCCAACGAAGCGCCGCGGTGGCCCGACGTTCCGAACGCGACGCGCTGTCCCACGTCGGTCGGGTCAGGGACGATGTCGTAGTAGGCGGAGATGACATCGTCGACGTTGATGAGGTCTTCAGGTAGGGCACGTGTGCCAGCTCGTTCATGCATAGCAACAGTGTTGCACGTTACGCCCGCTTGTGGGTAGCGCCGTCCCACGGCGTGGACTTTTCCTTGTTTTCTCTTGTTCGAGGCCGTGGCAGGCCGTCTGGAAAAGGCCAGGTGAGAGCGCGCCGTGCCCCGGCCTCGTCCGTGTGGGCGGAGGGGTGTATGCACGTATTCCCAAAAAAGGCGCCGAGCGACTATCCTATGAGATGTCGGTCACCGCAGACCGTGACTGTGTTGTCAGGAGGAACATCGTGGGATGGTTTGATTCCATCGAACATAACCGTTGGCTGAGCGGCCACATGCAGGCCCTCATTGAAGAGGCAGAAGGTGCGATCGTCGCGACTGGTTTCGCGCACCTCGACGCCGATGGAAAGCCCGATCCGACCCGATCGATTGACCTGGCCGTCACGGGTCGCATGGCCTACGTGTTCTCGCTCGGTGCGCTCATGGGTCTGCCTGGCACTCGTCGCTACGCCGACCATGCCGTCAAGGCGCTCACCAACTACTTCACGGACCCCGTCAACGGCGGCATGTGGTTCGCGATCAAGCCCGAGCCCGACGAGGATGGGCACGGCGTGCCGTGGGACGAGGATGCGCGCGTCAAGTCGCAGTACCACACGGTGTACGCGCTGCTGGGCGTGGCCGCTGCGACGGTCGCGGACCGGCCGGGTGCCCACGAGCTGCTCAATCGCATGCTCGAGGAGCAGAAGGAGCTCTGGACCGACGACTACGGCCTCGTGTGGGATCAGTACGACGAGGCCTTCAATGAGCCCGTCCCCGTCCACACCCTCGGCACCCTCATCCACACGATCGAGGCCTACATGGCCGCGGCCGAGGCCACGACTGAGCCCGAATGGCTCGACCGCGCCGAGAAGATGACGGCCTTCGCCTACAAGGTCGCCTCCAAGAACGGCTGGCGCATCCCGGAATACTTCGACGAGAAGTGGGAGCCGAGCCCCGAGGCAGGCAAGCTCCTCAACGACGGACGCCGCTACTACGAGGGCTACGTGACCGGCCACTCCATGCAGCTCGGTCGCTTCGCGCTGCAGGTACGTGCGGGTCTGCGCTCCATGGGTTGGACCGTGCCCGACTACCTCCTCGAGATGGGAACCGAGCTCTTCGAGCGTGCACGCGTCGACGGCTGGCGTCGCACCGACGGCAACCCCGGCTTCTCCACCGGCGTCAACGACGAGGGCGACCCCGTGCCCGGCGAGGACGAGCATCAGCAGTGGGTCGTCTGCGAGGGCGTGTGTGCCACCGTCGCCGTGCGCCGCGCCATGCTGGACGACGGCGCCCGCGTCTCCGACGTCGAGCACTTCGAGCACTGCTACCGCTCCTTCGTCGACTACATCCACGACTACCTCATCAGCCAGCCCGGTCGATGGGTGCGTCGCCTTGGTCCCCGCAACGAGAACGTGCAGCCCGCCAAGTCGTCGCGCTGGGACGTCTACCATGCCGTCCAGGCGACGCTCGCGATCCGCCTGCCGCTGTGGCCGCCGACGGCCCCCGCGCTGTCGCGCGGCCTCCTCGATCACCCCGAGGAACCGGCTCCCGACAAGAAGTCCTGGAACTTCTTCGGGCTGCGAGGCTGACGCGTCGGATTACTCATGGGCTCGGGCTCGGGGATGCGAGGGTCGCATCCCCGAGCCTCGTCCTGTAGGATGATCCGCGTCTGGAGGGCTGTCTGAGTGGCCGAAAGAGACGGTCTTGAAAACCGTTGTGTCAGCAATGGCACCGGGGGTTCGAATCCCTCGCCCTCCGCCGAGCCGGCCGCCCACGGGCGTCGCTGTAGGCGCACGTTCGCGCTCGCGGCGAAAATGCCCTAAAGTAGTCGGCACTGGAGACGTCGCATAGTCCGGTCGAGTGCGCCTCCCTGCTAAGGAGGTAGGGGTGCATAGCCCCTCGCGGGTTCAAATCCCGCCGTCTCCGCGCATAACCTCCGCGCTTCCTTCGAAGCGCGGAGGTTTTCGTATTCTCCGGTGCATTGGGCGGGAGCTTTCGGGTGTTTGCGCAGCTTATTTGCTAGTTGGTTTGGGAAGTGTGTTGTGCGCGGACATCGCACACACCTTGGGAATACTGGGTAATTATCTTACTGGCGGGATCTGAGTGCAATGCATCACTAAAATCTGAGAGCGGCTATCATCTAATCCCTATTGCAGTGGTCATAATTTGATGATGCCGACAATGCTTTCCTGGCAATTGTTGAAAAATCTATTGTTGTCGCTCAAAACTATGTGCTGACCAAGAGTTCAGAGAAGTTGTTACATTGCCGTTATGCCCGAAATATCAACGAAATACACCGTTGTAGTTGTGGCTCAGGCGATAGTTGTTAGGCATGGTGCTGCACTCTGCTCCTTCACTAGGCTGGGACGCAAGTCCTGTCCACATTCTGACGATAGAAGGAGAAGTCGATGTCTCGACTGCGTCCGTTCCGCGCCCGTGTGGGCGTTGCGGGTGCTGCCAGCCTGGCCGCTCTCTCGCTTCTCGTCACGTCGCTGACACCCCTCGCCATGCGAGCCAGCGCCGCCGACGAAAGCACGCAATCGCCTGACGTAGCAACCTCCCAGGAAGCTGCCACGGCCTCGTCCAACTCTGAGGCCGCCGACGCGCCTGCCGCCGAGGCCGGGGCCGAAGCTCCCGCCGCCGAGGCTGGCGCCGAGGCTCCCGCCACCGAGGTCGCCCCCGAGGATCAGCCCCGCACGCGCCGCGCCCGCGCAGTCGCGGACGATTCCGCGACGCTGGCTCTCAACGTCGTCAACGACTCGGAGACCCTGCGTATTCACGACGAGCAGATCACGACGATCAACTTCTCCTGCTCCTCGGTGACCACCCCCTGTAAGGGTGCCGAAATCGAGCTGACGCTGCCCGGCCCCATCACGCCGGACGGCCTCAAGCTTGCCGACCGCGGCTACTGGGTCACCCCCGTGACCGGCGATAGCGTCGCCAGGACGGCGACCTATACCGAGAACAAGCCGGACGGCACCCGCGTGCAGCGCTACGTCTTCAAGATGAAGGATCCGCTGCCCGCCGGCACGTCCGACCGTATCCAGGTCTCCTGGTACTACAACTACAACGACGCGCCGAACAACTCGACGACCACCCAGAAGGTGACCTTCAGCGCGCAGAATGCTGAGAAGATCGAGAACGAGCTCACCACCACGTGGACCGCCGACACCGACATCGCGATCGAGAAGAGCGGCCCCACCAACAAGGCGAACTTCCCCGCCATTGGTGGCGAGGCGACGTACAAGCTGCGCTACGGCTATCAGCAGATCGACCAGGACAACCCCAACAAGGTCGGTATCCGCTGGAACGGCTCCGCGATGAAGAGCGGCAGCCTGAACGGCCTCGGCTTCGTGGGCGTCCAGAACATCAAGGTCGTGGACCCGCTGCCTGCCAAGGCCGTCTTCGTCACGGCCTCTGACGGCGGCGTCTACGATCCGGCGACCCACACCGTCACCTGGTCCTACGACAAGTGGTTCTGGCAGAACCCGATCGAGTCGACCGTCACCGTGAAGTACCCCGAGGGCACGGTCACGCTCGATGACACGGTCACCAACACGGCGACCATCAGCGCCGAGGTCATGAACGACCCGAAGACCACCCTCACGAAGAGCTCCGAAATCACGCACGGCTTCGCCGAGCGTAAGGTCGGTGGCCGCATCAGCAAGGCCGGTGGCGACTGGCAGCACTATGTTCGCAACATGAGGGCCCCTTGGCGTTTCGGCACCACCAACAGTGGTAACACGACGCTGCACACGCACTGGGACGATACCCTGCCGTGCACCTGGTCCTCTCAGGATGCTAAGGCCGCCGGCGCAGCCTGTGACACCCCCACGTTTGTCGGCCCCTACCAGTTCAACATTTTCGGCAAGTCCGGCTACGAGGAAAATGGCGGCTGGACCTTCGAGTACTGGACCAACAAGGGTAATCACGAGGTTGTTAATTACACGAAGACGAGTGCCCTGACTCTGCCCGAGGGCGAGTGGATCACCCGCTTCACGATCGACTCTGACGTGGCGCCCCAGACCAACGCGACGATCTTCTTCTACGGCACGATCAACCCCGCTCTGCCGACGAAGGAGCCCGCGGACTTCGCCTCGCACTACAACCCTGTGTCCCCTCCGGAGAAGTACTACGACTACCAGGCCTCCCCGGACTACGTGCGCTTCCAGAACTGCGCCAGCGGTACTTTGACTGATAAGGACACCGGCACCGTCGTCGCCTCGAGCGACGAGCTCTGCTCCTGGATGCGCGTGCGCGACGAGTTCCCCTCCGTGCAGGCCTACAAGGTCGTGCGCACCAACCCGGTGATCGTGGGTAAGCCCGCTAACTTCTTCGTCAACGGCACCGCTAAGGCGAAGTCCGAGGGTGGCACGCCCACTCCGTTCACGATCGTTGACCTCCTCCCCGAGGGCTTTGACGTGGACGATGCCTCCGCGATCGTCCCCGAGAAGCGCTCCACGCTGAAGAACCCCGACGGCACCCCCTACGACCTGAGCAAGGTCACGGTCGAGATCGAGAAGAACTACAACAACACCGGCCGCACCCTCATCCGTTGGAACGTTCCGGACCCGGTCGAGGGCAGCCTGTACTCGTCCTTCGACGTCAACGTTCTCGCCACGGCTCCGGCTGGTAAGAACACGAACGATGCCATGGCGTTCATGCCCGGTGACGGCGCGAAGGCGACCACCGAGGATAAGAGCCAGCGCAACTGGAACTACTGCATCGGTAGCCGCGCGATCGACACCTTCGACGTGAACAAGAACGGCTCGACCACCGACTACGTGTGTAACGCCGCATTCAACTTCAACGTGGCCACGACCCCCTCGATGGCCATCGCGAAGGAAGTCAAGGGCAACAAGAACCCCGACTTCGTTCCCGCTGGTGAGGTCGCCGAGATCGACCCGGGTGCCGACGGTGCCTACCGTTTCACGATCTCCAACGCGGGTAACACCCCGCTGACCAAGGTCGTGGCCTACGACATCCTGCCTTACGTGGGTGACGTGGGCGTTGGCCCCGCCTCCTCGCAGGCTCGTGACTCTCGTTGGAAGCCGAACCTGAACTCCACGGCGTGGGCGTTCGAGTCGGTGAAGGAGAAGCCGGGTCGCGATCCCGAGGTCACGGCTGTTCCGGCCTCGGATATCACGGTCCAGTACTCGACGGTTCCCAACCCCTGCCGCGGCGAGGTCCTCTCCGCGGGTGGCGCCATGAATGACGCCCCCGCCGGTTGTACCCCCGACGCGTGGGGCGACGCTCCCGCCGACCTGACGACGATCACCGGCTTCCGCCTGGTGATGAACCGCGACATCGAGCCGGGCGAGAAGATCCGCTTCATCGCGACCATGACCTCTCCGGTTAACGCCAACCTCATTGCATGGAACTCCGTTGCAATGTCCGGCGGCTCCATGCTGAACGGTAAGGTTTCCTACCTCCTGCCCAACGAGGCTCCCAAGGTTGGCATCAACGTGTCCTCCGACGTTGAGCTGAAGAAGACGGTTGCTCGGGCGAAGATGAACGGCGACGAGCCGGTTCGTGACGCCAACGGTGTCATCGAGACGGTTGAGTCTGATGATGTCGTCATGCCGGGTGACTACATGCTGTACAAGGTGAACCTGAAGGCCAAGGGCCCGGCGGTCGCCTCGGGCATGAATGTTGCTGACGCTCTGCCTTCTGGTGTGGAGTACGTGTCCTCCGAGACGCGTGTCTGCCAGGACGGTGCGACGAACCCGTGCACGGGCCCGGTCTATGCGACCGCCAACTACGATGCGGCGGCCGGTACCTGGAGCGCGATGGAGTCCGGCATTCTCGACACCAACCTCAACGTTGGTGGTACCGAGACGCTCTACGTCCTCGTGAAGGTCAAGCCCGCAACCGAGGGTTCGACCATCACGAACACTGCGACGCTGGGTAAGTTCGATCAGATCGACTCCAACCCGGATAACAACAAGGACAGTGCGACCTTCAAGGTGGGTGGCACCCTGTCGGGCACCATCTATAACGATGCCGATGCCTGGTGGACCTTCAATGACGGTGATAAGCCTTTCGAGGGTGTGACGGTCCGTCTGCTCGACGCGGACGGCAACCCGGTGAAGGACTCGTCCGGCGCTGACATCACCACGAAGACCGGTGCCGACGGTAAGTACACCTTTACCCGTCTGCCCCTGGGCTCGTACAAGGTTGAGGTTGTCCCGGGTGAGGCGAAGGTTGACGGCACCGACGTGAACCTGGCCGACTACAAGCAGACCTACGGCTACGGCTCTTCGACATCGCGCTCCCAGGTTGGTAAGGGCAAGCTCGTGACGCCCGCGCCGATCGAGCTGACCGCTGCTGCTCCCAACGTCACGAAGATTGACTTCGCGTTCGTGAAGCCGGTCTCGTTGGGTAACTTCGTGTGGTTCGACGCGAACAAGGACGGTATCCAGGATGCGGATGAGGTCGGCGTTGCCGGCGTCACCGTCACCCTGGATGGACAGCTGGACATGGATGTGGTCGTCGATGCCGATGGCAACCTCGTCAAGCCCTTGACCACGGACGCCAACGGCAAGTACGTCTTCACGAACCTGCTGCCTAGCGACTATGGCGTGACCTTCACTTTCCCGTTTGGCTACTACGAGACCGTGAGGACGGCGGGCGATGATCGATCCGTGGATTCCGATGGTGCTCAAACCTGGCTTCGTCTGAAGCAGGGTCAGGACGACATGACCGTCGATCTTGGTTTGATTGCTGATGGCACGATTGGTGACACCCTGTTCTGGGACGTCGACAACAACGGCGGTTCCGAGCCCTCGGGTGCGGACAAGCCGCTGGCCGGCGTGACCGTCAAGCTGACCTACACGACCCCCGCGGGCGTGGAGAAGACGCTGACCACGGTCACGGACGAGAACGGCAAGTACTCGTTCAAGGACCTGGCTCCCGGCGATTACGTCGTGACCGTTGACAAGGCCTCCCTTGCCACCGTGTGCCCCGAGTGCACCGCTCAGACCCACGCCCCGTCGGGCGACCTGACGGCCGCTGAGGGCCAGGAGCTCTCCCTCACCTCCAAGGTGACGCTGAGCCCCGGCAAGATGACGAACAACGACCAGGACTGGGCGTTCACCGGCGTCGCCAACACGGCGATCGTCAAGGCGATTGCAGAGCCGGCCGAGGTTCCGGCGGGTGGCTTCACCCCCGGCACGTCCGTCACCTACACGCTGACCGTCACGAACGAGGGCCCGAGCCCCGCGACCGGCGTCATCGCGCAGGATAAGCTCCCGTCTGGCGTGACCTTCGTGTCCGCCGAGGGCGATGGCACCTACGATGCCGCTTCCGGTAAGTGGGACCTGAGCACTGAGGTGATCGAGAAGGGCGCGACGCGCACCCTGCGCATCACCGTCACCATCGACGCTTCCGCCGCTGGTTCGGTTGTGACCAACACGGCCACGATCGAGAAGCAGGATCAGATCGGCGATAAGAAGCCGGACAACACCTCGTCCGTGCCGCTGACCGCCGGCTACACGATCGCTGGCAAGCTCTACAACGATGCGGACGCGTCGTTCAACTCCAGTGACTCCGAGGCCCCGTACGCGGGCGTCACGGTTGCGCTCCTCAAGAAGGACGGCACCCCCGTCCTCGACAAGGACGGCAACCCGATGACGGCTGTGACGGACGCCGCGGGCAAGTACTCCTTCATGGGTCTGCCGCTGGGCGAGTACACGGTCAGCGTCGTTGATCCGACGTCCGGTCCTCTGGCGGGCACCAAGCCCACCGAGGCCTACACCGGCCGTTACAAGACCACCGCGGACGTGACCATCGCTGAGGCGACCGGTTCGGTCATCGACGTGAACTTCGGTTTCGTCAAGCCCGCCTCTGTTGGTGACTACACCTGGATGGACGTCAACCGTGACGGTCTCCAGGATGCCGACGAGCCCGCTCTGCCGGGCGTGACGGTGACCCTGACCCGCGCCGACGGCTCTGCCGTGACGGATGCTTCGGGTAACCCGGTTGCTGCTGTCACGACGGATGCGAACGGTAAGTACGTGTTCGAGAACCTGCTGCCCGGCGACTACAAGGTGTCCTTCCAGGCACCCGCTGGCTACGAGGCCACGACCTCCGAGGCCGGAGACGACCGCGCTGCGGACTCCAACGGAGCTTCGGCTTCGGTCACCCTGGTTCAGGGACAGACGGATGACACGATTGACTTCGGTGCTGTTGGTACTGGTGTGATTGGTGATCAGCTGTTTGTTGATGTCAACCAGAACGGTGGGTCTGCGCCTGATGCTGGTGACAAGCCGCTGGAGGGTGTGAAGGTGACGCTGACCTGGACTGGTCCGGGTGGAATCACCCGCACGTACGAGACCACCACGGATGCTGAGGGTAAGTACAAGTTCGAGAACCTGCTTCCGGGCGAGTACAAGGTGTCGGTTGATCCTGAGTCGCTTCTGAAGGCTGAGCCGCTGCTTGATGTGTTGACGCATTCGCCTGCGGGTGATGTGGCTGCCAAGAAGGTTGTGTCCGAGGATGTGAAGAAGGATGCTGCCAAGCTGGCGCAGGCGTTCAACCTGAATACGTCGGTGACGCTGACGGGTGAGAAGAACCAGAACCTGGATCAGGATTGGGGCTTCGGTATCTCGGCTGACACGGCGATCCTGAAGGCGATCACCGATCCGGATGAGGCTGCTCAGGCCTCCTTCGAGTTCACTCCGGGTCAGCGCGTGACCTACACGCTGACGCTGACCAATAACGGTCCGGGCGCGGCCACTGGTGTGAAGGCCTCTGATGAGCTTCCTTCTGGTGTTTCCTTCGTGGAGGCCCAGGGTGATGGCTCGTATGATCCGGCCACGGGTGTGTGGGATCTGTCTGGCCTGACCCTGGCGAAGGCTGATGTCAAGAAGATCGCGATCACGGTTGAGATCACTGGTGATGGTGCGGGCAAGCTGGTCACCAACGTTGCTCGTATTACTCGCCAGGATCAGGCAGGCGATGACCCGACCAACAACGAGTCCTCGGCCTCGTTCAAGGGCGGATACAACCTGGGTGGCACGATCTACCGTGACTCGGACGCCTCCTACTCCAAGAGTGATTCCGAGCAGCGCTTTAAGGGCGTGACGGTTGCTCTGCTGAAGGAGGACGGCACCCCGGTGCTTGACGCTGAGGGTAACCCGATGACTGCGACCACGGATGAGAAGGGTGCCTACCAGTTTGTGGGTCTGGCTCCTGCCTCGTACCGCGTCGTGATCGTGGATCCCGATAAGGGTGATCTGGCTGGTCTGATCCCGACCCAGGCCTACACGGGCAAGGGCGAGACCCAGGCGTCGGTCACCATCTCCGACGCGTCGGTGCAGGGCGTGGACTTCGGTCTGGTTGCCCCCGCCACGATCGGTGACCGCGTGTGGAATGACGCCGATGGTAACGGTGCGGATAACGGCGAGCCGGGTGTGCCTGGTGTGACCGTGATCCTCAAGGACGCCAACGGCGTGGAGGTGGCTCGTACCACCACCGACGCGAACGGTAACTACCGTTTCACTGGCCTGGTTCCGGGCACCTACACGGTCGACATCGAGGTTCCCGCCGGGTTTAACGCGGCCACGACCTCGATGACGGTCACGGTTGGTGAGGGTGAGGAGAACCTGGATGTGGACTTCCCGCTCACGGTGATCCCGGCTCCGAGCCCGGCTACCACGGTTGCGAAGGTTCTGGCTCGTACCGGCTCGGACGCTTCCGTTCTGGGTGGTATGGCAGCCATGGCTGCTATCGCTGGCTTCGCGGCGCTGGCGACCAAGCGCCGCCGCGAGCGTGAGGATGCCTGAGCTGAGCGCGGGCTGACCCCCACACGGGGGTGACCCCACCAAGGGTGAGGGGGCGCGAGACCAACACTGGTCCCGCGCCCCCTCCCTTTATGTGCTGCTCGCCCGCACGCCACCCCGCAACAACGCTCTAATCAACTAACGGTCAATAAGTGTGTGAGCTTAAACACTCGGCTATCTTGTCGTTCCTTACGCTATTTCTATCGACTCGGTCACTATTGAATGATCGAATCAGTAGGGATTTCATGATTATTCGATAAATCTCGGTCGCCCGTGCGATTGCTCAACTAACCATCAGTTCAGAGAACTTGTTCCGAAACTGTGGAACACGCTCTTCCTGACATTGCAGTCGTTAGTCGCCATGATGTGCTGATGTGTAAGGGCTAGATCGGGATCGGCGCCTTCACTACGCTGGGAGACATACTGTCCACTTTCTGCCCCACAGAAGGAGAAGTCGATGTCTCGACTGCGTCCGTTCCGCGCCCGTGTGGGCGTTGCGGGTGCCGCCAGTCTGGCCGCTCTCTCGCTTCTCGTCACGTCGCTGACACCCCTCGCCATGCGAGCCAGCGCCGCTGAAGAAAGCACACAAGCAACCGACGTGGCGTCGTCGCAGGACGCCGCCACTGCCTCGTCCGATGCGGAGACCGCCGATGAAGCCGCCGACGCCGAGGGCGTTGCCGCCCCCGCTGCCGCCCGCGACGGGTCTGCCACCCTGGCGATGACCGTCGTCAACGACTCCACCACCCTGCGAGTCCGCGACCAGCAGATCACGACGATCAACTTCTCGTGCTCGTCGGTGACCACGCCCTGCCAGGGTGCCGTCATCGAGATGACCCTGCCCGGCCCGATCACTCCGGCCGGGCTCAAGCTTATCGAGCAGGGCTACACGGTCGTGCCCGTCACCGGCGACGTTGTCGCGAAGAGCGAGAACTTCGTCGAGAACTCTGCCGACGGTGCGCGCGTGCAGCGCTACCGCTTCACGCTGAAGGATCCGCTGCCCGCCGGCACGTCGGACCGCATCCAGATTCCGTGGCACTACAACGGCAACGATGCTCCGAACAACTCCACCACCACGCAGAACGTCGTCTTCTCGGCCAACAACGCCGCTAGCGTCGAGCAGACGCTGAGCACAACCTGGACCGCTTCGACCGACGTCGCCATCAAGAAGTCCGGCCCGACGAACCGCCTGTACTACCCCGCCGTTGGCGGCGAGGCCACGTACGAGCTGAGCTACGGTTACCAGCAGAACGACACGACCAAGCCGAACGAGGTCGGTACCCGCTGGGGCGGCTCGGCCTACAACGGCAAGCTCGTCGGCATCGGCTTCCAGCAGGTGCAGAACATCAAGGTCGTCGACCCGCTGCCCGCGCAGGCCGTCTTCGTTACCGCCTCGAACGGCGGTGTCTACGACCCGGCCACCCACTCCGTGACGTGGTCGTACGACAAGTGGACGTACCAGAACCCCCTCACCTCCACCGTGACCGTCAAGTACCCCGAGGGCACGGTCACGACCGCGGATATGGTCACCAACACGGCGACCATCACAGCCGAGGGTATGAACGAGCCGACGAACGTCGTGTCCAAGAGCTCCGAGATTACGCACGGCTTCGCCGAGCGCAGGGTCGAGGCCACCGCTGAGAAGATCGGCACGTACAACCGCGACTACGCGCGCGGCGACGAGCTTCCCTGGCGTTTCGAGGGCAGCAACAACGGAAATACGACCGTGCACTACCGCTGGGAAGACGTCATGCCCTGCACCTGGTCCTCCGAGGACGGCAAGGCAGCTGGTGACGGCTGCGATAAGCCCGCCTTCGTCGGCCCCTACGAGTTCAAGATTTCCACCAAGTCCGGATACGAGGACATCAGCGGCTGGACCTTCGAGTACTGGACCAACAAGGGTAACCACGAGACGGTGACCTACAAGAACACCCGTACTCTCACCCTGCCGGACGGCGAGTGGATCACCCGCTTCGTCATCGAGACCGACGTCGCCCCGCTGGCCAGGCCGACCGTCGACCTGATCAGCAAGGTCTCGCGCGACGTCCCGAGGACGGAACCCGCAGATTTCGCGAGCCACTACAACGCAGCCCTGCCCCCGGAGAAGTACTACGACACCGTGGCCTCCGAGGACTATGTCCGTATCCAGAACTGCGCGTCCGTCAAGGCAACGGATAAGGACACGGGTACCGTCGCCGTCTCGAAGGACAATACGTGTAGCTGGACCCGTATCCGCACCGAGGTGCCCGGCGTGCAGGTCCGCAAGGAACTGCGCACCAACCCCGTCGTTGTCGGTAAGCCCGCCAGCTTCATGATCGTCGCCGAGGCCCGCAAGGCCGTCGACGGCGGTGCTCCCACGCCGTTCACGGTCGTGGACCTGCTGCCCGAGGGCCTCGACGTGGACGATGCGTCCAACATTCGCGCGGAGAGCTACTCCGTCCTGAAGAACCCCGATGGCAGCGCCTACGACCCGGCCAAGGTGAAGGTTGAGGTGGAAAAGAACTTCAACAACACCGGCCGCACCCTGATTCGCTGGATCGTCCCGGATCCGGTCGAGGGCGCGTTCTTCTCGAAGTACGACGCCAATGTCCTCGCCACCGCTCCCGCCGGCGACACGACGAACACCGCCTGGGCGTTCATGCCGGGTGGCGGAGCGAAGCCCTACGATCAGGACCGCAGCGTTCGCAACCTCAAGTACTGCATGAACTTCCGCGCTCAGGACACGCTCGACCTCAACCAGGACGGTTCGACGACGGACTTCCTGTGCGACTCCAGCGTGAAGTTCAAGATCGCCACGACCGCGGGTATGAATATCGCGAAGGAAGTCAAGGGCAACAAGAACGATGACTTCGTTCCCGCCGGTGAGATCGCCGAGATCGACCCGGGTGCCGACGGCGCCTACCGCTTTACGATCGGCAATGCGGGCAATGCGCCGCTGACAAAGGTCGTGGCCTACGACATCCTGCCCTACGTGGGTGACGTGGGTGTCGGACCCGCAGCCAACCAGGCTCGCGAGTCTCGTTGGAAGCCGAACCTGAACTCCACGAACTGGACGTTCCAGTCGGTGAAGGAACGTCAGGGCCGCGACCCCGAAATCACGACGGTTCCCGCCTCGGACATCACGATCCAGTACTCCACGGTTCCCAACCCCTGCCGCGGCGAGGTCCTGGCCGTGGGTGGCGCCATGAACGACGCCCCCGCCGGCTGTACCCCCGACGCGTGGGGCGATGCTCCCGCCAACCTGGCCTCGATCACCGGCTTCCGCATCGCCATGAACCGCGACATCGAAGTGGGCGAGAAGATCCAGTTCGTCGCGACCATGACCTCCCCGGTCAACGCCAACCTCATCGCCTGGAACTCCGTTGCCATGGCGGGTGGCGTCACCGAGAACGGCAAGGTGTCCTACCTGCTGCCCAACGAGGCCCCCAAGGTCGGCATCAACGTCTCGACCGACGTCGAGGTCAACAAGACCGTGGCTCGCGTCAAGATGAACGGCAACGAGGTCGTGCGCGACGCGAACGGCCTGCCCGAAACCATCGAGTCGACCGAGGCAATCATGCCGGGTGACCACGTTCTCTACAAGGTCAACCTGAAGAACCACGGTCCGGCCGTCGCCTCGGGCATGAACATCGCCGACAAGCTGCCCGAAGGCGTCGAGTACGTGTCCGCCGAGACGCGTATCTGCCAGGACGGTGCGACGAGCCCCTGCACGGGCCCGGCCTACGCGACCGCTTCCTACGACGCAGCCGCTGGCACCTGGACCGCGATGGAGTCCGGCATTCTCGACACCAACCTCAACGTCGGTGGTACCGAGACGCTCTACGTCCTCGTGAAGGTCAAGCCCGCAACCGAGGGAGCGACCATCACCAACACCGCGACCCTGGGCGAGTACGACCAGATCGACTCCAACAAGAAGAACAACACCTCGAGCGCGACCTTCACGGTCGGCGGCACGATCGCAGGCACCATCTTCAACGATGCCGACGCCTCGTGGACCTTCGGTACCGGTGACGACAAGCCCTTCGAAGGCGTGACGCTGCGTCTGCTCGACGCGGACGGCAACCCCCTGAAGGACGACTCCGGCGCCGACATCACCACGAAGACCGACGCCGACGGGAACTACCTGTTCAACCGCCTGCCGCTCGGCTCCTACAAGGTCGAGGTCGTCCCGGGTGACGCGAAGGTCGACGGTTCCGACGTGAACCTGTCCGACTACAAGCAGACCTACGGCTACGGCTCCTCCACGGACCGTACCCAGGTCGGCCAGGGCAAGCTCGTGACCCCCGCGCCGATCGAGCTCACGGCTGCCGCACCTCACGTGACGAAGGTCGACTTCGGTTTCGTCAAGCCTGCGTCTGTCGGCGACTACGTCTGGTTCGACGCGAACAAGGACGGTCTCCAGGATTCCGACGAGCCGGCTCTGCCCGGTATCACCGCAACCATCGCGGACGCGTCCGGCAACCCCGTCGTTGACCTGGATGGTAATCCGGTTGCGGCTGTGAGTACGGATGCCGCTGGCAAGTACCTGTTTGCAAACCTGCTGCCCGGCGACTACAAGATCACCTTCACCAACCCTGTGGGTTACGAGGCGACTGTGTCGCAGGCTGGCGACGATCGCGGCGCCGACTCTAATGGCACCGAGTCTGTAGTGAGCCTTGCCCAGGGCCAGGAAGACAAGACCGTGGACTACGGTCTGGTTGGTACTGGTGTGATTGGTGATCAGCTGTTCGTGGATGTCAACCAGAACGGCGGGGGTGCCCCCGATGCTGGTGACAAGCCGTTGGCGGGCGTGAAGGTGACGCTGACCTGGACGGGTCCGGGTGGTGTGACTCGTACGTTTGAGACGGTGACGGACGCTGATGGCAAGTACAAGTTTGAGAATCTGCTGCCTGGTGAGTACAAGGTGTCGGTTGATCCCGAGACTCTTCTGAAGGCTGAGCCCCTGTTGGATGTGTTGACGCATTCGCCTGCGGGTGATGTGGATGCCAAGAAGGTTGTGTCTGGTGAGGTGAAGGCCGATAAGGAGAAGCTGGCGCAGGCGTTTAAGCTGACGGCTAACCTGACGCTGACGGGTGAGAACAACTCGAACCTGGATCAGGACTGGGGTTTTGGCATCTCGGCTGATACTGCGATTCTCAAGGAGATCACCGATCCGGATGAGGAGGCTCAGAAGTCCTTCGAGTTCACTCCGGGCGCGAAGGTGACCTACACGCTGACGCTGACCAATAACGGTCCTGGCTCGGCGACGGGCGTGACTGTCTCCGATCAGCTTCCCGCTGGCGTGAGCTTTGTGTCCTCGCAGGGTGATGGTACTTACGATGCGGCCACTGGTGTGTGGGATCTGTCTGGCCTGACCCTGGCGAAGGGTGGGGTGAAGAAGATCGCGATCACGGTTGAGATCACTGGTGATGGTGCGGGCAAGCTGGTGACGAACGTTGCCAGGATTACGCACCAGGATCAGCCGGGCGATGATCCGACGAATAATGAGTCGTCGGCGTCGTTCAAGGGCGGATACAACCTGGGTGGCACGATCTACCGTGATTCGGATGCGTCGTACTCCAAGAGTGATTCTGAGCAGCGCTTTAAGGGCGTGACGGTTGCTCTGCTGAAGGAGGATGGCACTCCGGTGCTGGACGCGAACGGTGATCCCATGACTGCGGTGACCGACGAGAAGGGTGCCTACCAGTTTGTGGGTCTGGCTCCTGCCTCGTACCGCGTCGTGATCGTGGATCCCGATAAGGGTGATCTGGCTGGTCTGATTCCGACCCAGGCGTACACGGGTCGGGGCGCGACGCAGGCTGCGGTGACGATTACGAATGCGTCGGTGCAGGGCGTGGACTTCGGTCTGCTTGCTCCCGCCACGATCGGTGACCGCGTGTGGTACGACGAGGACGGTAACGGTGCGGATAACGGCGAGCCCGGTGCGCCGAACGTGACCGTGATCCTCAAGGACGCCAACGGCGTGGAGCTGGCTCGCACCACCACCGATTCTGATGGTCGTTACCGTTTCACGGGCCTGATCCCCGGTACCTACACGGTCGACATCGAGGTTCCCGCCGGCTATAACGCTGCGACGACCTCGATGACCGTCACGGTGGGTGAAGGTGAGGAGAACCTGGATGTGGACTTCCCGCTGACGGTGCCTCCGGCTCCGACGCCGGACACCCCGGCCCCGACGCCGTCCACCACGGTGGCAAAGGTCTTGGCTCGTACCGGCTCGGACGCTTCCGTTCTGGGTGGTATGGCGGCCATGGCTGCTATCGCTGGCTTCGCGGCTCTGGCGGGTAAGCGCCGCCGCGACCGCGAGGAGGCCTAACCCCAACGCGGGCGCACACCCCACCCACACGGGGTGAGCCCACCTAGGTGAGGGGGCGCGAGACCAACACTGGTCCCGCGCCCCCTCCCGCATACCCACCCCGCCCTGACCCCATGCCCCCGCCCCGGCCTCGTCAATGAACGAGGACCACAGAGCGTGTGGAACGCGCGGCGCGGGGCGCAGATGAGGGTGGGAACAACTAGGCTTGGAGGGTGACCACAGCTCTGTATCGCCGGTATCGCCCCGACACCTTTGACCAGGTGATCGGCCAGGAACACGTGACCGAGCCGCTCAAGGCGGCGCTGCGCGCGAATCGCGTGACGCACGCGTACCTGTTCTCCGGGCCGCGCGGATGTGGCAAGACCACCTCGGCGCGCATCCTCGCGCGCTGCCTGAACTGCGCGCAGGGCCCCACGGACACCCCGTGCGGCCAGTGCGAATCGTGCCGTGAGCTGGCCACCGGCGGCCCCGGCTCGCTCGACGTCGTCGAGATCGACGCGGCCTCACACGGCGGCGTTGACGACGCTCGCGACCTGCGCGAGCGCGCCACCTTCGCGCCGGTGCGCGACCGCTACAAGATCTTCATCATCGACGAGGCCCACATGGTCACGAACCAGGGCTTCAACGCGCTGCTCAAGCTCGTCGAGGAGCCGCCCGAGCACGTCAAGTTCGTCTTCGCGACCACGGAACCTGAGCGCGTCATCGGCACGATCCGCTCGCGCACCCACCACTACCCGTTCCGCCTGGTGCCACCGGACGTCCTCGGCCCCTACCTGACGGGCCTGTGCGCCGAGGAGCACATCGGAGTCGGCGAGGGCGTCCTGACCCTCGTCATGCGCGCGGGCGGCGGCTCGGTGCGCGACACTCTCTCGGTGCTCGACCAGCTGATGGCCGGCGCGATCGACGGCCAGGTCACCTATCAGACGGCCGTCGCGCTGCTCGGCTACACGGACTCCGCGCTACTGGACGAATCCGTCGACGCTCTCGCGGGCGGCGACGGCGCCGCAGCCTTCCGCGTCGTCGAGCGCATGGTCGAGTCCGGCCACGACCCGCGCCGCTTCGTCGAGGACCTCCTCCAGCGACTGCGCGACCTCCTCATCATCGCGGTCGCCGGGGACGGCGCGCGCGACGTCCTGGCGGACACCCCGCACGACCAGTTCGAGCGTATGCAGCGCCAGGCCCAGAACTGGGGGCCACACGGCCTGTCCCGCGCAGCCGACCTGACCGACGAGGCCCTGCGCGCCATGACGGGCGCGACCTCGCCCCGCCTGCAGCTCGAGCTCCTCGTCGGGCGCATCCTTGTGCCGACTCCCACCGCCGCGCCCGCCCCTGGGCCCGTGCAGGGAACGGTCGGCATGACCGGTGGGGGAGCGCCGCGAGAGGCTTCCGCGCCGTCGTCGCATGAGGCCTCCTCGGGCCGTTTCGGCGCGCGCGAGGCCCGCGAGGCCCTGGCCCGCAAGAAGCAGGAGCGCGCCGAGGTCTCGGCCCCGGCCGCTCAGGCTCCCGCATCGTCTGCCGCGCCTGCTCCCCAGGGCATGCCCGCGTGGGGGAGCGGCCCCGACTGGTCCGCTCGCAAGCCCGCGGCCCCGGAGCCGAGCTCCGCTCCCGCGCAGTCCAAGCCGCAGGAGGCTCCGCGCCGGGAGGTCGCCCACGAAACGGCACCCGCCCGTGAGGCCGCGCCCGCCCAGGCCGAGCCGCGCCCCGCCGCGCCTCCGCAGCAGAGCAGCGAATCCGCCGCGCCCCAGCGCTCGGAGGCGCCCGCCCGCGCAGAGGCCCCGGCTTCGGGCCGCGACGCAGACATGCTGCGCGGTCGCTGGAACGAGGTCGTCGAACGCCTGTCCTCCATCAGCCGCGTCACGTGGTCGATGGTCGGCGGCAACGCCCAGCTGGGCGCCGTCGACGGCTCCCGCGTGGTCCTCCTCTTCCCCGTCGAGGCCATGGTCAACGCCTTCTCGCGCGGCCCCCGCGCGGTCGACGTCGAAAAGGCTATCAACGAGGTCACCGGCCTGACCGTGAGCGTGTCCGCGCAGGTTGGGCAGGCCTCGGGTGGCCCGGCGACGACCGGCCCGTCGGCGCAAGCCTCGCACCCCGGTCCTGCCGCGCAGCCGTCCCAGCCCGGAGGCTGGGTCTCGGAGCCGCCCCCTTTTGATGAGGCCGCCGCGCAGGCGGCACCCCACGGCGACCCCGAGCCGGCTGACACCGGGTGGCCCGAGCCCGCCCGCGCGCCCGAGCTGCAGCCCGCGCCCGAGCCCGAGGACGCCGGGTGGCCCGAGCCCGCGACGGTGACGCCGATCCGACGCGACGAGCCGATCGCGCCCGCAGCGGCACCGATCGCCCAGGTTGAGGATCCCCGGCCCGCCGAGCGTCCCGCGATGCCCGAGCGTGCCGCCCGTGCCCTCGCCCAGGTGTCCGCTGAGGCGCCCGAGGCCTCACAGGCCTCGTCCCCGAGCGGCGACGCAGCCCCGCGCAAGCACTCCTTCACGGTCTTCCGCTACCCGGGCGACCCGGAGCCCACCGAGCAGCCGGCGGGCGCACCTGCGCAGGCCGAGCCGGCCTCGTCCCCCGTCTTCGACGACGCTCCCATCGAGCCCGCCGCGCACACCCCGTCGACCCCGACCGGCTGGGGCGACCCGGTCGTGATCCCGGGCGGCGCGTCCGTGAACTTCGACGACGGCGCGGACTCGTGGACCCCGCCCGAGTCCTCGGCCCCCGCCGACGTGACCCCGATCAGCGCTGCACCGAGCGCCCCGACGCAGGCCCCGGCCTGGCTGGCCGCAGCCCCCGAGCCCACGTCGGATCCCACGCCCGGATTCGGCGCCCCGGAACCCCAGCGTGACGCCAGTCGCGAGCCCGGTACACCCCTGAGTGGGCGCGCCGCCGCCGAGGCAGCCCTGCGCGAGAGGGCCCAGCGCGAGGCTGCCGTCGTCTCCCCCCGCACCCACGCGGCCGACGACGATAGCGCCAGCATCGACGACGAAAACATTGAAAACTCGCAGACGATCGGCCTGGCAGCGGTCCTGGAGATCCTCGGCGGACGCGTCATCGAAGAGAAGATGACCGAGGGAGGATACTGACATGTACGAC
>ERZ1699259.259-NODE-259-length-25856-cov-3.735590_pt1 | contig 25856 bp, 18 predicted proteins | sample MGYA00581525_ERZ1699259 | MGnify/ENA primary metagenome ERZ1699259 (study PRJEB42319, sample SAMD00040332) | human oral metagenome | material: saliva | host: Homo sapiens | study: EMG produced TPA metagenomics assembly of PRJDB4115 data set (Metgenomic analysis of... | reverse complement strand
TTTATCGATAAAAGCCTGAGTCGGATAAGAACGAACTCCGTAACTCGCTAAAAGTTGTCCCGAAGGGTCTAGCAATACTGGTAAATCTTTATAGTCCAATCCTTGATACCATTTTTGGAAGTCTCCTTCTGCTTGCTCTCCTTTTTGACCAGGAGAAACCACTGTCAAGATGACATAGTCATCGCCAGCTTCTTTTGCCAGTTCATCGGTATCAGGGAGGCTGGCTAGACAAATAGAGCACCAAGATGCCCAAAATTTGAGATAGACTTTTTTGCCTTTATAATCTGATAGGCGATAAGTTTTACCATCAACTCCCGTAAGCTCAAAGTCTGGAACTTCTTCTCCTTTTTTTGCAGTTTGAGAGCTAACTTGTGCATTTTTGTCTCCATTTTGCTTATCAGCTTGGTTCTCCATCTGATTGTTACAAGCCGATAGACAGACCAGACTAGCGCAGACCAATACAGTTGCTTGCCATTTTTTCATTTTCATCACCTTTCTCGCTCATCATATGAATATAGATATTGTATTATAGCTCTATTATATACCTATCACCCTAAAAATACTTGAAATCTGTTTGGAAAATAAGGCATCTTTTGGGACACAAAAAACTCCCACCTGCTTAGCAGGTGGGAGTCAATTGATTATTTAAAGATAGAAGTTTTAAAGCTATCTGTTTGTTGAAGAAGTTTCTTAAAGAGTTTTTCTTTAAGTGATACGGTGTTATCAAATTTGACAGATCCGTTACTTAGAGTGGTCTTATCTTTATCAACTGCTTCAGCAAATGCACGTTTCAAGTCTTCATAACTATAGTATGTTTTACCATCGATTTCAATAGATTGAATTCCTTTTTTAGCGTTATTCACTACTTCTTCAAAGTAAGCTTTCTTCCAATCTTCAAGATTGTTGAATTTTCCTTCAGAAATCTTGTTAATGATGAAGTCATCACCTAGAGTATCTTTACCAGCTTTTTTAGATTCAGCTTTTAGCATGTTAGAAGCATAGTTTAGGAAGCCTTTTTCGTAGCCATAGTAACCCCAGATTCTAAAAGTATTATGTTTGAATGACATAGCTCCAGGAGCACCTTCACTGGTATTTCCACCATAGATACCAGTCATCATTGGAACATTCACATAAGCAGAATCAAAGTCAGATGGATTATAAACTCTATTACCTGGACCACGGTTGGTCATGAAGTTGTTCGTAATTAAGTCATCCACTGTGCGTAAAGGAATAGCCTTTTCCTCATCACTTAAAGGTCGAACCTTATCGAATTGATTCTTTGTATTGTTTCCGCGGTACTGTTTGTCTACTTTCTTGAACCAAGCATTGTTTAAATCTTGATTTGCTTTATTGAGGACAGCTTCTCCTTCAAGATAATCTAGAAGCATGAGAGTGTCATTATAGCCCTTCATGTAACGATCAATTTCGTCACGTGATTTAAGGTCATTTGGATTAGTATTATACCATTGATTTCCATCGTTTGGACGTTCATAAGCCATGTTGAGACCTAGGGCTTTGTACTCACCATTTGGATTTGATACTGACGGAGTTTGTAACATTCCTTGAGCAAATGCTTCAAGATCTGTTCCTTCACGGTGTCTTGAGCCACCTAGGTAAACCATTCGGTCATTTACGTGAGTTGTTTCATGCGTAAAGGCAGATACCCCAAAATCACTAATCATGTCCGTCACCATAAAGAAGACAGAATCATCCTTATATGGATTCGCATAAACGCGAGCCACAGCTCCCATACGCCAATCAGTCGCATGGTAACGGTCTGTAGGTCCATACAATTCACGGATAGGCGCCACATCTTTACCACTGTTTGTATGGCCATAACGGTCAGTACTAATGCCTTTATAATTCTGGTTGTCCAGTACAGGTGTTGGAACCATATTATTGCTCTTCAAGAGCTGATTACGTACTTTATCTAGAGATAGACGTGACCAGAAATCTAGGTAATTCTGTTGTCCTTTAGCAACCTTATCAATTTCAGCTTTGAAGGCATTACGCTCTGCTTCAGTGTTCTTACCATATTTTTCAAATGAACTGTAGGCCATGGTATTATATGTTGAAATCAAGAACATATGGGCATCTTTTAAGTTCAAGAGTGGTAAAATCATCTTGCCATGCATATCGTTATTTAAGCCTTCGTAAGCTCTATGTTTCTTATCAGCAAAATCAGGATTTGTTGTTTTTGGTTCCACGATATAGACATTATCTTTGGTTGCTTTGATGAACCAATCATTCAAGTCTGTATCTTTTGTGAAGAGTTCCATGTTATATTTCAGGAAGTCATTTAGGTTGCCAGAAAGAGTATTTTTAGCAACTACTTCACGGAAGGCATCGTGTGTACGAGTTCCTTTGACATAATCTTCTTTTGAACCAATTTCAATCAAACGGTCTAATACACTTACATTCTTACCATAGAAGTCTGGCTTGAACAACATGAGTTGCTTGATATTGAAATCATCAAACTTCACTCCGTAATAACGGTTAAGGTAAGATAGGCCAAGTAGAATCGCTGCCTTGTTATCATCAATTTTCTTGATTAAAGCACGTTTAGCAGCCTCATCTGTGTTTAATTGATGATCCTCATTTTCAACCAACTGTTTCACAAATTTAGTAAGATTATCCTTAACTTCTTTGAAGGTTTCTTCAAGATAAAGGTTCTTAATAGCATTAACTTTGTTTGGACCAGTTCTACCAAGGTGCGTGTAGATTGGGTCAGATTGTAATTCCACAGGACTCAATTTTTCAACAATAGCATTGATGAGATCACTACGGTCCTTGTCAACCATATTCGGAGTATAAACAACTTCACCAAGTTCTGCAATACCGTACTCTTTCACTTGTTTCACTTTTGAATCTTTAGGTGAAATGGTAAAGATATCTTTTGTCTTATCTGCATAGTGGATCATAATATGATCAGCATCAGCTAATTCCGTCACAAAGGTATTGCCTTTCATAGCAGTTACAGACAATACTTCTTTAGTCAAGAGAGGACTTCCTGCAGCTAATTTATTACCTTGGTCTACAATCCACTCTTTATTATAGAAAGGTTGAAGTTTTGCAATATTACGGTAAGCTAGCTCACGAGTTGCATCATAACTATCAATTGCTTTGTACTGATCGTCTTTGTTTAGACTGTTATTAAGCTTGTCTTCAATAGGTTTGCTGCTGGTAAATTTATCAGCAGTGATTCCCATTGCTTCAATTTTTTTCTCGGCTTCTGCCAGTGAGATACTTGGAATTTTACGGGAGTTGTTAAAGGATTTCTTCCCTTCACTCACACCATCAACACTATAATTACGTTTGGTTCTTGAATAAGTGAAGTAGTCGTCAGCATCAATATCTGAGTGACCAAACACCACCTCACCTGTTTTGACTTTCATCATAGTGATGTTGTCTTCAATAGTACCTAAGGCCCAGTTAGTACCCAGCAATCCACCAGACTGAACAGCTTCTTTCAGTTCGATAGAACCTTTAGCAACTGAATTTCTTAGGACCCCTTCTTTACCGACCGTGTAGTTATTAGCACCATTTTGAGATGAATAGACTAGTCCTGCAGCTTTTGCTTTATTACCAGTAATTTCAGCATCAACGTATGCTTTCTCAACAACACCCTTCCAGTTTTCACCAAGAATACCAGCTAAATAGCCTCCTCTATTGCCAGCAGCGTGAAGTTTACCGATAAAGGCGACATTACTTACTTTTCCACTACCATCAATTTTATTGATAATACCAGCTACATCATTGTTACCGACAACATTTCCAGTTACTTTGACGTTTTCAATAGTTGCATTATTTTTGATGACATTAGCAATTGGAGCTACTCGATCAACTCCAGGCATATCAATATTGACATTTTCTAGTAAGAGATCCTTAACTGAACCACCTTCGATGTTTCCAAATAATGGTTTAGTGATATTATGAATAGCAAATTTATTACCATCAGTACTTCCCAATGAACCTTTAAAGGCATTGGTTACATAAGATTTGCCAGCAGCTGGTACATTATTAGCATTCATATTGCTACCAAGTTTAAATGTACCAGTAGGATTGGCTTGCATAGCTTTTACAAGTTCATTAAAGTCGTAGTAAACATCACCTTCGTGAGCTTTTGGCTTAGGTAAATAGTGTACATACTCTTCAGTGAAACGATTTTCTGCAGTACGTTGAATCAAATCAGGTGCCTTAGCAGTTACTTTGTATAGTTTATTTCCATCTACAGTAACTTCTTCGATTTTATCAACAGCTAGTTTCGTAACCTTGTTATCGTGAGTCGTAACTTTTAAGTAGTAAAGCTTAACATTCGATGGTTTCTCGGACAAGAGACTACTGTCGGTCTCATTACCTTGGTCATCCACACTGATTAAGCTTGTTTCCTTAATATTTTTGACTTCGACTTTTTTAAGGTCAATTCTCAGTGGTTCTTCCTTAAGAACTTCTTCTTCGTCACCATTACCACGATCATACGCCATAGTCGTCGCAAGTGTATAATCCTTGTAATAATCTAGATCAGCTAAAGCTGTCGCAAGATTAGACTCTGAAATAGCAAATGTCTTAATAACTTGATCGCCTTTTTTCAACACTGCTTGAATAGACTTGATAGTCACTCCATCTGGTTTTTTAAGGCTATAAGTTGCTTTTGCACTTCGATTCAATTCTTCTGTATCAACTTTAGTTAATGTTAGAGTAGGTTTTTCTAATTCCTTAGTACCTTTTTTGATAATGTGGTCTTGTGCCTGTTCAAGAACTTCTTCTGAAACAGTAGGCGCATCTGCAGTTTTCACACCCTTGATAGTCTTGTAAACTTTGGTAATTTTCTTCTTACCATTCTTACCTACCTGAGCAACTGTTTCAGTTCCCTTGAGTAGACTAGAATCTTGTTCCATTATCGTTTTAAAAGGAACTTCTTCAACAGAAACTTCTTCGGTTTGGCCTTCAATTGGTTTGGTTCCGCGACTGATTTTTTCAGCTACAGGAGCTTTAACAACTTCCGTACTAGTGGTGATAGCTTCGCCAACTTTCTCCCCATCTACAGTTTTATAGACACGATGTATGAGTTGACTACCAGCTTCACCCTTTTGAACAACACTTTCTTCGTCTGTATAGCGATTAGAATCCGATAGGTATTCTGTAGAATATGGAATTGTAACAGTTTCTGTTTCTGTCACAGTTGATTCTGTTAGATTGTATTCTGGCAAGCTCGGTTGAATGAGAGATTCACCCACATGACCTTCCTCTTGAGTGCCCTTAGCTGTCACTTCGCCTGTATATTCTGGAAGTTCAGGTTGGATTGGAGATTCTCCTACATGACCTTCCTCTTGGGTACCCTTGGCTGTCCCTTCGCCTGTATAGGCTGGGAGTTCAGGTTGGATTGGAGATTCTCCTACATGACCTTCTTCTTGAGTACCCTTGGCTGTACTATTCTCTGGTTGGGCTGGAGACTCTGGTTTGACAGGAGACTCACCAATAGGAGCTTCTTCTTTGGTGTCCTCAGTTGTTTCTTCACTTGTATGAACAGGAGGTTCTGGTTGAACGAGAGATTCGCTTCCTTGAGTTTCTCCCTGTGTTGCTGTAGTTGTAGTCTCTTCGCTGTAGGTTGGAAGCTCTGGTTGAACAAGTGATTCGCCTTCACGAGCTTCTTGTGTCACTTTATCTGTAATCAAGTTATTGTCTTGATTATTTTCAGGCATTGAAACCTTCAAATCAGCTTCTTTGAAGTAACCAATGTAGTCATATCCATCAATTTGAATAACTCCATTCGCTAAATCTTCTTTACTACATGAAGAGAGTGTCTGATTATAAGATTGTAGGACCTGATTTTCAAAAGCCTTAGCAGTAAGAGGAATAAAGTAACTACCTCCAAGGGCACCAATCAGTAGGATTCCAACTACCTTATTGCGATGTTTCTTAGATATTAAGAGGACCGCTAAAGAAGCCGTTGCAAAACCGAGCCCCGCTAGCGCTAATTCTTTACTTCCAGTATTTGGTAACTGCTGGCTTCCAACTTCTTTTTTTCTATAAACAAGATAAACAATATCATCTTGTTCTAAATTCGACGGAAGCTCTCTATGAATAAGGGCTTTTTCAGCTTCTGTCAGCTCTTGCTCTGCCAAATAGCGATAGTGTACCTGATTTGGCTCACAAACTTCATTAGCTACTACTTGATCAAGCAAGAGACTGTTAGCACCAAAAAGCAAGGCCCCGATGATAGCAGAACCGACTCCAACAGAGAACTTTCTAATAGAATATTTTATAACCTTTTCAACTTGTTTCTTTTCCATTTTACGATTTCCTAATAGCATCTTGTGGGTATTGAGCACGCGCCCCTCCAATCAGTTTTGGACGACTAGCGAGCGCAGTTACGTGGGCATGGCCGATTGATTTTAAAACTGGACGTATAGGTACTTGAACATGCTTGATATGCATCCCAATAGCCGTATCTCCAATATCAAGGCCTGCATCAGCTTTGATAAATTCGACCTCAACTGGGTCTTTCATATAGCGAAAGGCCGCCAATTGACCAGAACCTCCAGCATGCAAAGTCGGTAGGACACTAACAATCTCGAGATTGTTTTTGATAGCAACCTCTCGTTCTACTACCAAGGCCCGGTTGACATGTTCACATCCCTGAACTGCTAGATGGATACCTCTTGATGACAAGATTTCTAAGATTTTTTGAACAATTAATTCTCCAATTTCTTGACTAGAAGCTTTCCCAATATGTCCTCCTATCACCTCACTGGACGATAAGCCCAAAACAAAGAGAGCCCCCTCATGGAGAGAAGCCTTTGCCAGCACATCTTCTAGGATTTCCTCTACCTCTTTTTGTAAATGTCCTTGGTCCATACTTTACCTCGCTTATTTCTTTCTATGATATCGTTTTTTCATTATTTTAGCAAGCTAGGGACATTGGCCTAAGTCCTATTGACTCTTCTACTTTTTAATCAAAAAAGACAGAGAATTTATATCCCTGCCTCATTTTTATCTATCTTTAGACCTTTTGAAGTCCTTGAACAGCATCATGATTGATGATGACTTGTCCATATTCTTGAAGGACTGAGCGACTGATATCACTATCATCCGCAAATTCGCGCATACGTGCCAATAACCATGCTGGATAAAGACTTGGATGATCCTCTACATCAACCAAAACTGTTAGATAGTATTGGTCATTCATCTTGTAGAGTTCTGAAGTCTCCATTTGGTAATCAACCGTTTTAGCAAAAGAAACTAAACTAGCTAGGTTGTCAAAACGTAAGATGTAGTAGATATAAGGTTCTCTTTTCCCTTCATCCACCTCAGCAATTTCATCAATTGATGCTTCCTCTTCTTTTTCAACCTGCTCTAAAGATTGAATGGCTTCAATATCCTCTTTAGTTTTCTCTGCCATGGTTTTCTCCAAAGTCTTCAAAAATTCATCTGGAGACATTTTCGCTAACTCATCCATATCTGGAAGATCTGCCAAATCTTCAAAATCCAAGTTTTGGTCAATCTTAGACTTGGTCACAAAGACATCAACCTTATCAGGCTTCGGTGTCACTCGGAAGCTAAGCATTCCTGTATCCAAAAAACTGTCTGGCATTTCTAGCTCATCCAAGATTGCATAGAAAAACTCTTCTGTTTTTTCCTGTGGAACGAGAAAGTCTGCGATTTCCATTCCACGATCCATCAAATCTTCTAAAGACATCGTGATTTTTAAAGTCGTATCACTGATTTGTTTCATTTTCATAGTTCGTAACCTCATACTTTCAGTTCTATCTATTATACAAGATTTAAATGATTTTATCAAAAGAATGGCGTTGGAATGTGATATAATACTAGTATCTATTTTAGAATGTAAGAAAGAAAGTTTCATGAAAAATATAAAAGTTAACGCTTTGGCTAGCTTGCTGGTCAATATTTTAAACATCGTTTTTCCCCTGATTACTAATCCCTATCTAACACGGATTCTTAGTAAATCAAATTACGGCTACTTTAATACAGCTAACACCTGGGCGAGCTTTGTCATTCCACTAGCTGCCTTTGGGATTTACAATTATGGGATTCGAGCAATTAGTAAAGTAAAGGATGACAAAAATAAGATTAATTATGTCTTTTCTAAGTTGTTCTATATTTCGCTCATTACTTCAGTTGTAACAACAGCTATCTATTTCCTCTTTATTTATTTTGATACTAGTATTGTCAATCTAAAAATCCTTTACTATATCCTCGGAATTCAAGCCCTTTTCCAATTCCTAAATATTGAGTGGATGAACGAAGCCTATGAGAACTATTCATTTATCCTTTATAAAACACTAGTTATTCGTATTGGAATGTTGATTGCTATCTTTGCTTTCGTTAAGACTCCTGATGATATTGTTCCCTATGCTACAATCATGAGTGCGACAACTATTATCAACTATCTACTCAGCTTCCTATGGATTAAACGAGAGGTTTCCTTTGTCAAGATTGAAGTCATTGAACTCATCAAAGCATCTAAGCCTCTTCTGACCATGCTACTCCTTGCAAATGCCAATATGCTTTACACCTTGCTGGACCGTATGTTCATTACCAAAGGACCTGATGAGAATTACATCTCCTACTACACTATTGCTTCAAGTATTGTTATGCTGATTGCTAGTGTCCTGAGTGGAGCTATCAATGTCAGCATTCCTCGACTTGGTTACTACTTAGGAAAAAAAGATTTTCATTCTTATAAGTATCTGGTCAACCAAGGTGCATCTCTCTTTTTCTTCCTCATGATTCCGACTAGTATCGGAATCATGGTTTTAGGAACCTATGCAACTGTTATCTACTCTTCTGAGAAATATATAGAAGCAGGAATTGTAACAAGCGTCTTTGCCTTTCGAACCATTATCTGGGCTATCGAATTAATCCTTGGAAAGCAAATTATCTTTATCAATGACCATGAAAACCGATTAACAGCTTTCTACTTTATCGGTGGCGGTGTCAATGTCATCCTAAACTCTCTACTCCTTTTCAACAACATCTTTACTCCTGCCTACTACATCGGGACAACGATTATTGCTGAAGCAATTGTGGTTCTGCTTGAAATCCGCTTTATTCAGAAACATAAACTCTTGGATTTGAAAGAAATCTTTGGAACATTAGCTCGCTACACAATTGTGTCACTAGGCTTTATTCCAATTTACTATATCTGTAAAATTCTCTTCCAAGTTCAGTCATACACAGTGAATATGGCTATGCTCAGTATGGTGGTAGCTACAATTGCCGGATGTGCTATCTATTACGCTGTCGCTCTCTTTGTAATGAAGGATAAAACCCTTCACTATGCACTGGATCTAGTTCGTGCTAAAATCAAACGAAGTTAACAAAACACCTATAAAGCTTAAGCTTTATAGGTGTTTTTATTGTAGAAAAATTTAATTAAAAGTCATTTAGAAACTTAATTCTTTTCTTGGCTCGTTTGTGTCTTAGGTTCAGTAGATTGATTTTTTTCCTCAGACGCAACAGATGAGCTTTCTGTTTGTTGAGTTCTCTCTACTTCTGTTGTTTCGAAAATGTGCCCCTGACTATTTGCTACCGTTTGTTCCTGAGTTGTTACCTCGGTTGTAACAGTCGTCCAAATTCCATCTGCATTGAGCTTGTACCCGTCAGGACTTGTTCCATTTCTTAGGAGAGAACCATTTGTTTGGAAATAGTACCAGTTACCATTCAGTTGTTGCCAACCAGTTTCCATAGCACCACTTGCATTGAGATAATAGCTGGCTCCATTTATCTCTTGAAGGCCTGTTAGCATGATACCTTCCTTGTCGAGATAGTACCAAAGACCTTTGTCTTTGAACCAACCTGTTTTCATGGCACCACTTCCTGTGAAGTAATAATAATGGTTATCAAGCCATTTCCAACCTGTCTGCATAGCGCCACTTGAGTTCAGGTAATAACGGGAACCATCAATCTCTTGAAGGCCTGTTAGCATCACACCTTCTTTATCTAAGTAGTACCAAGTATCTTTATCCTTGACCCAGCCAGTTTTCATAGCTCCGGAGCTAGCAAAATAGTTCCAATGACCCTCAATTAAGGCCCAACCAGTTTGCATGATACCATTTTGATTAAAGTAATAGGTAGTGCCGTTGATATTCTTTTTACCAACTGTTCGAATACCATCTTCATCATAATAATACCAGCTTGAACCTTGCTTTTGCCAACTAGATGCGCTACCTTCTGTTTGAAGAGCGCCACTACTTGCAAAGAGCATCTTCTTGCCATTAAAGACTTGTAAGCCAGTCAGCATTTTACCATCTTTATCAAAGAGATATTTTTGCCCACCGATTTCGGCTAATTCATTAAATCGTCTTGCACCATTTGACTGGATATAGTACCAACTATTTTCATGATAGAACCATCCACCAGTTTGCATTTTACCATTTGCATTAAGATAATACCAATTTCCTTCACCATAAGGATTCCAACCATCATTTACATTAAGCCACCGTCCTACCTGCATTTGGCCTTTTCCGTTAAAGAAATAGTTGCTACCATCAATTTCTTGCCACCCGATAGCCATCTGACCATCTTTCAAGCGATATTTCCAATGGCCATCTTCTTGATACCATTTCTCATCAACAGTGGGAATATTTGGAAAATCTCCTGAAACGTTGGTAAAACCTTTATCACTAATGTCAAATACTGTTGCATCTTGAGTTTGACTAGATGCATGAATCACTTGAATATTTTTCTTTTGGAGATAATCTCTCGTTGAAGCAAGGTTAATATCACCTCCAGTCGTCTGAATGACCATACTAGGAGAAAGATGATTAATGAAGTCAATTGTATTAGAAATCTTAGCATCATAGTGATGATTCCATTTCATCATATCTACTTTGCCAATCACAGGACCTAACTTGTCTTCTGCTCCTTCAGCATTATCTAAGTCACCACCAAGATAAATTCTTTTTCCTGCAACAGTTACTACTGCTACAATTGAATTGGAATTATCATCAAGAACTCTTTTTAAGTTCCCATCAGAATCATATTCATTTTTATAATTATAAAGCTGAATATCCATGTCACCAAATTTGAAATGACTATCCTGATCTTTGATATCTTGAATTAATGTAACACCCTTATTCTGTGCAGCACGAAGAGCATTATCGTAATTGAAAAGGTTATCCCACAATCCCCAAGTGCTTGTAATTCGTTGATCCGAATATTTTTTCAAATAGAATTTATCGACTTGATAGCGATTAAGAATTTCATCTGCTCCACCTATGTGATCACTATGAACATGAGTCCCTAGTATAAAGTCTAATTTCTTTACTCCTAACTGATCAAGATGACGAATTAAGCGATCTTCTAATACTTGATAATTGTTAGTAGAAATTCCCCATCGATTTGGATAACGTGTATCCGTTCCATCCGGAAAGTCATAATCCTCTCCCATATCAATCAAAGCATAGTGACCATTACTTTCTAGTAAAATAGCATCACTTCCAGAGTTAGCTTTGGTATTGATAAAATGGATTCGATTCCCTGCACCTGCTGAGATAGTATCTGCATTTACTGTTTGTGCATGAATTATTGTTGCAGATAGAAGCACGGCACTAAGTAATATTGATTTTGTAAAACTTTTCATAAGGCATTCAGCTTTCTCTATTAATTCTCTACTCTTTCGCTAATCAATCCAATAATTCTTCTCATTTCCTGGTATCTGTTTGTCAGCAGGAGGTGGAGTCATATAATCTTCCCCAAATTCATAGACAAGAATCTCATGATATCTTCTTGGTACTTTTAGGATTAGATTTTCATAAGGCATATCAATTGTATCGTATAACCATTCTGTTTTAATACCAGCTGGATAGTAAGAGTCATAAGTTGAACAAACCAAGTCTGTAGAATTTTCAACACTGTATTTTAAGGCAAGTTGTTCTAGCTTTTGATTCCAGAATTGAGGAGATGTAAATCTGAATATTGCTGACGCGATATAACGAGGAAGATTTTTAATCCCTCCGTTTTCGTATTTAATTCCTTTAAAGTTCAAAGACGATAGACGAATTAGTTGTTTATATAGTTTCATTTTCTTACGATCTTGTTCGTCTGTAACAAGACCATCGTACGGGAAGACATCTACGCAAGTTCCAAGCACAACACTTGGATCTAAAAGATTCGAATCTCTCCGTGTTCGAATATCGTAAACACGCATATAACTATATGGATAACCCTTCGTTTCTCTAAAAGAAATCAGCTTATAGTATGGGTGGTTATCGTTTTTTAGAACTGCGTATAACTTTTCAAATTCATCTCTAGCTAAAGAAATATCTGTATCATCATCCCAAGGAATAAAACCTTTGTGACGAACTGCTCCTAATAAAGTTCCAAAATCGATAAAATATTTGATATCATGTTTTTCACAAACTTGGTGTAAGTATTCTAGAATTCCAAGCTCAATTTGCTTGATTTCTTCAAGGCTTAAGATTCTTTCTGACATTATTTGTCACTCCTAATCTTTACTTCTTTGTTTAAATAATAATCTATTGGTTTTCAGTAATCTTCCACAATTTGAAGTCATGATGCGAAACTTGTTGTTCAACTGGTGGTAACTGCATATAATTTCCATAATCTGAAGTTAAAATTTCATGATAATGTTTTGGAATCATAAATTCCTTACCTTCAAAACTGCCAGCTTCAACTTGTTCTAACCATTCACGTTTCCAAACGGGTTTATTCATATCTTTATAGACAACATAGTCCACCAATTCATAATCTTCTACTTTTCTAGATTTAGCAAGCTCATCAATTTGGGCAACATACTTATTTGTGTTAGTGAAATAAAAGATAATAACAGAAATATAGCGGATAATTGAATTTACTACACTTTTACTATTCGTAATTCCTTTGAAAGTGTAGCAACTTAATTGACGCTTTTTAATAATCTTGGTCATCTTATCTTTAAATGCCTGATCATCTTCATACCCGTCAACAGGGAAAATATCGACATAAATTCCCATATCTGAATCAATTCGAACATCTTCTTCAACCAAATAGGTATGATTGTCTTGAACTTTCATGAATGGATAGACATAGTTGACATTATTTTTATAAGACATTAATTCATAGCGCTCGTCTGGATGTGCAATCATATAATCTTGCAGCTTTTCATAATCATCACGAAGCATACAAATATCCATGTCATCGTCCCAAGGAATAAAACCTTTATGACGAACAGCCCCAATTAAACTACCATAGGACAAGAAGTATTGGACACCAATTTTATGACACACTTCATGGATATACTCCATGATTCCTAACTCCATTTGTTGAATTTCAGAAATATCAGTTACTTCTTTGTAACGAATATTTTTTTCTTTCTCACAAATCATTAGACCATATCCTACAACTAACCAAAAAATGATGTTGATGAAGTTGGTTGAATACATAATTTGGCTCTCAAACAACTGACCAAATAAAATTCCAAAGAATAGAATCATAATCAGTTTTTCACTATTTTTCTTTGATTTAACTAAGTAAGAAACAAAGCGGAAACCAACATAAGCAATGATGAGTATGAAAGAAATAAGACCCAAGAATCCGGAACTCACAAAAATCGTAACAAAGATATTGTGGAAATTACCTCCAATAAGTGAGTTTTCAATTTCAAATTTACTAAAATATTTTGTGTAATAATCTGATACGTTTCGAACACCATAACCAAATAGAGGTTTTGCACTTCCCATTTTGATTGCATTTTTCCAAATATATGTACGTCCACTTGGAGTTGTTTCAATCAAGTGAAGTTCCCCATTTTTCTTAGCAACATCCGAATCAGTTTCAGAATAAGATTCACCTTTATTTAAGTCAATTACAGTTGCCTTGGCTGCTGAAATATATACTGAAGTTAAATAACTAATACCAATATTGCTACCTGTTAGTAAGATACTAGCTACTAAAAAAGTTAGCCATTTTTTGGCAAATCTTCCCCTAGTGACAAAAATACAATAGAAAACTAGCATTAGAAGAACTGATAAAAGAGCTCCCCTACTTTGCATTGTTGCAAAATAAACTAACTGAACGACATTATTAATTTTAAGATAAACAGAGTATTTGCTTCCCTTATGTATTAAATACATAGCAAAAACTATACTAATGTATGAGAAAATCGCACTGGCGTTAGGGTTAACAAGTCCCCATAATCGGCCATTCATTACTCCGTAATAATAAGAGTTCTCTCCAATCTGAAATAGAATTAAAACTCTTGAAAGTAATAAAGCAAAAGCAAATATAGCCGAAGCAAATGAGACAATCTGTATGGTTCCTGCAATCATACCTATTAACTTCCTTAGCTGATTAGGTTTTACCATGGTAAATAATAAAACATAAGCCAGCATAAAGAAAATTTCAACCATATTTCCAAGCAGGTGTCCAGAACTATTAATGAGCGCTGATAAAAAGTGACTGCCCACTAAAAGACCAAATAGGGTAAGAAACTTCTTATCTATCTCTATTCGTTTCCAATTAAAAAATAAAGTTAAACAAATTGACAGAACAACAACTGCTGAAAGCCCCTTATAAATCGGATTGGTTACTTTATAAATTAACGAACTCATGCTTAAAATCGAAATGAAAACAAAAAGATATGAAATCCACAATTTTGATTTTTCAAAGCATTCATTCATTTTTGAGAAATTCATCTTCAACTCCTTTAATGACATTATTTATTCAAGCCTACAATTTGTCTATAAATCCATGGAGAAATTCCTAGTGACAAAATGGCTATTTTCCGCAAACTAGTAAAATAAGGATCTCTCAATATTTCCGAGATATGACTAACTATCCACTTTCTCAATTGAGTTTTCTCTTTTTTATATTCTGTCGAATCTGTGAAGATTATTTTATCGTACACTGTAATATAAGACCAAGATTCTCTATTTACTAATTCAGGTTTTAATTGAGGGAAACATTGGTAAACTTTAGGAATAATGATTTTATATACTTCTATAGTGTCAAAAACATGACTATTAACAGATGTAGTTGCGCTCCCTTCTCTATGATCGTAATAGTATATTGGTTTGTCTATAAATACACTCTTACATTTTGTTTCAAGTAAAACTTCTGTTAAGAATAGAGCATCTTCTGCTAAATGATAATCTGTACTAAATTTAAAATCTTCAATTAATTCCTTTTTAAATAATTTTGCAACAGGGAAAAAAGAAGTTCGAGTAGTCATCAATAGTTCTTTCATGGTTTGCTCAGCAGACCATACTGACTCTTGACCTGAAAAATCAGGCAAATCTGTCACTTGTCCATTTTTTACATGATGCAAACGAGCAACTGAGAAACCAACAGAAATATCTGATTTTACTGCGCTTATCAAAGTTTCCAAATAATCTGGCGTAATAAAATCATCACTATCAACAAAAGTTATCCATTCTCCGGTTGAGTTTTGAATACCTACATTTCTAGCATTGGAGACTCCAGCATTCTCAAGATGAAAAACCTTGATATTCTCATTTTTAGAAGCCAGCTGATCACACAAGTCACCACTCTGGTCTGTCGAACCATCATTAATAAGAAGCAATTCAAAATTGGTATAAGTCTGCTTTAAAATCGACTCAACACATCGTTCAAGATAATTTTCTACGTTGTATACAGGAACAATGATACTAATTTTTTCTTGCATTGTATTCTCCCTTATATTCTGTATAGCTCTTATCCATATCTGCTATTATGGCATCGTGGTGAGGTACTTGCTTGTCTGCAGGCGGTGGTGTCATATAGTCACCAAAAGCTGTGCTAAGATAAGCGTCATAACCAACCGGAATAGGCATTTCTGTTCCTTCGAATGGTAGGAAGATGTTGTCTTCAAAGGCCTGAATTGGATACTTTTTCTTCATGTATCCTGGCCCTGAACATAATTCTGTAATGCCATCACTTTCGGCTGGTCCATACTTGGTCATTTCTTTCTCAGCCTTTTTCCAGATACGATAGCGAAGCGATTTAGGAGTCAACCCTAGTAAAATGGTACTACCCCACTTCATGAGAGCTCCATGCTTTTCTGGAATGGTTTGTGCACAAAATAGAGAATAAATCAAAGCCCAGCGGACCTGTTTCTTGCGCTCTGCTGGATTTTTAGGGTAGTAGTCCAAGGGAAGAACATCCAAAGCCAAGCCGTGTGGTAAATCCAAATCTTGTTGATAAGGCTTGATACAAGTCGTCTCCTTATCTCGAATCGTGATAAAAAGGTTACGATCTACATAATCTTTAGAACTCTTTGATAGGAAGTAACGCTTATCCGCATATAGAGGCCATAACTCTGCTAGTTTTTCATAGTCCTTTCGCGGCATAAAGAAGTCCAAATCATCATCCCAAGGGATGAATCCCTTATGACGCAAAGCACCGATAGCACCTCCGCCACATAAATAACAGAGCAAGTCATGTTCTTTACAAAAGGCGACAAAATATTCAGCCATCTCTAAGCTACGGGCTTGAATTGCCTTTAAATCACTCATCTCATTCTCATCCTCTTCTATAGAATTACATCATTTCATTATACCATAAAAATGACCCAAAAATCCATCTGATTATGTAAAAATCAAAGCCTGAAGCACCTATTTTATTAGATGTTTCAAGCTTTGATTTTAATGTTTTTATCATCTAAATCCCATTTGGGCTAGTTTATTCTGGTAGGCTTTTTGATCCACTCGAAGTGCTAGACCTCCATATACATCATAGTCATCTACCCAGTCTCCAAGTTCCGGTACTGTTAGTCTTTCAATACCGTTCTGACCTCCTTCGAGGACGGATAAACCGTTGGTCAACAAGAAGGTATAAGGAAGGTTTGTAGATGTCATGGCGAATACTTTACCAAGTGCTTCTGAACCTGTGAAAAGTTTTGTAGGATCTTTAATTTGCTGTAAAACAGCAGTCATGACTTGTTGCTGTCTACGAGTGCGTCCATAGTCGCCTTCATCATCATCACGGAAACGTGCATAGTTGAGAAGAGTTGAACCGTTCATTTGTTGTGTCCCAACTTTAATAGTCTGTGTAGGTGATTCGGTTTCTGTCGCATGCAAGTCATCACCGACTGTCGCTTCTTTAACTGGAACACCATTTAGGGTTGAAAATTGAGCATCAATGGTCACACCGTCAGGGAAAAGCGTGTCAATAGCAGTCGCAAAGGCTTGGAAATCTACAAGAGCATAGTATTTGATATCTAGGTCAAAATTATCTTTAAGGACCTTACGTACCATTTCAGCCCCTTGTTTTCCTTCTTGTTCACCTAATTCGTAGGCTAAGTTCAACTTGTGGTCAGTTTGTTTTTGTCCGTTAATAACTTGGCTATAACCATCAATATAAACTAGGTTATCTCGCATAAAACTTACAAGCTTAAGTTTTTTATCTTTACCACTTACATTCAGAACCATAATAGAATCTGTCCGTGTTTCTGCACTATTCTGTCCAATACGGCCGTCTGTCCCTAAAATAAGAATATTGACACCATCTCTTGTATCCTGTCCATTGAAAACTTCAACTTGGGCAGCCTTGGCATCTTTTGGTTTGTCTGAATCAGCTGTTTGCATCCCTTTCAAAAACATGATGATCATTCCAACTAACACAAAAAGCAATAAGGTGAAAACCCATCCAAACAAACGTTTAAAAGAGAACCCTCTTTTCTTTTTGAGCTTCTTGACTTTTTGTTTTGGAACTTTATGTCGAGAGCTGCGACTTCTTTTGCCATAAGTTGGAAGGCCTATATTAGATTCTTCTTGAGGGAGTTCTTGCAAATCTTCGAATTCTTCCAAGTCCTCACGATAAACCTGACGAACTTCTTGTTGCGGCTTATCCAATTTAGCTTGTAAAAAAGCAAACTCCCGCTTTTCTTTATCATTTAGATAGTGGATGTTTTTTAATAGATAGTCGTAACGTAGTTTCTCATGGTGTGTCAGAGGATTTTCTCTAGTCATTCCTTCTCCTTCCCTTTATCCTGTATGGTATAGATAGGGTAAGCTCCTAGTACTTTATAGTGGATCCCAATCGTTTCTAATTCTTTTTGAGCAAAATGGACCAATTCTTTATCAGCATAGTCCACATCAATGATAAAAAAGTACTCACCTAGTGCTGTTTTTAGGGGGCGACTCTCAATCTTAGTTAGGTCAATCCCGCGCCAAGCAAAGGTAGAAAGCGCCTTATATAAAGCTCCTGGAAGATTGTCTGGCAAGGTCAATGCTAGACTCATCTTTTCAGAATCTGCATTCAAGGGGATTTGTGGTGCCTTGGGACCTAACACCCAAAAGCGAGTGAAATTGGCTTCCATTTCTTGAATATCTTGAGCAATTAATTCCAAACCATATTCTCCAGCCGAACTTTTGGGGGCAATGGCCGCAAAAGGCTGATCTGGATGCTCGGAAACATAGCGCGCAGCGTATGCTGTACTGGCAGTGACTTCTAGTTGAGCATCTGGATAATGCTCATCGATAAATTTCTTTCCCTGCGCCAAGGCCTGCGGATGAGAAAAGATTTTCTCAATTTTAACTTGCCCTGGCACCGCCATCAACTGTTGATGAATTGGCTGCACAATCTCCGCCACAGCTTGAATACGAGCTTGATGAAAAAGATAGTCTAAGGTCTCATGAACACTACCTTCAATGGAATTTTCAACTGGCACTACTGAATAGTCTGCTAATCCCTGTTCATAGGCCTTGATAACGTCCGTAATATTTGAAAAAGGCTCTAGTTCCTCATGAGGAAAAGCCGTCTGCACCACATGGTGCGAAAAAGATCCTTTAGGGCCTAGATAGGCAATTTTCATCTCAGTTCCTCTATAATTTCTTTTGGGCTTAATCTTGCCACATCTACAACTCGACTAGCTACTTCTTCATACCAAGCCTGTCTTTCATCAAAAATTGCAGCCAATTCTTCCTTGCTATTCTTTAAAAATAGTGGACGTTGATTATCCTTATCGGCTGAAATTCGTTGGTAAAGGATCTCAAAATCTGCTTTGAGGTAGATGTTGTCTGGATTTTGTTTGAGCAAGGCACGATTACGCGGAGAAATAACTACGCCTCCACCAGTTGAAATGACCTGGTCTGTTTTTAATAAATCAGCTAAAACCTTTGATTCTACTTGACGAAAGGCTGCTTCTCCTTTATCTTCAAAGAAACGAGCAATCGGCATTCCTAGCCGGTCTTCTAGTAAAGCATCCATGTCTACAAAATCAGGATCCAGCTTTCTAGCAATAGTCGTTTTCCCTGACCCCATAAATCCTAATAGAACCTTAGCCATGAATCAAAGTCTCCAAATCATCAAAGAAGCTTGGATAGCTAGTGTTGATAGCTTCGGCACGATCCAATTCAACTTCTCCATCTGCAACCAAGAGAGCTGCAATGGCTGTCATCATACCGATACGGTGGTCTCCAAAGGTATTGACTCTAGCGCCATGAAGGGTAGATTTCCCTTTGATAATCATTCCGTCTGCTGTAGGAGTAATACTTGCTCCCATGCTATTTAAAGCATCTGCGACAACTTGAATGCGATCCGTTTCTTTAACCTTGAGTTCTTCTGCATCTTTGATAACTGTTTGACCTTGAGCTTGGGTAGCAAGGAGCGCGATAATCGGCAATTCATCAATTAAACGTGGAATCAAGGCTCCGCCAATTTCTATCCCGTTTAGTTCTGAAGTCTCGACAGTCAAGGTTGCAGATTTGGCAATTGGATCCATATCAGTAATCTCTAATTTCCCGCCCATAGCTCGGATAACATCAATAATCCCTGTACGAGTTTCGTTAATGCCGACATTCTTAAGTACCACTCGAGAATTTGGAACAATCAAACCAGCGACCAACCAAAAGGCTGCACTAGAAATATCTCCTGGAACCACGACCTTTTGTCCACTTAGTTTCTGTGGCCCCTGGACAGTGATTTTCTTCCCATCGACACTCAAGTCTCCACCAAATTGACGCAGCATATCTTCTGTATGGTTACGAGTGCACTCCTTCTCGACAATGAGTGACTGGCCTTGAGCCTGCAAAGCTGCAAAAATCAAGGCTGACTTGACTTGGGCAGAAGCGATTGGCAATTCGTATTGAATAGGTCTTAAGTTTTTCGTTCCCTTTAAGTGCAACGGTGGCAAGTCTCGCTCTGTATGACCAGAAATACTAACTCCCATCTTTTTCAAGGGAAGAGTTACACGATCCATAGGGCGCTTGGAAAGACTATCGTCTCCAAACATCTCTACTTCAAAGTCTGCACCAGCAAGGACACCTGAAATCAAACGAATAGAGGTCCCAGAATTCCCCATATCTAGAGCATTTTGAGGAACTTTCAAACCATCCATACCGACACCTTGAATGGTAACGACACCGTCCTTGTCCTCAATCTCAACGCCGAGGTCGCGAAAAACTTGCATAGTTGACAAAACATCCTCACCACGTAAGATATCATAAACCTTGGTCTCGCCCTCAGCCAAGCTCCCAAAAATGATAGAGCGATGACTGATGGACTTATCTCCTGGTACGCGAATACTACCATTTAAGTGCTTAATGTTTGTTTTTAACTTCATACTAGACCTCATACTGACAATACTTTTTCTTATTTTATCATAAAAAGTCAGAAATTTCTTAAAAATTCCTGACTTTATGAGGTAAATTCTTATTTTAAAAGTTCTGAAATTGGTTCAAAAACAATTTTTTCAATATCAGAAAGGTAAATCGAAAGTTGTTGCTGTTTGGCAAAGAATTCTGACAAGAGAGAGTTCCCTTGAATCTGCTTGCCAAAACTTTCCATTTTTTCTTGGAAAGAAGCATCTGGAATTTGACCAGTTTGTGCCATGATTTGGATTTCATGTTGAAAAGCAATATAATCTGCAAAAATTTTGCTTGCTTCTGCATCCGCTTGGATGGCATCTCTAGCTTCTTTAACTGCCTTGTATTCAGGCAATTCGCGTAGTCCACGACTTAGTGCATTTGCACTATCATAAATATTTGACATAATTGTCCTCCTTATTTAATAACGACTGTGTAGTCAGTATTTTCTGTAATGACTTGCTCAGCACGTTTTAAATCCTGAGCATTCTTAAAGGAAATTTGCAGAATCCCGTGAACATCCTCACGGTTTTCCTCATTGATATGGATATTGACCAAAGAAGTTCCACGTAGCAATTCCAAGATGCGTAAAATCACATTTTCTTCATCGGGAACATCTACATAAAGGTCAAATGAGCTATCTACTCCTCCGCGTTTATGGATTTCCATAGCCTGACGTTGCTCACGCGCTTGATTGAAAAAGTTCCAGATTTGGTTTTCATCACCCTTACTGATAGCTTGTCCAATCTCGTCCAAACGGCCCTTGAAATCCTCGATGCGTTCAATAATGGTATCCCGATTGGATAAGAGGATAGAAGTCCACATGCCTGGCTCACTTTCAGCAATCCGAGTCATATCTCGAAATCCACCGGCCGCAAAGCGTCGCGCCATTTCATGCTCTTCAGCATAACTTGCAGTTTGTTCCATCAAGCCTGATGCTAAGATATGCGGAAAATGGCTAATCTGAGAAGTCACTCGGTCATGCTCTTCAGCATCGATTTCAATGAAACGAGCATGAAGACCTGACAGCAAGTCTCTCATTTCTTCGAGCGTATCCGGAGTTGTCAGACTAGATGGCGTGAAGATATAATAGGCATTTTCAAAGAGGTTGACATCTGCAGAGGCCGCTCCTGTCTTGTGGCTCCCTGCCATAGGATGAGCTCCAACAAAGCGAACAGACTTATCAGCGAAACATTTTTCAGCTGTAGTTACAATAGCTGACTTGGTCGATCCAGCATCAGAAATAATGACACCTTCTTTCAAGTCCAAGTTGGCCAATTCCTTAATAAAGGCAATAGTTTGCTTGATTGGCAGGGTAAGAATGATGACGTCTGCAAGTGGAGCAAAACTGGCAAAGTCATCCGTCGCTCGGTCAATCATTCCTCTCTCCAAGGCAATATCTCTAGACGCTTGACTACGATTGTATCCTAAAATTTCATAATCAGGATGATCCCGCTTGATTCCGAGTGCCATGGAAGCACCAATCAAACCTAGTCCTGCGATATAGATGGTTTTTGCCATAAGAACTCCTTAATAATTCTTTGTATACTCCCGATGTTTCGCAACAGCTTCTTTTAATTCTTCCAGATTATCAGAGGAGAATTTCTCAAGGATTTCTTGAGCCAAAACCGTTGCTACAACTGCCTCCATAACGACACCTGCTGCTGGAAGAGCAGTAGGATCACTTCTCTCTACTGTTGCTTTATAAGGCTCATGAGTTTCAATATCGACACTCATCAACGGCTTGTAGAGAGTCGGAATTGGCTTCATAACTCCACGAACGATAATCGGTTGGCCGTTGGTCATACCACCTTCGAAACCTCCAAGGTTATTAGTCCGACGAGTATAGCCATCTTCTGGTGACCAGAGGATTTCATCCATGACTTGGCTACCCTTGAGATAACCTGCTTTAAAACCAAGACCAAACTCCACTCCCTTAAAGGCATTGATTGAGACAACCGCTTGAGCTAGTCTTGCATCTAGTTTGCGATCCCATTGAACATAAGAACCCAGACCAACTGGAACACCACCGACAACCGTTTCAACAACACCACCGATGGTATCTCCATCACGTTTAATCTGATCAATATAGTCCTTGATTTCCTGCTCACGTTTTTGGTTGACGATAGAAACTTCTGACTGGGCAGCTAGTCTCTTAATCTCTGCAACTGTTAAGTTTTCTGGAACGTCGATTTCCTTACCACCAAAGACAACAACATGGTTGGCAATTTCAATATCAATCTCAGCCAATAGTCGTTTAGCCACAGCCCCGACTGCTACTCGCATAGTCGTTTCACGGGCAGATGAACGTTCCAGGGAATTTCTCAAATCATCAAAGCGATATTTGATACCTCCTACCAAGTCAGCGTGACCAGGGCGAGGATGAGTGATTTTTCGTTTACTTTTAAGTTTGTCTTCAATATCCTCTGCAGACATGATATCCAGCCACTTTTGATGGTCTTTGTTAATGACATCCATGGTAATGGGAGCTCCTGTCGTCTTCCCATGACGAACGCCAGAAGTAAAGACCACCTGATCGCTCTCAATCTTCATGCGACCACCACGACCGTAACCACCTTGGCGACGTTTGAGATCCTCATTGATATCCTCGGCAGTCAAAGGAAGACCTGCTGGAATTCCTTCAATAATTGCTGTCAGACGAGGACCGTGTGATTCTCCTGCTGTTAAATATCTCATACATTCTCCTTATTTTACCAAGTAATCTTTCATTTCTTCGAGTGAGACGGGGTGAATAGTGGCTGAACCAAGCTCTGGTACCAAGACTAATTTCATGGTGTTCCCACGCGCTTTTTTATCATGAGTCAAGGCCTGATAAAGCTTATCAACATCCCAGTTTTCATAATCAACAGGAAGGCCAAATTTCTGACACATTTCTCGGATAGACTGAGTGATTCCCACTGGCATGAGGCCTTTTTGTTCGGCGACCTTAGAAACCTGAACCATTCCCATGGCTACTGCCTCACCATGCATGACGCGTCCATAACCAGCAGTTGCTTCAATAGCATGGCCAATTGTATGACCGAAGTTGAGATACAAACGAATACCATTGTCCAATTCATCCTCAACTACCATCTTGCGCTTGACCTGGCAAGAATGCTCAATCAAACTTTCTGAATGCTCCAAAATACTCTTCACAGAACCATCCATTTCAGATAATAAGTCCCAGAGTTCTGGATCTTCAATTAACCCATACTTGATAACTTCACCCATTCCTTCAATCAACTCTCTCTTCCCTAAGGTTTCAAGAACGGTTGGGTCAATCAAAACACCATCAGGCTGGGCAAAAGTTCCCACCATGTTTTTTGCAAAGGAAGTGTTCACTCCTGTCTTACCACCGATTGAAGAGTCCACTTGAGCAGTCAAACTGGTCGGAATTTGAACAAAGTGAATACCTCGCATGTAAGTTGAGGCTACAAAACCAGCCAAATCACCAACAACTCCACCACCTAGAGCTACGATACCATCGCTACGAGTCAAGTCTTGCTTAACTAGAAATTCATAAGCCTTTTGAACCGTTGTTAGATTTTTTCGCTCTTCACCCTCTAGGAAGTCAAAAACTGCCACTTGAAAACCAGCATCCTCTAAGCTCAATTTAACTTTTTCTGCATAGAGAGAAGCCACATGGTTATCGGTAATGATAACGACTTTTTGCGGTTGCCAAAGTTCCCGCAACCATTTTCCTGCTTGAGACAAGCATCCTTTTTCAATCTGAATATCATAGGGATGGTGGGGAAGGTCTATTTTGATTTTCATAGCAGTTCTCCTTTTTCTTTATTGATACTTTTGTTTTAATAATTCCCAGATTTGATCTGTTGGCATTTCCTTGCCTGTCCATAACTGAAAAGCTTCAGCTGCTTGGTAAAGCAACATGCCTAGGCCATTAACAGCGTGATTTCCCTGGCTCCTTGCCCACTTTAGAAATGGTGTTTCAAAGGGTTGATAAATCACATCTGCTACCAAGAGCTTTTCTGGTAAAACGATACTTATTGGGATTGGCTGAGATGCTCCATCCATACCCACACTGGTCGCATTGACCAAGAGTTCCGCTTTTCGAATGTTCTCTTGGAGCTCTTGAGCATCATCTAAGGCAAACAAATCTACTCTAAATCCTGTTTCATGCTGTAGCTTCTCTAAGTAAGGTTGTGTTTTTCCCATTGAAGCCGATCGTACAAAGACAGAAACTTGACTGACTCCATCCAAGATTGCCTGCGCCAAAATTGCTTTAGCTGCACCACCTGCCCCTAACAGAACCATTCTTTTTCCAGATATTTTAAAAGAAGGCAAGCTCTTAAAGAATCCCTTGCCATCTGTGTTATATCCAATTAAAGTTCCCTCTCGATTCACCACTGTATTGACAGCACCAATTAAACGAGCTTCTTCACTCAATTGATCCAGATAAGGAATGACCTGCTCCTTGTAGGGCATAGAAAGATTGATTCCAAACATCTGATAACGACGAATATTAGCAACTGTTTCTGCCAAGTCAGTTCCTTTTACTTCCCAAGCAAGGTAAACACCATTAGTATTGGTTGCCTCAAAAGCTGTATTGTGAATGAAGGGAGAAATGGAGTGTTTAATGGGATTTGCGACTACAGCTGCTAAACGTGTGTAGCCATCAATCTTCATTTAGAATCTCCCGAATTTTTTTCATGCTAGATAGAGAAATCTGTCCTGGAGCACTAGCTTCATCCAGACTTGCAAAAGACCAGCTAGAGCCCGTTACATCCGAAGTAATACGTGAGACCTTACCAACTTTACCCATAGAAATGGTTACATATTCTTGTTCAGGGTTCAATGTTTTAAAGCCACGTGTAAAGTTCATCAAATCCAATACATCTTGTTCTGTATGAGCCATAACCGCAATTTTCACAACTTTAGGGTTTAAACTTGTCAACTCAGACAAGATTTCCATTAGATTTTCAGGTGTCTCTTGGAAATTATGGTAGCTCAAGACAAGGTTTGGAAATTCCAACATTTCCTCAAAAACATCCCTATAGCTAAAATACTCAAAATCAATATAATCTGGTTGATAAAGCTGGGCTACTTCCTTGATAATTTGAACATATTCTTCTGAAGAGAGTTCAATTTGACCACCCTCAGCACGAGTACGCAAGGTAAAAACAAGCTCACGACCTGCGAATTTTTCAAAAATAGCGGGTGCTACCTGCAAGATAGCTTCCTTGGGTAAGAAGTCTGCTCTCCACTCAATGATATCTGCATCATGATACCGCATAACATCAATAGCCTGAGCCTCTTCTATACTTCTTGGCATGACAGAAACAATTA